>MAAB01038498.1_pt1 | contig 31499 bp, 32 predicted proteins | sample 1115991 | NCBI WGS metagenome assembly MAAB01 (sample SAMN04961124, study PRJNA320927) | seawater metagenome | isolation source: sample BD02T18 sea water enriched with oil for 18 days | place: USA:Gulf of Mexico | collected 2013-07-27
TGTCACTTCTCTAAAGGATAGAGAAAGTATTATCCGGCTAATACAGTGTTTAGGTATGAGCTTGCGAATAGTTTTTCTGTCGCACAGTTGTGTGCTTTCAATTTTATCTAACACTGCTTAGATAAGATGGCCAGGTCGGGAAGTGTTAATTGAAAGCTGTGGCATTTTTTTTGCAATGATACTGCGGTTGGTATGTAAATAGAGGGCGCATTTCGCAGTTTGAGCTATCAATGTGTGGTGATAAGATATTGATTTTATAGCTAATAGTGATCAGGGCAGCTATGTCTGGCAAGGTTGACATGTTAATTCGAGAGTTTAATTGCAGTCATTATATCATCAGTGCTGGTCTCAGGCAGGCACTGCCAATGACTGACAATAATAACAAGAGCTTTACTCTTAGCGATAAATTGCAGATGGAGTTTATGATGGCATTATCATCTTTTGCTGACAGGCCTTTGCAGTAGTGGCAAAGCATACATTGCCTGCGCCTTAGAGCATACGGCTTGTCTGAAAGGGGTTTAGCAGTCTTAATTACCGGATATCACGACGGATGTTTCAACTCACCTAAGTGGAAGCTGAAGGCACTTACAGCATAATGCTAAAAGCTTAATCCAAGCTTGATTTACTGATTCTAGACGACTGAGGATAGAGTCATTAACGCGGCAGAGCGAACGATCTGATGGAAATAATGGATGGTTCCCACAGCACTGCCTCTGTTGTCATTACCAGCCAATTACTCGCTGAACAATAGTATGAAATGATCGGAGATAACACCCTGGCAGGCGCATTGTAGATCGGATAATGCTTAACGCCCAGCGTAAAAAAATTGCAAGCAGAAGCATCCGAAAAATTAAATTCCTTGACCCATGCTGAACACTTAAGTAAAAAAACAGACAGGCCAATGCATTGGATGATTAGGTGTTCACCTTCGCCGGAATATGCAGCAGGGCCTGTACTTTCCGATGCTGGGTTAAATATCGATCAGGGATCTAATATGTCGCAACAAGTATTGATAGATGGACCGGTTAGCTGGCGGGATATCGCCAGGGTGGCCGAGGGTGCTGATATCAGCCTGAGTGAATCACGCTGGGAGGGGATCCGAGAAAGCCGCGCAGCAGTAATTTCTATGGTCAATAGCGGTCAGCGCGCTTACGGTGTGAATACTGGTCTGGGCGACCTGTGCAACCACCTTCTGGATGCAGATCAGCTCGGCCAGATGTCACGCGGTACTATTCTCAACCACGCCTGCGGGGTCGGGCCACTACTAGAAAAACGTCAGGTGCGGGCCATAATGGCCGCCGCGTTAGTTAACTTCAGTCAAGGTTATTCGGGGCTTTCATTAGGCGTTGTCGAGGCGCTGATGGCGATGCTCAACCGGGACCTGACACCCCAAGTTCCCAGCCTGGGCTCGGTGGGTTATCTCAGTCATATGGCTCACATTGCTTTACCTTTGATAGGGGTCGGAGAGGTAGAATTTAACGGGGGGGTTATGCCCGCCAGCGAAGCCATGTACTTGGCGGCTATTCAACTGCCTGAACTCGGTGCTAAGGATGGCCTGAGCCTGGTCAACGGCACCCCCTGCATGACGGGCCTGGCCTGTTTGGTGGCGGGGGATGCCGAACAGCTAATGAGCTGGGCGGATATCGGCGGTGCGCTGAGTTTTGAAGCCCTGGGCGGCCAGCTAGCGGCGTTTGGCGAAGCTAACCTGGCTCTCAAAGGGTCGGTCGAGGTAGCGAAGGTAGGGTATAGGCTCCGAAGCCTGCTGGCCGATAGCCCCTGGCTGGCCAGCCAACAGAGTCAGCGCACCCAGGATGCATTGAGTCTACGATCGATGCCGCAAATCCACGGTGCCTGTCGGCAGCAGTGGCGGCATTTTTGTGCGGCCCTCGACGGCGAGCTGAGCGGTGTCAGTGATAACCCGCTTATCATGAAAGATGAACAAGGTTATCGGGTGGTTTCCCAGGCCAACCCCCATGGCCAGGGCCTAGCGCTGGCCAGCGATGCCCTCGCTCCGGCGCTGGCGGAACTTGGCTCAGTAGCGGAGCGGCGCAGCTACCGGTTGCTTTATCCACAGGTCAGTGGCCTGCCAGGTTATTTGACCGACCAGGGCGGTATCAGCTCTGGGTTGATGATCGCACAATACACCAGCGCTTCCTTATGCGCCGACAACCGCCGTTTGGCGCAGCCGGTATCGGTGGATAACTTTGTCACCTCAGGGCTACAGGAAGATCATCTCAGTTTTGGCACTAGCGCTGCGCTGCGTTTGTTTCCCATGCTGGACAATGTGCGACGGGTGTTAGCTGTTGAACTCTTTTGTGGTGCCCAGGCATTGGATTTTCTGGACTCTGACCAGCAGTGCTTTTCGCCAGCTGGGACGGCTATCTGGCGGCAAATTCGTCAGCGAGTGCCACACTATACTTGCCAGCGTTGGATTGCCCCGGATATTGCCCAAGTAGAAACGCTATTGCGTGATGGTCGAATATTGTCAAAAATTGAACAAGTGGCGGGGCTGATAAATTGAAACCGTACTAGATAAGCATTGATGGAGGTTAACCATGTTTGAATTACAGTTAGCCACAGGCACCCTAAACCTGTCCTAGCTGCGCTAAATCAGCCGTTGGCGGGTGCGCCTGGCGACGGACAAATCGGTCAGGACGAGCTATTTGTTCATCAAATCAACAGTGGGGCGCAACTCTGTTACCTGCGTGCATTTTTCGAATGCTAGAAAGTCCTGAACGAGGCTGGAGTAATACATTAAATTTAACCTGCCCCGACTTTCATATCTCGGCAGGTCTGGGCGGTTTGGTGGGGTAATAAATGAGATATTCGTACCATGTGGTCGAAGTGTTTTGAGAGGCCGCTGACCTGCTCGCTGCCAGTAACTACTAAGTAACTGCCGCCCAAGTAAACCACCGCTCTTTGATTTCCAAAGACGGTTAATGGCGCGGAGTAGTGTTTGAGCCGGTCGTAAAAATACACCCTCAGGGTAGGGTAGTGGCTATCGATTAGGTCGGCCATGTAGTCCAGCTGTTTAGCGCGCAGGTGTTTGGGAATACCTACCCAGATGCCGTAGCCCTGTGCCAGCTCTTGCAGTGCTTGCACCGGCAGGCAAATTTCCAGGTCATTGCCGCGTTTTTTAACATCGTGCAGCAGTTCTTCCCCGAAGCTGTAACGCGAGGAGGCCCGGTGCGGTTCCAGTTCATGGTTGACCAGTTCCGGCAGGCTGAGCATATCGGGCAAGTAGGCAGGTATGTAGCGGGTTTTGCCGCCGCTGATTTCTTCACGCCACTGGGTCAGAGGCGAGCGTTGGGCACTGTCGTCGACCAGTTCGATGGCGCTGCTGCTGGCAATCTGCTGGCTACCGTCTTTGGCGCCGACCGCGCCCAGTAACCAGTCTATCGAGACCCCCTGGGCGCTGGCGATGCGCATCAGCGCTTCGGCTCTGGGAAGTCGCAGGTTGCCTGGGTCGAGAAACTGACTCATGGCGGAACGGTCCAGCTGGCATTGACGGGCGAATTCGCTGGGGTTTAATCCCGACTGCTGTTGCAACTGCAGCAAACGCTCCCGAAATACCGGGGCAATATCACGTTTATCCATAGGCCTTTTAAATCCTTTTATTCATGTTTGTCATATAAATACAATAATGTAGTATTTAAATGATTAAAGCTTATAAAAATTGTATGAACAAGATTTAGGTGTAAATAAAGTATAAAAATTACAAATACACCAATAGCGTGCTTGAGGCTGTAGGCCTACTCTGAAGTTACTTACTAAGGAGGAGTGCATGAGTTCAAAGACCAAGCTGCGTATCGAATGGCCAACCCTGGCTCTGATTATAGGCTGTTATTTACTCTGGCTACTGGTGCTGTTTAGCCAGGTCAGTTTCGTTTTGGTGTGGCTGGCGCTGCCGTTGTTATTGGCATTGCACTCATCTTTGCAACACGAAGTACTACACGGCCATCCAACCCGCTGGGCTGCCTTTAATGAAGCGCTGATATTCATGCCCCTGGGGGTGTTTTTACCCTACCAGAGATTTCGTGATTTACACTTGATCCATCACCGTGACGAGCATCTCACAGATCCTTACGCCGACCCGGAAAGTCACTACCAGGATCCACAGCGTTGGCAGAAACTGCCCACTGCGTTGCGCGATATCTATAGCTTTAATAACAGTCTGGTGGGGCGCATGTTGGTGGGTCCGGCACTGTCGATATGGCTGGGCTATAGGGCCGATGCACGAGCTATGCTGGACGGAGACTGGGAGGTGGTTCGCGCTTATGTGTTGCACTTTGTCGCTCTGGTGCCGATGCTTTGGTTGTTATCTGTCTGGCAGATTAACCTATTAGCCTACCTTTTGGTTGCCTATCTTGCCTTGTCGATCCTGAAAATTCGGACCTTTCTGGAGCATCGCGCACACTTTTCGGTGGCGGCGCGCACCGTGGTGGTTGAAGACAGGGGGCTGCTGGCGTTGTTGTTTTTGAATAATAATTTCCATGCGGTACACCATCGGCATCCAGGGGTAGCCTGGTACCGGTTGCCGGGGTTGTATTACGCTGATCGGGAGGCCTTTCTGGAGGCCAATCAGGGATACCGATACGCCAGCTATCGGGAGGTATTCGGCGAGTACATGTGGCAGGCCAAAGAGCCGGTCCAGCACCCGCAGATGGTTCCCCTTGGCAGTGATGAGATTCAGGCAGGTGGGGAAGCTCGATTATGATCGCCCAATTACCTATGTACGACTGGCCGGAGCTGCGAGACCAGCATGACAGACTATGGCAGCGCCTAGGCGAAGCCCTGCGCGATTACTTACCGACTCCATACCCAGTACCTGAACGTTTAAGCCGTAGCGCCGACCCGTTTAAAGAGTGGCTTAGCCCTGAGTTGTTGCTCGGCCAGACCTGCGGCCTGCCATTCGCACAGGGCTTGCACGAACGGGTTAGCTTACTGGGCAGCCCCTGCTATCAGCTGGATTGTGAGGCCGGGGATTATTACAGTGTGCTGTTGCTGGCGCCCGGTTTATGCGTCGAAGACTATACCGGGCTACTGGCAGCGGGCGCCCGTGTGGAGCCGACTAAATCGGGCCTGCATGGGGTGGTCAATGCCCGGGATTCCCAATCCGGCTACTCAGCGCTGCTGCAGAGTTTACCGGCCGGTGCTCTGACTGGTTTGAGCCTGTCCGGCAGCCACCGGCGTTCAATTCAATTACTGGCTGAAGGCCAGGCCGAGATAACCTGCATCGACGCGGTTAGTTGGGCCCTGGCAAAGTGTTATGAACCCGCCGCCCGACAATTACAAGTGTTGGGGCTGAGCCAGCCTACCCCTTGTCTGCCATGGATCAGCGCCCAGGCCCAGCACCGCCCAGCGATAACTAACGCTGTGCAGCAAACGCTTCAAAGCCTGGACAGTGATGTAAAAGAAAGCTTATTGCTGACAGGATTCAGGCTTCGCCAAACGCAGCAATACCTATATCTGGCTCCTCGGCTGCTCCAGAATGAGCAAAAACACAACGCCGGTGACTTATTTGCAAAGGGTACTTTGCCGGTTGGGTAATGCCGTTCGTAAGTTCGATAATATCAATAATGGGGATCGCTCCAATCCAGCATGCTACATGGCATCAGGCAGGATGTGATGAAGAGTGAACCGCATCAATGTTTCTTTGCAGGAGTGCCGTTAACACTACCGCTATAACAGAGATTTGAGGGACTGCACCGCGCATATATCAAGAGTGAATGCTCTGCAGCCTCTTTATCTGTCGACTCAAGCGCTTAAGCAGGGGTTTCAAGATGAGTGCTCATCCGCCGCCATTTCCTCCGAGGTACCGGTTGCTATGATCTGGCCGCCCTAAGGATATATAGACTTAAGCAGTAATCCAGAGGTGATGATCTCTGAGCGAGGTAAATATGACTCGTGCCCGCGTGCAACAGATCTGTTGCGAAGCCCCCCCCCTTACGAGTACTGCATCTCATGCGTGGTCAGAAAGGCTTTTCTCTGTGGTTTTGTTAGATAAATTGGCAGAAATAACCGCTGTCTTTCGTATCGTGGCCAGTGCCAATCTCATTATGTCTAACCACTATCAACTTTGCTGCTAGCTACAAAATTAAGGGTGAATATCCCTCAGCACTATAACTAAGCTCTTCATTGTTGAGTACAAAAGTATCATTAACAAGTTATTAAGGGAGGTATAACACTGCTGATTAAGGTATATAGAGGCTGAATAATTCTTTTCTGCTCATAGGCGTTAAGCCGCTTAGATGCAGGCTTGCTGATAGTTTTCCTGTCGCTGCAAACTGAACCTGTATTGATCTGGACTGCTGGGATGAGAGCGGGATTAAGGCAGTGGTGATTGTTATCTGAACTATTTTTGTGCAATGATATAAAGGTTAGTGTGAAAATTCTAAGCACTAGTCACTCTTGCATGGCTATTGTTTAAGCCAGTACGATTTTAGAAACAGTAAGTTATGTACTATTACTTGCTCGTAGTAAAAAAATTGTGCATAAGTGTTTGAATGCTTATTCGAGAGTTTAATTGCAGTCATAATCTATGCCAGTGCACGTCTTAGACTGGCACTGAATGTGTCTGATAATAATAACAAGAGTTTTGCTCTTCGCGATAAATAATACATGGAGTTTAAGATGTCATTCTCATCTATTACCAAACGAACACTGTTAACTGCTGCAATAGTTTTATCTTCTTCTCAGGTTTGGGCGCAATGCGGCACTGTCACTATTGCTGAAATGAATTGGGCCTCCGCTGAGTTCGCCGCCAACCTCGACAAAATAATCTTAACCGAAGGCTATGGTTGCAACGTTGAGTTAGTACCTGGCGCCACCAATACGACTTTCGCCTCGATGGAAGCTAAAGGACAACCGGACATAGCCCCAGAATTTTGGACCAACGCCGTTTCAGTGAGAATGAAAGCTGCGGAGCAAAAAGGCGATTTGACGGTAGGAGTGCAGCTAGTCTCTGACGCCTCTGAAGGGTGGTTCATTTCTGAGGCGATAGCGAAGGCACACCCAGAGCTAAAAACCGTCGATGACGTACTGGCGCATCCAGAGCTCTTCCCCTCAAAAGAGGATGCCTCCAAAGGGGCCTTCATGAATTGCCCGTCGGGTTGGGGCTGTGAAACGGTTAACACTAATTTGGTCAAAGCCAGTGCCTTCAATCTCGCTAAGGCTGGCTTCGCTGTTATTGACCCGGGTTCTTCATCTGGTTTAGATGGTGCCATAGCCAAAGCCGCGCAAAGAGGCGAGGCTTGGTTTGGTTACTACTGGCAACCGACGGTCAATGTCAGTAAATACAATTTGAAAAAATTAGATTTTGCCACCGACTTTGACAAAAAACATTGGGATGAATGTTTGGCTACCGCAGACTGCGAGAACCCACAGCGCTCCAGCTGGACAGCATCCCAAGTAAACACAGTGGTAGTGACTAAGTTTGCCAAGGCCAATCCAGAGATTATGGACTATCTAAACAAACGTGCTTATAGCTCAGCTCAAGTAGGGCCGGTTCTGGTTTATATGGATGCAAACCAAGCTAATGGTGAAGATGCGGCCTACGAATTTCTAAAAAATAACCAGCCACTCTGGTCTAGCTGGGTACCTGCGGATGTCGCCGAGAAGGTTAAAAAGGCACTCTGAAGTTAACCGGTTTTACTTTACTAGTTTGGCCATAGCTCATGCAATAAGAGCTATGGCAGGCTAGTGAGTGATTACATTGATGGTGTTGCGTAATATTTGAGCGCAGCTAAAAGATTAGCTGGTATATAGTCATCGGGCTAGCTAGTCTATTGCTAGAGGTAGATGTAGTGAGTTGGTCTGAATTCCCCAGTATGTCCCGAGCAGATTTACGCAGCTTGCGTAAATCTATCGATGAGAGCTTTCGAAATTTCACCCAAGAATACGGTGAGAGTTTAGAAAGATTTTTTGATCCGTTACTTGAATTCCTTATTTTCAGCGAGAGGCTGTTACTCAGTACACCCTGGCCGATAATGATCGCCATTTGCGCCGCTCTGGCTTTTTTGGCCAGTCGCAGTTGGAAAATTGTCGTTGGGGTCATTCTAGCTTTCACCCTGATAGGTTATCTGGGCATGTGGCAAGATACCATGCGTACTTTATCCATAATCACAGTTTGCACTATAGTTGCCATTGCCATCGGTATTCCTATAGGCATAGCCATGGCGCGCTCCAATAAATTGCAGGCGCTTATCTCACCTATACTCGATGTGATGCAAACCATGCCCAGCTTTGTGTATTTGATTCCGGTGGTGATGTTGTTGGGTATCGGTAAAGTACCTGGCCTAATAGCCGTGATCATCTATGCTTTGCCTCCTATAGTGCGCCTGACGAATCTGGGAATTCGCCAGGTGGACCCGGATGTTATAGAAGCTGCCGATGCATATGGCTGTAGCGGCTGGCAAAAATTGGTAAACATCCAGATGCCATTGGCACTGCCTTCGATTTTTGCCGGTGTCAATCAAACAATTATGATGTCGCTGTCGATGGTGGTCATCGCCTCTATGATAGGAGTGAAGGGATTGGGGCAGCCAGTATTAAAGGCCATCACCAACCAGTACTTCTCTATGGGCTTACTCAATGGTTTTGCCATTGTTGCCATCGCGATAATATTTGACCGGGTTTCCCAACAATACGGCAGGCGAATACAGCAGCATCGCCAGGGTGATCACAATGGATAAGAATAAACAGCCAAAAATACAGATCGTAAATTTGTCAAAGGTATTTGGCAGGTCGCCTAAAAAAATGCTGCAGTTGGTTCAGCAGGGAATGGATAAAAATGAACTATTGACCAAACATCGACATGTACTGGCCCTAGATAACATCAATATGGAGCTTAAAGAGCACTCTATTGAGGTGATCATGGGGCTTTCCGGCTCCGGTAAATCAACGTTAATACGCCAAACTGCGGGGGAAGTGTTGGTCGATGGGGAAAATGTCTGCAACATGGGTGCGGGGCAATTGCGGCGCTTCAGGCAGCAAAAGACCGCAATGGTTTTTCAGAACTTTGCCCTGCTGCCACACCGTACTGTGATAGATAACATCAGTTTTGGTTTACAGATACAAGGAAAGAGCGAAACACAGATTAAACGCAGCAGTTACTACTGGCTGGAGCGGGTTGGCCTGGCAGGTTATGAAAAAAATTATCCGGCCCAACTCTCCGGGGGAATGCAACAGCGAGTGGGGCTTGCGAGGGCTCTGGCATGTGATGCCGACATCTTAATGATGGATGAAGCTTTTAGCGCCTTGGATCCACTGATCCGCTCTGATATGCAAGATGTATTGTTGGAGCTACAAAGAGAGTTGAAAAAAACTATTGTATTTATAACCCATGATTTAGATGAGGCATTAAAAATTGGTGATCGGATCGCGATTTTAAATCAGGGTCAATTAATTCAGCAGGGCAGTGCTGACAATATCTTGCTGCACCCAGCAGACGACTATGTGAGGAGGTTTGTCGCTGATGTTAATCGCACGGGTGTATTGCGGGCGCGCTCGATAATGGATTCACAATTACAAACCAGCCCAGATTTTAGCAATACAGTGGTCGTTCAAGAAGACGACACTGTCAGGGAAGTACTGCACAGTATGTTAAGTGCGGATTCTTATAATGCACTGGTCACTAACCAAAGTGGCAAAGCTGTAGGGCGGATTGATTCGGAAATGTTAGCAGCAGCGGTTAACAACTAATAGGTATCCGACAGATGTTAAAAAGTAAAATAAATCGGTGTTTGTCTGGTGTCTGAAGAGCAATCGCTCTAAAGTAGCGACAGTCGAAAATGAAGTCCGGGCCATAGTTAAAACTCTATCTTCACTCACTTGATTGCGACTCTCTCAGTGCTAAACATAATCTTTCCAATACAGTTGTGATAGGTATCTAATGCTTCAATGGTCCAGTAGTAAACCGATAAAAATATTAGTGACAGGGCCGAAAGAGCAAGTCGGCCGAGCACTGTTGGCAGCTGATAACAGTGACGGCGTTTTTGAAGTGGTAGGGGCTAGTTCAAATGCGCCAAATTTGCGGGATAAGCAAGTCGTTGCTCATGTGTTAGAGCAGAGTAATCCCGACTTTGTGGTCAATACGCTGGGTTATAATTCGGTAGTGGTCAGTGAGAAAAAAGTAGATTTGTGTTATTTGTTTAATCGCGATTTTCTGTCAATTCTGGCGCAAGTTTGCGCTGAAAAAAACATTCCAATGATCCATTTATCTACAGACCATGTATTCGATGGCCACTATGCCAGTGGCTATACAGAAGATGATCAGACAATTCCGCTGGGCATTTTCGGTAAGAGTAAATGGGAAGGTGAAGAAATGTTACGCAAGCATTTGCAGCAGCATTTTATATTGCGGGTCAGTTGGCTTTTTTCGCAGTGGGGTGAGAATTTTCTTACCCGCTCATTGGCGCAGGCGCGCACGCAATCGATGATGTACGCGGCGGATGACAGAGTGGGCTGCCCGACATCTGCTGCAGATATTGCCAGAGTTATCTTTGCCGTAATAAGGCAGTTAAACGACGGCGCAGACGCCTGGGGGACCTACCACTACTGCGGTGCAGAAGTGAGTACCCGATATAAATTTCTAGAGGCGATCTATGATCGGGCCAAGCAGCAAGAGCAGCTAGTGACCCAGAGTTTAAGATCAGTACCGCGCACAGAGTTATACGCCAATGCCGAACGCCCGGCCTCGTCGGTACTCAATTGTAAAAAGCTGTTGCGAAATTTTGGCATTCACCAGCGGCCGTGGCGCACAGAATTAAACAAAGTGATGGATGCTATTTACAGCGATTAGAGCGACGATTTAGCAGTTTTATAATCGCGCTCTAAACCTGATTAGCTTATCCAGGGCATAGGATTTTTGCTGATAGCTACGATCATCATATAGACAATAAAAGATAATGCGATTAGTAGCATACCAATTCTGGATGCGGCATTTTTATTGCCTTTAATAGCCAGTGTGCCAAAGGTGATATAGCCAAATAAAGCGATAATTTTGGCACTCAACCAATGATCGGCACCTGGGTATTGCTCAATTGTTATCATCAGGGCAATGGCGCTCAAGAGCAACAGAGTATCTATTACATGTGGTAGTATTTTAGCCCACTTTTTCTGTAGCCATTGTGCGTTAACAGTGACTGCCAGAGTGCGGATGATCAGCAAACTGACACTAATTAACATCAAGCTTAAGTGACTGTGCTTTAAAATTATATACATGGTTTTCGGCTCGCTCTGATTGAGTGTAGATATTAGTTATGAAATGAGCCCTATATTGAGCCCTGATTGATTTATCTGTTGCTGGCATTGAAAGCGAGTGATCGGCCCACGCTGGCAACTTAGATTAGAACAATAGCAGTGATTTTAACTGCTTATGATGAGAATAGACATGACTGAAGTTGTAGCAAATGCAGATTTTAAAGTTAAGCCGCTAATACCGGTAACCCAGGCCCTGGAAAAACTACTGGCTGATGTAGAAACCGACCTTGTTATTGAACAAGTTGATCTAAAAAATGCCCTAGGTAGAGTTTTGGCGCAGCAACCGACAGCGCTGGTGGATGTACCACCACAAGATAACAGCAGTATGGATGGGTATGCTGTCGCTATGGCGAGCCTCAATGTTGACGGCGCTACAATATTGCCACAATCTCAGAGAATAGCAGCGGGAGACGATCCCCAGCCGCTGACAGTTGCTAGTGTCGCCAGAATATTCACAGGCGCGGAGATTCCCAGTGGTGCAGATGCGATAATAATGCAAGAGCAGGTTACCGTTGATGCTGCTGGCGTACATTTACCGGCCGGTATTAAAGATCGGCAGAATATTCGCCCCAGGGGGCAGGACTTAAAACGCGGAGAGTTATTGCAGCCGTTGGGTAAGAAACTCCAAGCAGCTGATATAGGCGTTCTGGCATCGGCGGGGATAGATCTATTATCAGTCTATAAACCGCTAAAAATAGCCATTTTATCCACCGGCGATGAATTGCTGGAACCGGGTGAACCAATTGCTCCCGGTAAGATTTATAACTCTAACCGCGCCATGCTAACGGCTTTGATTACCCAGTTGGGAATGCAAGTTGTAGATTTAGGCAAAGTCGCTGATACTTTTGCGGCGACTCAAAAGGCACTTGCTATAGCCGCTGATTCTGCGGATCTTATTATCAGTACCGGGGGTGTCTCTGTCGGTGAAGAAGATCATATTAAGGCGGCGGTGGACAGTTTAGGTACGCTGGATATGTGGCGAATTAAATTAAAGCCCGGAAAACCACTGGCCTATGGCAGGGTTAATGGCACGCCTATTTTTGGCCTGCCTGGCAATCCCGCTTCTGCGTTGATCACCTTTTGTCTGTTCGCCAGGCCCTACATGACGAAGCTACAAGGCGGGATAGTGGTGAAGCCGATGAAATTCAAAGTAATAGCGGCTTTTGAGCATTTAAAATCGGGCAGCAGAGAAGAGTATTTGCGCGCGCGTTACAGTGAGGGTGAAGTACAGCCGTTTAAAAACCAAAGCTCTGGCATGCTCTCCACTGCCAGTCGAGCCAATGGTTTGATAGTGATACCTGCAGATGCAGTGATTCAAAGCGGCGAGCTGGTGGATTTCATTCCCTTTTCTGAGTTATTGGCCTAAAAAACGGCGCCTGTGCAGTGGTGATACAGACAACCGCTCCTTTATTAGTCAAAAAAGTGCAATAACTGCAGTGAACCGCTAGAATAGGCGGCTTTATATCAGCCAGGTTAAATAGCTCCGTGAACTCTACTCAAGATCCCTACAGTGATATTCGCCCCTATAAAGATACTGAAGTGTCCGCTGTTCTCGATAGTCTGTTGCATAATGATGAGCTAGTGGGTGCTATCTCTCATTACAAGTTCCCTAAACTTTATCAGTGGCTGCCAGGAATAACTAAATCAGTCGTGCGCATTGGCATGGCCCGCCAGTTTGGCGATATAGAGACAGTGCGAGATTTTCAGTCGATAGTGGCCGAATTTATGCAGAAGATGATCGGCCGCACGACCAGCAAAATTACTTGTTCGGGAATAGAAAACTTAGAGCAAGACGGCGCCTATCTGTTTATTTCCAATCATCGTGATATCGCGATGGACCCCGCTTTTCTCAATTGGATGTTGTATCACAAAGAAATGCAGACAGTGCGTATTGCTATCGGTGATAACTTACTGAAAAAAGATTACGTGGCAGATCTGATGCGTCTGAATAAAAGCTTTATCGTCAAGCGCTCAGCTAAGGCGCCGCGGGAAATGATGAAAGCCCTTACTCAATTATCCTCATATATAGACCACAGCCTGGTCTCTGATGAAACATCTATCTGGATAGCGCAACGCGAGGGGCGGGCCAAAGATGGTGATGACAAGACCGATGCGGCGCTGCTGAAAATGTTGTATATGTCACAGCGTAAACAGCGTTCATTTGCACAGATGACCCAGCGCTTAAGCATCGTTCCTGTGTCTATTTCATATGAGTTTGATCCCTGCGACACCGCCAAAGCTAAAGAGCTGGCTGTAAAAGCGAGCGGTGCCACTTATGCTAAGAGCGAATTTGAAGATATTGAGAGTATAGTCGCTGGTATTACCGGTTTTAAAGGGGATGTGCACGTGCATTTTGGCGATGTGCTCGAAGGTGATGTGGAGGAACCCGCCGCCTTGGCACTAGAGATTGATAGCCAGATCCAGGGTAATTATAAACTGCACGAATCGAACCTGATTGCCGCAGGCCAGATACAGAACATTAGTGAGTTGAAGCAGCAGCAATTCGCGGCTAGATTTGCCGAACTGACAGAGGCTGAAAAAGCTATCGCTATTTCCGCCTACGCTAAGCCTTACCTCAATCAGCAGATAGTTGATAAGAATAATCCCCAGGAGAAACGCGATGTCTGAACTGACTCATTTAGATGCCAATGGCAACGCGCAGATGGTTGATGTCACTGAAAAGTCAGTGACTACCAGAGAAGCCACCGCTTACGCTGAAGTGCATATGCTGCCACAGACCTTGGCTCTGATTGCCAGTGGCGGGCATAAAAAAGGCGACGTATTGGCTGTGGCCAGGGTTGCCGGAATTATGGCGGCTAAGAAAACCAGTGAACTAATTCCCATGTGCCATCCGTTAATGTTAACCAAAGTGAATGTCGACTTAGCGTTACAGGCAGATAAGAATCTGGTCACTATCACAGCTACTTGCCGATTGTGTGGGCAGACCGGTGTAGAGATGGAAGCGCTGACGGCAGCTAGCACTGCAGCGCTGACTATTTACGATATGTGTAAAGCCGTGGATAAAGGCATGCAAATACAAAATTTAAAATTGCTGGAAAAGCTCGGTGGTAAGAGCGGTCACTGGCAAGCGGAGAGTTGAGAGTGATAAAAATAAGTTATTTCGCCAGTATTCGTGAACAATTAGGCCTGGCTGACGAGGCCTTAGATATACCAGCAGATGTTTTAAATGTCGCAGATTTATCGAGCTGGTTGCAGCGAGAGCGTGGAGAAAAGTGGAGCAGCGCACTGGGCAACGTCAGTACCTTGTATGCGGTAAATCAGGAAATGGTCAATGCCCAGCACTTATTACAGCCGGGCGACGAAGTGGCCTTTTTTCCACCGGTTACTGGTGGTTAGTCAGTAGGTTTATTAGGATACGCAAGTGAATAAAGTTGTAAGTTTTGTACGCGCGATAATTTATTACACAGCCTTTTATCTGGCCACTATAGTGCATGGTTTAATTTGTGTGGTTGTCGCACGCTGGTTGCCCTTCGAGCGCCGCTTTCGTTTTGTAACTACGCTCAATTTTTTCTATGTATTTTGGGTCAGGGCTTGTTGCGGCATCAAAGTGAAAGTCGAAGGCCGGGAAAACTTACCTGAGGCAGGTGCTTATGTGGTGATAGCCAATCATCAAAGTGAGTGGGAGACTATCTTTTTTCAAACTCTGATCCGACCTCAGTCCATTGTATTAAAGCAAGAGTTGCTGAAAATTCCATTCTTTGGCTGGGCACTGGCGCTGCTTGAGCCTATCGCTATAGATCGCAGTAAAAAGCGCGGCGCTTTGAAACAGCTATTAGGCCAGGGCAAAGAGCGATTGGAGCGTGGTGTGCCGGTCATTATCTTCCCGCAGGGAACACGTCTGCCGACTGGGGAAATGGGAGTGTTCAACAAAGGCGGAGCTATGCTGGCTGCCAGTGCAGCGGTGCCACTTGTGCCAATGGCACACAATGCAGGGCTGTTTTGGCCGGGTAAAGCACTGTTGAAAAAACCGGGTACTATTACTTTGCGTATCGGCAAGCCTATTCTCACACAAGATCGTGGTGTCAGTGAACTGCACGCCGAGTCGGTTGATTGGCTAAAGGCGCAGATGCAAGAGTTAGATCAGCTGGCCTAGCAGCCAGTTGCTAGGGCATTTTTTATTCATTCAAATCGACGTATAGCTATTTGAGCTTCTACTCGTCAATATCATTTGTGCACTGCGCTGCTTTGGTAGTTGCTGTCAGCTTCTGCATTACCGCTTGCAGAGTTCTGCTGCTGGATTAGGCAGTTGTCGGGGTCTAAATTTCATCTGCTTATGAGGCTTGTCGTGCAACTGTCGTGTCGTTGTCGTGTCAGAATAATCAGATAAATTTTAATCTGTGGCTCTCACAATAGACAGCGGAGTTATCAATATGACAATTTCTACACAGCAGTTAAAATTATTACGTAAAGAACGCGGTTGGTCACAAGAGCAGCTATCGGCTATCAGCGGGCTCAGTACCCGTACAGTACAGAGAATAGAAAGTAGTGGAGACTGCTCGCTGGATTCAACCATGGCGCTGGCGTCTGCATTTGAAATATCCCCGGCTGAACTGGCAAATCAAGTTGCCGAGAAAGATGCAGCTAATCCAGAATTCGAGTTGTCAGGTGTTCTCGGTTTTTTGTGTTTGCTGATTGGCCTGCCTATTATCTTTTACAGTTTTACTAATACATCTGGGATATGGGAAATAGCCACAGTTTCGATTATCGATGGGCTGGTGTTAATGCTGTCGTGTAATTCAGTGGGGGTAAAAGAGACCCTTAATTTCTTTAATAACATTCTGATTAAAGTGAGCCCTCAAACTAAAATCAGCAGTTTTAATGCTGCAATTATCCAGGCGAAAAATATCTGCCAATATTTGTACACTGTGGCTTTTGTCACCGCCCTGGTTTATTTGTTGACCGTAGCCCTGCACGCTCCACAAAGGCTGACAGCTATAAACGTGTTAGTGGTTGAAGCGATGATGCCGATTCTGTATGCAATACTGTTGGCGGAATTCTGGATCAGGCCTTACAAGCACAAACTGGAGCAGCAGTTGGCTAAAAAACTGGGTAGCTGATAAACCGCTAAGCGGCAAATACGCTTGATATAAGTATTTGTCGCTCTTGGTGCGCCGCTCATGTTGTCTAGCTGGCGTTTTAGTCTATGGTTACAGGCTGCCTCTCTAATCGTCTCTGGTCAGTACTTCCAGTAGTTCAATCTCGAAACTCAAATCAGAATTCGCCGGGATTTTATCGCCCATTTTGCGCTCACCATAAGCCAGTGCAGCAGGTACCTCTAGTTTGCGTTTACCGCCTACTTTCATGCCCATTATACCCAGGTCCCAGCCCTTGATGACCCGGCCGGTACCTATAACGCATTGAAATGGATGGCCACGATCATAGGAAGAATCAAATGGACTGCCATCTGCCAGATAGCCTCGGTACTGGGTTGTTATTAAAGCCCCTTTAACCGCTTCCTTACCCTCGCCAATCACTAAATCTGTTACTTGTAGTTCTGTCATTTACATTCCTCTGACCCGGACTGTACGGGCCTCTGTCTGGCAAAAATGAGCCTTGCGGGCACAAAAAAGCCCCATCACTGAGGCTCTTAAAAGCGTGTAGCTAAATGCTTATATCTTCTGGAATACCAATGTAGAGTTGGTACCGCCAAAGCCAAAGCTGTTAGACATTACGCGCTGCAGGTCAACGCCATCTTGGCGCTGTTGCACAATAGGCAGCTCGGCAGCTTCGGGATCAACTTCTTCAATATTTGCAGATGCGCAAATGAAGTTGTTCTGTTGCATTAATATGCAGTAGATAGCTTCCTGGACACCAGTAGCGCCAAGTGAATGACCTGTCAGAGACTTAGTAGAGCTCACTGGTGGCATATTGTCACCAAAGGTCTGCTTCATGGCCTTAAGCTCTTGCATGTCTCCAGCGGGAGTGGAAGTGCCGTGAGAGTTGATATAATCGATGTTGCCATCGACAGTGCTCATTGCCTGTTGCATGCAACGTACAGCACCTTCACCGGATGGGGCGACCATATCATAGCCATCTGATGTGGCACCGTAGCCCACTAGCTCGGCGTAAATTTTAGCGCCACGAGCCTTGGCATGTTCATACTCTTCGATGACTAACATACCGCCGCCGCCAGCGATTACAAATCCATCGCGATTGGCGTCGTAGGCGCGAGAAGCTTTTTCAGGTGTATCGTTGTACTTGCTGGAGAGTGCGCCCATAGCGTCAAACATTACGCTCAGAGACCAGTGCAGTTCTTCACCGCCACCGGCAAAGACGATGTCTTGCTTGCCCAGCTGGATTTGCTCCATAGCATTGCCGATGCAATGTGCGCTGGTGGCGCAGGCAGATGTAATAGAGTAATTGACACCTTTGATTTTGAACGGGGTCGCCAGACAAGCTGATACTGTGCTACCCATAGTGCGGGTGACACGGTACGGGCCGACACGGCGAACACCTTTGTCGCGCAAAATATCTGCAGCTTCGATAATATCGGCAGAGGATGCGCCACCTGAACCGGCGATTAAGCCAGTGCGTACGTTAGATACTTGATCTTCGCTGAGGCCGGCATCTTCTATAGCTTGCTGCATGGAGACGTAAGAGTATGCCGCTGCATTGCCCATAAAACGACGTAGTTTACGGTCGATCAAGGTCTCGATATCGAAATCTTCGATGCTGCCAGCGACGTGGCTGCGAAAGCCCTTCTCTTTGTATTCTTCTTGGAATTTGATTCCAGAGCGGCCGGTTTTCAGCGACTCTAAAACTTCTTCTTTATCTTTGCCTATGCAAGATACGATGCCCATACCTGTAACTACTACGCGTTTCATTGGGTATCTCCTGTCTAAAATGTCGTTGAGAATAATGTTACTTAAAAGTCTTCAGTAGATTGGAATAGTCCAACTTTTAAGTCTTTTGCCGAGTAGATTTCTTTGCCATCAACTTCCATAACTGCGTCGGCAATACCCATCACTAGCCCTTTACCAGGGTTGCCTTTCCAGCCCAGGTAGAAACCAACCAGCTGCCACATTGCATCTAGTCCCAGACAGCCAGGCATCACAGGGTCAGTTGGGAAATGGCAATCAAAAAACCATAGATCGGGATTAATATCCAGTTCTGCGATGATTTCGCCTTTGCCAAATTCGCCGCCATCAGCACTGATGCTGGTGACGCGATCCATCATTAACATGTTGCCTACAGGAAGCCGGGCATTGCCAAGGCCAAACATGTCACCATTGCCACAGCTCAATAGCTCGTCGCGATTAAATGAAGAAGGTCTAGTCATGTGAAAAAGTATTCTCATCTTATGAATTATCGGCAGATTATACCGATTGTGGTGCGCTTAGGCACCATTTACCCAAGAAAAAACCAATATCAACAGCGTAAAATACGGCAAAAAAAATTTAAACAAGTAAAATCAGCAGTTTACAGCATCGTTGATTGTGACGCTGTCGGTGCTACATGCAGTCTGGGTCAGCCAGAACTAGCCAGTTAGGCTCTGTTTAGAGTGTAATAGCTGAGTATTGGTAGGGCGGTACTGTCGGCTGGCTGTGACAAAAAGAGGGGTTATAAGACGCGGCAGTAAAGGGTTCTTCACTGCTGCGTGGTACGTTAAGAAAATATGAAGCCTAAGAATTTCTCTCTACGGCTAGCTTGGCGAGGGTGATTAAAGTGTCTTTAAAGCTTGAATCTGGAACCCCGGCGAGGCTGTCAATGGCCAATTGAGACTGCTGTTGTGCTTTTTGTTGCGTGTACTCAATAGCGCCAGTGGCTTTAACTGCGGCCAAAACCGGTTGCAGGTCTTCCAGTCCTCCCTCGCGAATAGCTTTTCTGATCAGCTTGCGGTTTTCTGCATCGGTCTCTTTCATTGCTTGGATTAATGGCAGTGTCGCTTTTCCTTCAGCCAGGTCGTCACCGGTGTTTTTACCCATCTCTTCAGCACTGGATAAATAATCCATGACGTCATCTACTAGCTGGAAGGCAATGCCCAGATGGCGGCCGTAAAGTTGCAGAGCGCTCTGCTGGGCGGGTGGGGCTCCTGCCAACACAGCGCCTGTCTCAGTCGCGGCTTCAAACAGCATGGCTGTTTTACCTATGATTACCTTCATGTAATCCTCTTCACTGAGATCGGGGTTTCTGCTATTAAGTAGTTGCAGTACTTCGCCCTCGGCGATGACGTTGGTGGCGTTAGAAATAATGTCCATTATTTTGAGTTGGCCAATTTCTACCATAATCTGGAAGGCTCGCGAGTACAGAAAATCTCCGACTAATACGCTGGGAGCATTACCCCATTTGGCATTTGCGGTGTCTTTGCCGCGCCTTAAGTCGGAGCCGTCTACCACGTCGTCGTGTAATAAAGTGGCAGTGTGAATGAACTCTATCACTGCAGCCAGTTTAATGTGATCGGTTTGCGTGTCCTGCTTAGGATAGTTGCAGGCGTTAGTTGCCAGCAATACCAGCAGCGGGCGAAATCTTTTGCCGCCGCTTCGAACTATATAGTGGCCTATTTTTTCTACCAGCGGCACATTGGAGCCCAAGTGATTTATAATGTAATCATTGACGGCGCTGAACTGCGGATCTATCTCTGGATTTAGCTGATGTGGCTGCATATAGAATTATTCAATATTTTATTAGTTACGCGAATGCTATGGCGTGGTTAAGTCTCTGTCAAGCGCTGCGCTGCTGTCGCACCTTTAAATGGGCTGCAATCTATTGATAATTAATCTTTGATGGCGTTGTCGCAGGTGAGTTTTCGGCGATTTAGTCAACGCTCTGGTAGAGTCTCTGTCAGTTGCTGTATTTATGATTGAATTAAGGCTTGAGCTTTGGGGTCTTTTACTATAAAATCTCGCGCCCTAAGCTTGTCCAACCTTTAGCTCCCTGTTATATGGCGTGCCATTAGAAGCAGGTTCCATTTTAGTAGCCGGACAAGCGTAACTTGGAGAGAAATATGTTTGCAGTAGTTGTAAGCGGCGGTAAGCAATACCGTGTAGAAGAAGGTCATACTCTAAAGCTAGAGAAGTTGACTGTTGAAGCAGGATCTAGTTTCGATTTCGATCGCGTTCTGATGGTTGGGAATGGCGACGAAATTAAAGTGGGTGAGCCAGTTGTAAGCGGTGCGAAGGTTACTGCTGAAGTGGTAAGTCACGGTCGTGGTGAGAAGATTACTATCATCAAGTTCCGTCGTCGTAAGCACTCAATGACACGTCAGGGTCACCGTCAGTGGTACACTGAAGTTAAAATCACAGGCATCAGCGTTTAAGCTGGTATATAGGAGATAACTCATGGCTCATAAGAAAGCTGGTGGTTCTACTAAGAACGGTCGCGACTCCAATGCCAAGCGCTTAGGTGTTAAGCGCTTTGGTGGACAGGTCGTTCTTGCCGGAAATATATTGGTTCGTCAGCGCGGAACAAAATTCCACGCTGGAACTAACGTAGGTATTGGTAAAGACCACACTCTATTCGCTAAGGCGGATGGTGTTGTTAAATTTGAAGTTAAAGGCCCTAAAAATCGCAAGTACATTACAATTGTAGCTGCGTAATAGGTTTTTAACCGAAAAAAGCCCCGCAGTGCGGGGCTTTTTTTTTGGCTGTGTCCCGCTGTAGTTGCTTTTTTTTGCAGTACTTAGCTGTGCTAAAATCAATTGGCTATTTTGGCCGTATTTGTTCGGGTTGGTGAAATGCTTAAGTCTGTTTGCAGTTGATTGTAGTTATAGGACTACAATGCAAGTGTGAATACGCAAAAACATGCCTGTTAGCGCTGCAAATTTGAGTGTTGCAGCGGTTGGCGAGTGTTCGGAATATCTTTGGGAGGTTTAAATGAAGTTTGTAGATGAAGCCACTATAACAGTGGAAGCGGGAAAGGGCGGCAATGGTTGCATGAGCTTTCGTCGTGAAAAATATATACCCAAAGGTGGTCCGGACGGCGGAGATGGCGGTGACGGCGGTTCTATATTGGTCGAGGCTGATCCGGGTTTGAATACCTTGGTTGACTTTCACTTTACCCGGCGTCATAAAGCGCAGACTGGGCAGTCGGGTATGGGGCGAAACTGTACTGGCTCAAAAGGTGAAGATTTGACTTTGATGGTGCCGGTGGGGACTACAGTCATAGACATAGATACTGATGAGGTGATGGCTGATCTGATTAAAATCGGCCAGGTAGAAAGAATTGCACAGGGCGGTTTTCATGGTTTAGGTAATACCCGCTATAAGAGTTCGGTGAACCGCGCCCCGCGGCAAACCTCTAACGGCTCGCCGGGAGAGTTTCGCAACATTAAGTTAGAGTTGAAAGTGCTGGCTGATGTTGGTCTTTTAGGCTTACCTAATGCGGGTAAATCCACTTTTGTGCGGGCGGTGTCTGCTGCTACGCCAAAAGTCGCCGACTATCCGTTCACTACTTTAGTGCCAAGCTTAGGTGTGGTGCGTACCGAGCAAGGACGTAGTTTTGTAGTCGCTGACATACCTGGAATTATCGAGGGTGCAGCTGAAGGTGCTGGGCTGGGGATCCGCTTTCTTAAGCACCTAGCTCGCAACAGAGTTTTGTTGCATATCGTAGATATGGCTCCCTGGGATGAGTTACAGCCAGCAGAAGCAGCTGTTATCGCGGTTAATGAGCTGCAAAAATTTAGCCAGACGCTGTCTGATCAGCCGCGCTGGTTGGTGTTGAATAAAATCGATTTAGTGTCAGAAGATGAGCTGGAAGAGCGTTGTCAGAGTGTTGTTGATGCCCTTGATTGGAAGGGTCCTGTGTATAGAATTTCAGCGATGACCAAGCAAGGTACTGCCTCTTTGACTGGTGCTCTACAGGACTATCTCGATAAACGTGCAGTAGCAGTGCTGGCAAATCCAGAAATGCTGGCTGAAGAGGACGCAATGCGCGCAGCTGTAGATGCGGAGGCAAGAGAGCATATAAATCACTTGCGTGAGGTGGCGCGCACTGAGGCGAGAGCTGCGCGTGCAGCTCGTGATGACGATGATGATGACGATGATAATTATGATGTAGAAGTCGAATACGTCAGTGAGTAAGGAGAGAGTGAGTGTCTGCTGATCGTGCTGTATTGTGTCAGTCCCGTCGATGGGTGGTAAAAATTGGCAGTGCGCTGCTGACCGATGATGGAAAAGGTCTCGATCACCAGGCGATTGCCCGCTGGGTCGATCAGTTGGTCATACTTAGGAGTCAGGGGGTAGAAGTTCTGCTGGTCTCCTCTGGCGCAATTGCTGAGGGTATGACTAGGCTGGGGTGGAGCAAGAGGCCGGCGCAAGTTTATCGGTTGCAGGCTGCTGCCGCCATCGGACAGATGGGTTTAGTGCAGATATACGAAGCAAATTTTAAGCGTCACGCCACTCAGACCGCGCAAATCTTGTTAACCCATGATGATTTATCCAATCGTAAGCGTTATCTGAATGCTCGGGGTACTTTATGTACCTTGTTGGATTTGGGGGTAGTACCGGTGGTCAATGAAAACGATACCGTGATTACCGATGAAATAAAGTTCGGTGATAATGATACCCTGGCGGCGTTAGTAGCAAATTTGGTCGAAGCGGAAGCGGTGATTCTGCTGACTGATCAGCTCGGTCTGTTTGATGCTGATCCCAGATCGAATCCTGAGGCAACTCTGATTTCTCATGCCAGAGCTGATGATCCTATGATCACTGCAGTCGCCGGTGATGGCGGCCTATTGGGCAGTGGTGGTATGGCCACCAAAGTGCGTTCTTCAAAGCTTGCAGCCCGCTCTGGGGCAGTGACAGTGATTGCCAGCGGCAGGGTTGAGGATGTGCTGCTGAAAATTAGGCAGGGGCAACAAATTGGTACTCTGATAGTGCCTTCTAGTTCTCCGGTTGCCGCACGCAAGCAGTGGCTTGCAGGACATCTGCAGGTTAAAGGTACTCTGATGGTTGATGCTGGAGCCGCTGCTGCAATGCTGCAGCGGGGCAAGAGTTTGTTGCCAGCGGGGGTGAAGTCTGTCAGTGGCAGTTTTTCTCGGGGTGACATAGTACTAGTGCGGGATGAGGCGGGTAGTGAGTTGGCGCGTGGTCTGGTGAATTATAATTCAGTGGATGTAGCGAAAATTCTTGGTCTGTCCAGTGGGCAGATCTCTGCTGCTATCGGCTTTGTCAATGAGGATGAGTTAGTACACCGCGATAACCTGGCGCTCAGCTAGCTCAGATTGTCTTGAGCCTGTTACTCGGCGGGTGGTATTTGTAGCAGTAGCGCGATTGTATCAGGCATAAAAAAACCGGTATTAACCGGTTTTTTTATGCCTGTGTGACAAGTCACACAGTTTAATATGTCAGATTAAGCAAGTGCTTTGATCTTGGTATTAAGTCTGCTTTTGATGCGGGCGATCTTGTTTTTAGTGAAGATGCCTTTGCCTACAGATGCGTCAAGTACTGGCTGTGCAGATTTGAAAATTTCTGCTGCGTTAGCCTTGTCACCACTTTCGATAGCGGCTGCAACTTTCTTCATGTATGTGCGAGCCATGGAACGAAAGCTAGCGTTGTGTTGACGACGCTTTTCCGCTTGACGGGCGCGTTTTTTTGATCCTGCGGAATTCGCCATGATCTTGCTCCTGAAAATAACAGTTGGCAAACCGAAATGGTTGGCCGTAAATTAAGAGGCGAGATTATTCATATTTATTGGCCCAATGTCAATAAAAACAAGATATTTTCTGCAACAACTAGTAATATTTCCCACCTAACTTTGCATAGAGGCGAATAAGTGGAACATAAGGGGCAAAAAGAGCCACTGTCAGCTGCAACAGCTAAAGCTGTTACTGGGCGTCAGTTTTCGGAAATTAAGGCAAAATCCAGTTTGCTGCGCTCCAGTTTACTGGTGGGTATGATGACGATGCTGTCCAGGGTGTTAGGTTTGGTCAGAGATGTGGTTGTGGCTAACTATTTTGGAGCCTCGGGCAGTGCCGATGCATTTTTTGTCGCCTTTAAAATACCCAACTTCCTGCGTCGGCTGTTTGCCGAGGGGGCGTTTGCGCAGGCTTTTGTGCCAGTGTTAAGTGAGTACCGGACTCAGCGCGATCACTTTGAGGTACAAAGTTTAGTCAACAAAGTGGCGGGCAGCTTAGGCTTAGTGCTACTGGTAATTACTGTGCTGGCAGTAGTCGCTGCGCCAGTGCTGACTGCCATATTTGCCCCTGGGTTTTATCTGCATGCCGAGGAAAAGTTTCAGTTGGCCTCGCATATGTTGGCGATCACTTTTCCCTACTTGATGTTGATTTCATTGACCGCTTTTGCCGGTGCTATTCTCAATAGCTATGAGCACTTTGTGGTGCCCGCCTTTACTCCCGTGTTGTTGAATCTATGCCTTATTGGCAGCGCTATTTTTCTTAGTCCCTATTTCGAAGAGCCAATAGTCGCCCTCGCCTGGGGTGTGTTGATGGCCGGTGCTGTGCAGTTAGTATTTCAGTTGCCATTCTTGTTGCGTATGAGCTTGTTGCCCAAACCGGTGGTCGACTGGCAGGATCCCGGGGTCAGAAGAATATTAACCTTAATGGTTCCAGCGTTATTTGGTGTGTCGGTAGCGCAAATTAATTTGCTGCTAGATACTGTGCTGGCTACTTTTTTGCAAACAGGTAGTGTTTCTTGGTTGTACTATTCCGATCGTCTGGCGGAATTGCCGTTGGGAGTGTTTGCTATTGCTATTTCAACAGTGATATTGCCCAGCTTGTCGCGCAAAAGTGCCTCGGCATCAATGGATTCTTTTAGTTCTACCTTGGATTGGGCGCTGCGAATGATTTTGCTGATAGGGCTGCCATCGGCTATCGCGCTGTTTATGTTGGCGGAGCCGCTGTTGGTGACTTTGTTTGGTTACGGTAGCATGACCGAGCGCGACATATTGATGGCGGGGCAAAGCTTGCGAGCTTATTCCTGTGGTCTATTGGCCTTTATGTTAATCAAAGTATTGGCCCCTGGCTATTTTGCCCGTCAGGATATGAAAACACCCGTCAGAATCGCCATTCAGGCGATGCTGGCCAATATGTTATTCAACCTCGTCCTGATCTATCCTTTTGCTCACGTGGGTCTGGCGGCTGCAACGTCGATGTCGGCATTTTTGAACGCTGGGTTGCTGCTGTATGGATTGCTGAAAATAGGTGTCTTTAAGTGGCAACCCGGGTGGTTGCTGGTGCTGTTCAGATTGCTGGCTGCCTGTCTGATGCTGATGCTCTGTGTCTATTGGTTGAATGTGCAGATGTCACAGTGGTTTGCCTGGGGTGTTTGGCAGCGGGTTGCCAATATGGCGCTGTTAGTGTCTGCGGGTGTCGCTGTCTATGTTGCGACCCTGGTTGTTTTAGGTTTGAGGAAACGACATATAACGGCTCTGTAATAGCATTTATGTTTTCCTGGTGGGGTTCGTTTTTGCAACTGTGCAGCGGTGTAAAAATAAGCAGTTTATTTTATCCAAAGCAGCTGCAAACTGTACCAGTAATAACGCAGATGAGCTATAATCGTGCGCTTTTGCGATAGATGTAATAGCGACAGATGGAATTAATACGTTCAATTCACAATGTGCGACCCAAACATCAAGGTTGTGTGGCAACTATTGGAAAATTTGACGGTGTGCATTTAGGCCACAAACAGATACTAGCGCAACTTAAAGCGAAAGCAGTCGCTTTAAGTTTACCTAGCTTAGTGATTTTGTTTGAACCGCACCCCGCCGAGTTTTTTGTCGCCGATAAAGCGCCCTCCAGGTTGAATACACTGGCGACTAAATTGGCCTATCTGGCCGATGAGAAAATAGATCGCGTGCTCTGCCTCAGCTTTAATAGCAAATTAGCGGCGATGAGTGCCGATGAGTTTATCGAGCAACTGCTGGTGCAAAAGCTGGCCATAGCGCACTTTGTAGTAGGTGACGATTTTCGCTTTGGTCGCGGCCGTGACGGTACTTTCAAAATGCTGCAGCAACAGGGCAGCAAGTATGGCTTTAGCGTCGAAAGTACTATTACATATCAGCTTCAAGGGGAACGTGTTAGTAGTACAAAAATTCGACAGGCACTTTCGGATAACGATTTTGAGCAGGCAGCTGCACTTTGTGGTCGAGCTTTTACGATGACAGGCAAGGTAATACAGGGACAGCAATTAGCCAGAACCTTAGGTGTGCCAACGGCCAATATTCAAACCACTAAATACAACTTGCCCTTGCGTGGGGTGTACGCAGTCACTGCCAAAACAGCGGCTGGTGTGCTTTGTAGCGGTGTCGCCAATATTGGCAAACGACCGACAGTGAATGGTGTTAAGCCAGTATTAGAAGTTCATATGTTTGATTTTGATGGCAATATTTACGGCCAGAAATTATGCGTTGAATTTAAAAAGTTTCTGCGCGCAGAGCAGAAATTTGCTGACTTAGATCAGCTCAAGCAAGCAATTTTTAATGATATAGCAGTGGCAAAACAATATTTTGCCACGCAAAACCAGCAAATGGGTATGGAATAAGAGATGACCGATTACAAACAGACATTAAACTTGCCAGACACGGCGTTTCCGATGCGTGGCAATCTAGCTAACCGCGAGCCCAACATGCTTAAGGCATGGCAGGAAATGGATTTGTATCAAAAAATTCGCGAAAATAGTGCCGGTCGCCCTAAATTTGTTTTACACGATGGTCCTCCATACGCCAATGGTGACTTGCACATTGGTCACGCTGTTAACAAAATTTTAAAAGATATGATTCTTAAGTCCAAGACCTTGAGCGGTTTTGATGCTCCCTATGTTCCGGGATGGGATTGTCATGGTCTACCGATAGAGCACAAAGTAGAAACGATGATCGGGCGCGCTGGCACTAAAGTTTCCTACGCTGATTTCCGTAAGAAGTGTCGTGAGTATGCCACTAAGCAAATAGCGGGGCAAAAAGCTGACTTTATTCGCATGGGGATACTCGGCGACTGGCAGAACCCGTACTTGACCATGAACTTTGAGACAGAGGCGAATATCGTTCGGGCACTGGCAAAGATCGTTGAGAATGGACACTTAGTCAAAGGTTATAAGCCTATCTACTGGTCGGTTGTTGGTCAGTCGGCACTGGCCGAAGCTGAAGTTGAATATCAAGATAAGACATCTACTTCACTGGATGTTCGGTTTCCAATGATAGATCAAAGCGCCGCTGAGATTGCGTTTAGCGGCGATGCTAAAGGTGCGGGTGTTATTTCTCTGGTCATTTGGACCACAACTCCCTGGACTATCCCTTCTAACCAGGCGGTGTCTGTACATGCTGAACTTGAATATTCGCTAGTGCAGTTTGGTGAAGAGCGGCTGGTCTTAGCCACTGACTTGTTAGACAGTGTCGCTAAACGCTGGGGTGTTGAACCTTTTGAGTCGCTAGCGACTTGCCAGGGAACTGCACTGGAAGGGATGTTGATGGAGCACCCTGTTTTCGATAAACAGGTAGCGGTTTTACTGGGTGATCACGTAACGACTGATGCCGGTACCGGAGCTGTGCATACCGCACCGGACCACGGTATGGAAGATTTTGTGGTCGGTATGAAATATGGCTTGGGCACCATGAATCTGGTGCAGGGCAATGGTGTGTATGTCGACGCAGCGGGCGAGTTCGCCGGTATCCATGTATACAAGGCTGATGAGCCAGTTTGCGCTGCGTTAAAGCGCGAACAAAAACTGATTTTTCAGGAGAAATTTCAACATAGTTTCCCACATTGCTGGCGTACTAAAACACCACTGATCTATCGTGCAACCCCACAGTGGTTTATCTCCATGCAAGAGAAAGGCCTATTAAATGACGCCAAAGAGGCTGTTAAAGGTGTGCGTTGGGTACCGAGTTGGGGTCAACAACGGATGGAGGGGATGTTGGATTCTAGTCCCGATTGGTGTGTGTCTCGCCAGCGTACCTGGGGTGTGCCTATTACTTTGTTCACCCATAAACAGAGCGGTGAATTACATCCTAATACTGTAGAGCTAATGGAACAAGTCGCGCTTAAAATCGAGCAGGCGGGCATCGATGCCTGGTATGAGCTGGATGCTGCGCAGCTGTTGGGCGATGACGCGGATAACTATGATAAAGTCACTGACACATTAGATGTTTGGTTTGATTCAGGCGTTACTCACCACAGCGTCTTGCGCACCAGAGAGGAACTGACGTTCCCTGCAGATATCTATCTGGAAGGTTCAGATCAACACCGTGGTTGGTTCCAGTCGTCACTTAAAACGTCAATTGCAATCAATGGCGTAGCACCTTATAAACAAGTTCTGACACACGGCTTTGCGGTAGATGAAAAAGGCTACAAAATGTCCAAGTCACTGGGCAATACTATTGTCCCTAAAGAAGTGACTGACACATTGGGTGCCGATATCTTACGTTTATGGGTGGCTTCCACCGACTACGCTAACGAGATGTCAGTGTCTAAGCAGATACTGCAACGCACCGCTGATACTTACCGTCGTATTCGCAATACATCCAGATTTCTGATGGCTAACTTAAAAGGCTTCAGCCAGCAAGATGCACTGCCTTTCTCTGAATTAGTGGCGCTTGATCAATGGGCGATCGACAGAGCGGCGAAACTACAGCAAGAGATAATTGCTCACTATGATAATTATGAGTTCTTACAAGTTTGCCAGAAAGTTTCGCACTTCTGCTCTTTGGACTTAGGTGGTTTCTATCTGGATATCATCAAAGACCGTCAGTATACCTCTGGGGAGAATTCCAAAGCACGTCGCTCAGCGCAAACTGCGCTTTATCATATCGTTGAAGCTCTGGTGCGTTGGATGGCTCCTGTGCTGAGTTTCACTGCCGATGAAATCTGGCAGAATCTGCCCGGTGAGCGCTCAGCTTCCGTGCAACTTGAAACTTGGTATACAGGTTTGACTGAGATGCCTGTCGATGCACCCTTAAGTAGTGAGTTCTGGGAGCAGATTATGATGGTTAAAAACGCCGTCAATAAAGAGCTCGAAACCCAGCGCGGCGAAGGGCTTATTCGCAGCTCTCTAGAGGCAAAAGTTACACTCTATGCCAGTGCCGAGTTGCAGCAGCAGTTAGAGAAATTAGGTGATGAGTTACGCTTTGTGCTTATTTCTTCAGAAGTCAGCGTGTTGAGCATAGAGCAGGCGACAGATGCAGCAGCTACAGAAGTAGCCGGCCTATCCGTGAAAGTTGAAAAACTCAGTGCAGAAAAATGCGAGCGCTGCTGGCATTTGCGTGAGGACGTCGGCAGTGATGCTGCGCATGCCCCGATATGCAGTCGCTGTGTAGAAAACGTTGAGGGAGAGGGTGAGCATAGAGACTTTGCTTAAACCCTTCTAAAAGATCCAATGGCAAAGGAGCGCAGTTGAAAAATTGAGCTCCTTTTTATTGTTTGGCGCTATGCATACTGACATTAATCTGGTTGCCCGTAACCGGTCAGGTGTTGAACTTAATTTTCAGGGACAAAAATGCAACTATTAGGGATTAGAGTAAGTAACTCGCTGGTTTGGCTGTGGCTATCAGTGTTGATGTTTGCGGCAGACAGGTTGACAAAAGTGATTGCCGAGTCGACTTTGCAAGAGTATGAAATCAGTCCGGTGATTTCAGGTTTTTTCGATTTCACACTGCTCTACAATCCGGGCGCAGCCTTCGGTTTTCTGGCTACGGCTGGGGGCTGGCAGCGCTGGATGTTCTCGTTATTAGCAATAGTAATGAGCGTCGTCTTAGTCATATGGATAAAGCGTACGCCAAGGGAAATCTGGTGGTTGAATTCTGGGTTGGCACTTATTTTAGGTGGGGCTCTGGGGAATTTATACGACAGGGTAATGCAGGGGCAAGTGGTTGACTTTCTGTCGTTTCATTTTGGCAGCTATTATTTTCCCGCTTTTAATTTGGCAGATATCGCCATTAGCTGCGGAGCATTCTTATTAATTGTCGATATGTTGTTTTTTGAGAAAAAACGCTTATCGCAACAGGAATAAATATTTCTAATGATACATATTTCTCCCGAGTCAAAAGTAGAATTGTTTTTTGAAATACGCTTGCTAGACGGTGCTATCGTCGACAGCAATTTTCATGCAAAAGCCGCAGTCTTTAAAATAGGCGATGGCAATATGTTGGCAGGCTTTGAATCCGCACTCATTGGCTTGAAGGCCGGTGATAAACAAGTGTTTAGCCTGGAGCCCGAACAGGCGTTTGGTATGTCTAACCCGAGTAATATGCAGACTATTAATCGCAGCAAATTTACCGGCATGGAGTTGGAAGCAGGTTTAGTTGTGTCGTTTCAGGAACCAGGCGGAGAGTTGCCAGGAGTCGTAGTCTCTTTCGATGACACTGAAGTGGTCGTGGATTTCAATCACCCTCTGGCTGGACAGTGTTTAGAGTTTCAAGTAGAAATAGTAGATGTATCAGTAGATTAGTCAGTTCCACGGAATGTTACTGTGCCATCAGTCGTGCTAAGATTGGCCAAATTCGAAAAATCAGTAGGGATGCAGCGATGAAACAAAAAGGCATGACCTTAATAGAGTTAATGATAGTTGTTGCCATTATCGGCATTCTTTCTTCCATTGCTTACCCTGCCTACCAATCATATGTACAGAACTCAAGACGTGCAGTGGCGCAGGGGAATTTATTGGAGTTAGCCCAGTGGTTGGAGCGCAATTATACGACCACAGGTACTTATGTTGTCTCCGGTGCACTTCCCATTACTATCAGCCCTAAATCCGGTGGACGAGTAGATTATGATATTGCATTTGCAGCATCATCGCCCACAGCGACTGCTTATCAAATATTAGCGACGCCCAGAGCTGGTACAGGCCAGGCGGGAGACGAATGTGGAACGCTGAGTGTCAATCAGGCAGGTATCACCAGTGCTGCAGCCAGTGCAGCCCCGGCAGATTGCTGGAAATACTAACTTAAAACCAGTGGAAGGATCTCTGGTCAATAGCCGGATTTATATTGAACTATGCATCGAAACAAAGGTTTCAGTTTAGTTGAACTCATGATTGCCATATCTGTGATCACACTGCTGATCACTGTTGGGGTACCCAGTTTTAATGCCACAGTACTAAAGCTGCGAGGCAGCTCTATCGCCGACGCGTTAATAACATCCTTACACTTCGCTCGCTCTGAAGCACTCTCGCGCAACGAGCGAGTCGCGGTCTGTGCAAATACTGACACCGATCCTGCATCAACCGACTATCCCTGCAATGGGAACAACTGGAACTCCGGGTGGATGGCAGTACTGGTCAGTGATAGCTCTGTGATTAAGTATTGGCCAGTAAACTCACCGGGGGCGCAA
>MAAB01001313.1_pt1 | contig 31440 bp, 23 predicted proteins | sample 1115991 | NCBI WGS metagenome assembly MAAB01 (sample SAMN04961124, study PRJNA320927) | seawater metagenome | isolation source: sample BD02T18 sea water enriched with oil for 18 days | place: USA:Gulf of Mexico | collected 2013-07-27
GTGGATGCCGCCACAGCAACTATCTTATCGCACTTCTCTGCAGGATCTGTTGATCTTAATAATGTGGATCTAAAAGAAGAAAGAGCGCTGACATTTGACGGCCAACAAGTTCATAGAAAACGCGAACCGGATGCCGTTCAATGGCTAGATAATAATCGTTTTGTCATTGCCAATGAAGGTGACTTTGAAGGTGGTTCCCGTGGTTTTACCATTTTCAATAAGCAGGGTGTGATGCTTTTTGAGTCAGGCCTTGAGTTAGAATACCGTATGGCAATGGCGGGTCATTACCCAGATAAACGCTCTGCAAATAAAGGCATAGAACCTGAAGGCCTTGAGGGTGCCCGCTTTAATGGTGAAACCTACATTTTTGTATTAGCGGAACGAGCAGGCCTGGTCGGCGTATATAAAGATACGGGCGCTGAGCCTGAATTTGTTCAACTACTACCTTCTGGCATAGCACCAGAAGGTGCTATTGCGATTCCAGGACGTAATCTTTTTATCACAGCCAATGAAGCAGACCTTATTGAAGAAAAAGGACCTCGCTCCCATGTGATGATTTATCTACTTAGTCACGCTGAGCCTTACTACCCACAAATTGAATCTGTAATGAAGGGTGATAGACCTCTTGGTTGGGGTGCGCTTTCTGGCTTAGTGAACGATAGCCTCAAAGCGAATATATTTTACGCAGTTAATGACAGTTTTTATCGCAATCAGGCCAGCATATTTACCATAGATACAAGCTTTTCTCCGGCTAGAATAACCAAGTCTTTACCTATTTTAAGAGATGGAGTACCGGCTCAAAAATTAGATTTAGAAGGCATTACGTCAGACGGTAAAGGGGGTTTTTGGGTTGCATCTGAAGGTCGAACTGACCGCTTAACGCCCCATGCTATTTTCAACATCAATGACAAGGGTGAAATCATTCAAGAGATCATTTTTCCAAGTGAGTTAATAGCCGTTGAGAAACGTTTTGGGGCGGAAGGCATCACCCGTATCGGTGACACTTTATGGATTGCGATTCAACGACAATGGAAAGATGACCCTGTAAATACAACCAAACTCGTGTCTTATAATATTAAATCTAAAGAATGGGGTGCGGTGCGTTATCCGACTCAAACAACACAAAATGGCTGGGTCGGTTTGTCAGAAATTACCGCCCATGGTGAATGGGTCTATTTGATTGAGCGCGATAATCAACTGGAGGAAAAAGCACACATCAAACGCCTTTATAAGGTGGCTAAATCCGAGTTAGAACCTGCAAAATTAGGCACTAAACTTCCTTTAGTCAAAAAACAAATGGTTCATGACTTTATTCCAAACCTTAAACAAGGCAAAGGTTATGTGACCGATAAAATTGAAGGATTTGCCATAGGTAATAATGGTGAGGGATTTGCCCTAACCGATAACGATGGTCTTGATGACAGCTCGGGAGAAACCCTCTTCTTCTCCATTGGTATTATGTGAGTTTTATGAAGACAAAAACCAGACTCACTCTTAATGAGCCTGGTTTTTGATTTTAAACGCTTAAAGCGAGTTTATAGATAACCTTAATGGACTAGAACATATAAATGAAACTGACTTTAGACCCTATCGTATGATCTGTATCGACAATAGGACTATCATCAATACCCAAATAGTCACTGCGTCCGATTTCTACACCCACTTTTGCTTTTTGTGTGATTGAATAATTCACTGCCACACTCACTTCTAGTATCTGGCTTGAACCTGCGTCATAGGCTGCAATATCACCTGATGTTGAATTTGATTCTGACTGACTCACTCCGTATAAATGGTGACTCAATTTTTTATCTTGATACGCTAAACCTGCACCAAGCTCCACTTCAAAAGGTGCCAGATCATAGGTATTTTTGATGCCTAATCCCATGCTAAAACCAAGATGTTCATTGCTTACATCTTGGCTAAACTTCATTTCAAATGGTCCAGTTTGATAAACAAAAGACGCCATTACTGATGCATCTCTTTCATCTAACAAGCTCATATTGTCATCATCTGAATCCCCTAAATCCACTTCATAAGCCATGGCTTCAATCGAAAAAACCATGTTACTAGGGGATCCCATTGGATTTAATTGATAGCCGAGTTCATAGCCTTTCCAAAAAAAATGTTGACCTAGATATGCCAACATTGGCATGGGGCCCTTCTCATCATCCGTATTGTTATAAAGTAAACTCTGACTGCCATACTGAGCACCCAACAACCAGATACCTCCCGCTCCTCGACCATTCTCTTCCTGCATAACAATGTCAGAGGCAAGTGCCACAGATTCATCATTTGATAGCAAGGTATCTTCTGCCATGAGCGCATTTGCACACAAACCTAACACCAAGGTACACACAAACTTCATTTAAAACCTCAATACTGATTAAAAAGTAAAACAAGCAAAAGAAAGTAGCCTTACTTAAGACGCTATTCCCTACCGTCTGTAAAAGACAAGGTCATTTACGCTTACCTAAACTCACTCGGCGTCCCCATTCCTTGTTTGGAAACGCCCATGTAAACACAAATTTTGAATAAAACCCTGACCTGGTTACTAGCTCAAAAACGGCCTTCGTTGGCGACTGTACTCATATCAACATTGCTTCATCAATCCGATAATCATTTACACTGGGTCATCCTAAAATAATGTGCCATATTTTTCATCTAGATACATTTTTTTTGCCAGCCGATGGACACTTTTAGTAGCCTGAATTATATCCTTATCCACCCCCCTTTTTGCAACCAAAACAGGTACTAAGTCAACTAAATAAGATAGGTTTGAAAAGGATCTTGGAGAACATAAATCAGTATAAGCCGACAAATAATTCAGACAGAACTGACATAAGGTGTTTACTTAAATTAAGGAAAAACACATTGCTTGCTTGGATGAAAAGCCATATAAATCTCCCCTATTTTCTAGTATGAAATCAGGAGAATCACGAAGATTAAAACGACTATGTTTTCAGATAGGTTTGATAATAAAGTATTTGGACCTAGGCGAGTAATACTAACGCTGACAATCTTCCCCCTTATAGCTAAATGATAGGGACACGACAATTAATCTATGGCAAGTGTTAATAAAAGATCGGATGGAGCATAATAATTTTCTTAAAAAGAAATCAATATACTTCACCTGTTACTGAAATGAGTTCCACTACTTACTCTGATGCCCTAAGGTTCATAAAGACCAAGATAAAAAATTCAAGCCTATAAATAATGAACAAGGCTGATTAAAAGTACACATACGCCTGTTTGATGGATTTAGCCGCTCTATTAACGATTATTATGTAAACTAAAAGCGAGAAAAACCGTTAGGAATCCGGCTAAAAAGAGCACCATAATAATGAGTAACACTTGGCTTAACCACTTTAATTCCTTGTCTTTGCAATATCGCCACTCTTGACTAAACAAAAATTTAACAAAGGTAAGGTTGCTGGTTAATGGATTAAAACTGAATACACTCGGCCTTCCCATGGATTCGTATTTTTTGGGAAAACGCACCTCTAATACCTTAAACACCCTGTGACTAAGTAATAGCCAAATAAGAAATGAACAGAATAATGTAATAACGGACAAGGTAACGAAGGTTTGCATTCGCAACTCCTAGGGTCAAATTGGCATGCAAGGCTTAAAACTAATAAAGTGAACAACTCCCTAAAGTTTAGCAAATTTTACTAAAACTACCTTAAGAGCTTTCATTTAAAGCAACAAAAATCACGTCTCTATTTCATTGATATATAACCACTTTAATATTTAAGCTTCAACTAAACTTCCATTTTTTAAGGATATACTGTTTGTTTACCCAAACCCATGACTAAAAACACTGATATAAGTCACACTTTAAAACGGCAGAAAGACAAGTATTACAAGTTTATTGGACTTAACCCTTAGCGTTAAGCCGCTACCTGTTATGAATGATGATCGTTTTATTCAATTAGAAAGTAGCTGTTTAATAGGCTTGACGATAGACGATAGACGATGACATTATGCTGAATAGCTTTAAAATTTCAGCATAATGTTATCTAGATAAATATTCGTTAAATAAGGCTGAGAAGAGGTAACTTAATCGCAGGAACCCTAACCAAGTAGACCTTCTTCAGACATAGATTTAACCACATTAGTACGTTCAAAAACCCTGCCCATTAGCGCTTCTAAGTGCGGCCAATCTCCTAGGCTAATTCCCATAGGTTCTGCCCATCCCGCAATCACAAATAAGTAAATATCTGCTACTGAGTAACGGCCTGCGACTAAATAATCTTTTTCGCTTAACACTGTATTTAAGTAATTAAATTTTGACGAAATTAATTCAATCGTGTTTTGTCTAACCTCATCCGAACACTTTATAAATAATGGGCCAAACGCCTTATGCAAATCAGATGATAAAAAATTCAATATTTCATGTAATCTCGCTCTTTCAAATGTTCCGTTTTCTGGCACTAAGCCAGCGGCGGAATGCTGATCTGCTAAAAATTGCAATACGGCGACGGATTCAGTCAATACCTCTTGATTATCAAGCATGAGTGCTGGCACACGACCTTGAGGGTTGATCAGTGTAAAATCATCGCCATCCTGGGTTAACTTAGTCATTAGATCTACTTGTACTAATTCAAAGTGGGATGATAATTCGTTTAATACAATATGAACCGCTAAAGAACAGGCACCAGGGCTATAATATAGTTTCATTTTTATCTCCAATCGCTATATGTTGTTATTCAATGGAGACTAAATTACGCCCTTATACATTGTTAATAAATAGACATAAATGTAAAATAAATCTGCATAAATGCACAATAAATTAATAGGCTTATACTCATGCAGACAAACTGGGATGATTTTCGCATTGCGTTACAAGTAGCAGAATCAGGTACGCTGACAAGAGCGGGAAAAGTGTTAAATATGAACCACACGACGGTTCTAAGGCATGTTAACCAGCTTGAAAAAAGTTTGAATATTAAATTATTTATACGCCACCAAAGAGGTTATCAACTGACAGATGCTGGCAAGCTAATGCTAAATTCTGTCCCCAAGATTAGGCAAAGCCTTGATAAATTAGTGCATGAATTAACCAGTATTGAGCAAAACGAGCACGGCAAACTTAGAATCACTACGCTAAGTGGTCATTCGCCCATACTCAATAATGCAATCGAGGCCTTCCACCAAGCTTACCCTAAAACCAAGATCCAAATTATTGCCACTGAAAAAACCATCGCTATCGAATCGGGTATTACGCATATTTCCATAAGATTAGGGGCTCAACCGAAAGAACCTGACATCATAGTCAAAAAATTGATGAACTTGAATGTGGGTTATTATGCCTCTGAAAGCTATGTTGAGCAGTATGGTTTACCACTCTCTCCAAAAGATTATAATCAGCATTTATGGGCTATGCCTAGTGGTTTAAAACAAGGTGTGCCCTTTATTAATCAGGTATTAATGCATATCAGAAGCGATAAAATCATCTATCAAAGCAATTTGTTTTCAGACTTGCATGCCGTCATCAGTAAAGGGATGGCGATAGGCCCTATGGCCGAATACGAAGCCAAAAATCACTTACATTTGAAACGACTTAATATCGACCTTGATCAAGAAGGTGAAGTACTTTGGTTTGTTTATCATAAAGACTTAAAAGCCAATACTCAGATTACCACCTTCTATCAATTTTTAATGGATTCCCTCCAATAACGCCTTTTAGTAAACAACTTACACCTAACGTTATTTTCGACCAGGTAAAACAAGGTTCATCATCAGCGCAACGAGAGAACCTGTGGTAATACCAGAAGCCAATACTACTTTCATGATTTGAGGTAAATTGGCTAACAGTTCAGGTCTCACAGTTACCGCCATTCCAGCTCCTATGCCCATGGCAACAATGGCACTATTACGTTTGTTATGTTCCGTTTTGGCTAAGATTTTCACGCCACCAGACACTATCATGGCAAACATGACTAACCCAGCCCCACCTAACACAGGTAATGGAATAATCACCACCATAGCGGCGATTACAGGAAACAGCCCGGCACATACCAGCATCAACCCCGTAATAGCCACCACGTGACGACTTGCTACACCCGTCATACTAACAATGCCAACATTTTGCGAGAAAGAAGATAAAGGCGTGGTTGAAAATACGGAAGCAATCGATGACCCTAATCCTTCACATAGGATCCCCCGGGACAGCTTCTTACCGGTAAGCTTGGTATTAGTGACATCAGAAAGCGCTAAAAAGTCCCCTGTTGATTCAATAATAGTGACTAAGTAGGCAATCGACATACCGATAATGCCACTAATGGGGAAGCTCATACCAAAGTGAAACGGGCTCGGCAGTGCCACCCAAGCAGCTTCTTGAACAGGTTTAAAGTCCACCACCCCTAATAAAATACAAGCAATAAACCCTAACACCATCCCCATTAAAGCCGCCGAAGCAGAAATAATGCCGCGCCCCCATTGGGATAACACCATAACAAGGGTTAACACCAAAAAACCGATTAACAAATTATTCCCAGAAGCATAATCTGGATCACCTACTTGGCCGCCTGCAAACCAATCTACCGCAACGGGAATCAAGGATAATCCAATCAAGGTCACCACAGTCCCTGTGACTATGGGGGGAAATAACTTGCGGATACTGGCCATGTAAAAACTACCAATAATCATCACCAAGGATGACACTAATGCAGAACCTAGAATGCCTCCTACCCCGTGCTCCATACCAATAGCAATTGATACACCAACAAAGGTAAAACTGGTCCCCATCACTGTCGGCAAGCGAATACCAACAGACCCTGCCCCTTTACACTGAATAAAGGTGACCACCCCTGATACCAACATAGCCGCATTCACTAATACCACTTTGTCTTGCGTTGATAATTCAAGTACACCACCCACGACCAATGGAACGGCTATAATTGCGCCTAACGCTGCCAGTAAATGCTGAGCAGCTAAAATAAGTGATGTAAAAAAAGGTGGTTTTTCTTCCACCTTATAAAAAAGTGTCATGGATCTTCCTAATCAAGGTGAAGCTCGGCATATTCAATAAGCTTATTAGCCGGCCAATAAAATAAAGTTCTGATATTTTCGCAAATGTAAGCCACTGACCATACGAGGGTTTATATACATTAATGTCACATATTATGTCTATTTGACGTTAGTTTAAGTCAAGGAGGAAGAGTAAAACACCCTGTTAGCAGAACCAACAAGGTGTTTTTAACGCTAGGTTAAAGTTTGACCCTAACCTTATTACTCACCCCTATAGGATGAGTTCAAACTTAAAGAGATAACTTAGCCATTCACTAGCTGCGCAGACTCCTCTTCATCAGACACTTCAATTTCTCGCCCAGGCAGTAATAAGTTTAAAGCTAATGCCACCAATGACCCTGTGGTGATACCAGATGAAAAGATCACTTTTATAAAGTCAGGTAAATTCGCCAATAGCTCAGGACGAACCGTCACCGCCATACCCGCGCCAATACCCACAGCGACAATAATGCCGTTACGTTTATTATGAGCGGTTTTAGAAAGGATATTTACCCCTGCCGTAATAATCATAGCGAACATGACTAACCCAGCCCCGCCTAAAACAGATAAAGGGATAATAACAATCAAAGCCGCCAGAACGGGGAATAGACCTGCCAATACCAACATAACACCCGTAATAGCAACAACATAACGACTCGCAACCCCAGTCATACCGACTATTCCTACATTTTGGGAGAAGGACGAAAAAGGCGTTGTTGAGAACACAGATGCAAGCGCTGAACCTAAACCATCACACAAGATGCCGCGTGATAATTTTTTACCCGTCAGTTTGGTTTTCGTCACATCAGATAAGGCTAAAAAATCCCCTGTCGACTCAATGATGGTGACAAGATAAGCGATCGACATGCCAATAATACCACTCATTGGGAAAGACAAACCAAAGTGGAATGGGCTAGGAAGTGAAAACAATGCAGCTTGGCTTACCGGTGTAAAATCCACCAAACCAAGCATGATGCAAAGAATAAAACCACTAACGATACCAATCACAACAGCGGATGCCGCCACGATACCACGACCAAATTGAGACAGGATAATCACTAGAAATAGAACAAAGAAACCTATCATTAGGTTACTGGTGGAGGCATAGCCTTCTTGTCCTACCTGACCACCTGCAATCCAATCAACAGCGACAGGAATCAAGGTTAGACCGATTAAAGTCACTACCGTACCTGTCACGATAGGAGGGAATAATTTTCGGATAACCGGCATAAAAAAACTACCGACAATCATCACCAGTGAGGCCACCAGAGCCGAGCCAAGAATACCCGCGACCCCATGCTCAAATCCAATCGCAATGGCAACCCCGACAAAGGTAAAACTGGTTCCCATGACACAGGGTAATCGAATACCAACCGGGCCAACGCCACGACATTGAATAATGGTCACCACACCCGAAACCAACATAGCCGCACTGACTAATACCACCATATCTTGGGATGAAAGACCTAGGACACCACCAACGACCAGCGGCACTGCGATAATGGCACCAAGCGCAGCAAGCAAGTGTTGCGCGGCCAAAAGAATAGAGGTTGCCACAGGTGGCTTATCTTCAACTTTGTATAAGAGTTCCATAGAACCCTCCTTTTATTTTTATATTATTGTTAACCCTGCTGTTGACCGGATGCACCGTGCCAATAACCGAGTAAGGTCACCACGATTTTCAGTGTTAACCCCTCTCAACCGGATGAACCGTGTTAATAGGAATTAACAGACTTTCCTATTTGGAAAGTTAACCTGATGAACTTCGTGGTCCGAGTCCAGCAGGGGGTGTTTACTCTGTTATCAAACAAAGCAAAACTAAGCTCAAGGAAGTGATAAAAAAGAATCTGTCTTCCTAAGTATCCATCAAACATTCCCTTTCCCATGATAAAAATAGGTAGGAATCTCTGTGAGGCAAAAATAATTATTCAGACCTTGTGTCTGTGGCGAATAATAGATACTGCTAAATAATGTAAAATCGTTTCACATCAGTTTCTTAACCGTCACTCAGTATGAGAGAGTGACCTTTTACAGGTCAAAAAACACAAAAGTGAATCACGTTATCCTAAATTTGGTTTTTCGCAGAGTAATTCGCTTTTCAAAAAAAGTCTAGATTAACTCACAGTGTGAAACGGCTAGTTTTCATTCTTAGAGCCATCCGTTAAGAAAAACAATCACAGCCAGCAAAAAGATAAAAACAAAAAAAGCCCTATTAGGATTAACCAATAGGGCTTAAAGAGGGAGGAATGGGAAAGCTAACGTTTTGATACTTGTGTCTTTCCTAACCCAATAAAAAATTAAATCTAATGGGTAGCCGTCATCCAAAGGGCTTGACCAGTGCTTGAGTAGATCACCAGATTAGCATCTTCTTGACGTTTTAGACTGCTGCCAGATGGATTAGCATTAAAGGCTCATTTCGCGGAACCACTAGCATCAGATATGACTCAATTTCCATACCTTTGAAAGCGGGTGTTATCCTTTGATCAAACCCTTTAATGATGTCAGAAAGCGATAACCCATACATTATGCACTTTGATAGCGAATTATTCGGTGAATAAAGATAGTGATACCCCATCAGAATGACACTGAATTTCATCAAATTTATGTCTGTCTTAATCTCATTATCATGAAATCAGTGTTTAAACATTTAATTTTATGAGTGACATGAGGTTTAAATAACGATGTCTTGAGTCTCACTGAATGTCACTAATACTTTTTCGAAGAGCATCAAACCTTGGTCAAAATCGTCTCTTAGGTCAAAACCACCTAGGGATAAACGTAAGCCATTTTCGACCACTTGCTGAAGGTCTTGATCAGTAAATAAATCCGCAGTTCTCACTTTGATATTACGTTCCAATAATGCGGCATTAAGGGCATGCATATTGATGTTAAGCGGTAAGCTTAGCCACACATTCAGACCGCCACTTCTGGCCTCAAAACCCCGTTTTGTTAATAGACTCGTCATGGCATTTTGGCGGTAACGCATCTCTTGCGCCAATGTCGCTTGGTTATGTTCAAACTGCTCGGTGAATAAAAAACGTGACGCTATTTCTAAACTCATGCTGGCGTTCATCCAACACTGGCTATGTAGGCTCTGATTAAATTTTGCCTGCCAAATTGAGGGGATGATGGCATAAGCCACTCGTAATCCTCCCGCCACATATTTGGATAAACTGGATAAATAAAAGACCTGATCAGGTGCAAGTTGCTGTAACGGCGACCTCCAGTTTTCAGGCAAGGTGTAATTCACATCATCTTCAATAATATAAAAACCATAACGCTTAGAAAGCGCAAGAATACGCTGCCTCTGTTCGCCAGAGTATTGAATATTAGTGGGGTTTTGAATATTCGCAGTTAGGTATAAAAGCTTAGGTTGATGATTTTGACAATAGCTCTCCAACTGATCTAAATCGACACCTTGAGAATGTAAATCTAAGGCTAACGTTTTAACATTATTAGCTTTTGCCGCTTTGAAAAATCCGGGATAGGCCAAGACTTCATGCATAACATAATCACCACTATCACACAGTATTTGTAAGCAGGTAAAAATGCCTTGTTGTGCACCTTGCGTAAAAATCAGGTCATGGGGCTCGACTTTAATAAGGCGACTAGATTGGGCTAACCAGCGTGAAAAGACCTTTTTATGCTTAAGCAAGCCTTGATGGGCGTATGTCATCACATCAACTAAAGCTTGAGGATCAAGCGCTAGTTCTTGCATGGCTTTGGCCAGAACCGTTTGCTGTCCCAACATGGGTTGCATACTAGAGGCAAAATCATAAACCTTCGGCCCTGTGACGACAGGCGAAGGCAAGGTCAACGCATTAACATAGGTTCCAGCCCCCAACTTTGCTCTTACCAAACCACGCTTTTCAGCCAGTTCATAGGCTCGGGTCACAGTGCCATGGGTAACCGATAACGCATCGGCTAACCAACGTTGTGCTGGGAGTTTTTCATCCGCACACAAGTCCCCCGATCGAATAGCTTGCTCAATCAGGTTCGCCAACGCCTTGTATTTAGGCTCTTTATCACAGGCTAATACGAAATCATCCTGTTTAACTTTCCATTTCGTACCCATACAATAAAACAATTGCCTCATTAATTTATGCGTGAGAAGCTAAAAATACCGATACAAACAATAAATTGTATCAGTACAATTTTCAAGTGTTTATTTTTAGAAGACAGGTTAAGGAGACAATTTTGGAAAGCGCCCTATTAAGTTTAGCCCCTGCTGTGATCGTTTTTAGTTTTATTAGCACCATAACGCCAGGCCCCAATAATTTACTGCTGGCTCACTCGGGGGCTCATTTTGGAATGCGTAAAACCCTTCCCCATGTCATAGGGATTCGCTGCGGCATGCTTTTTTTACACCTGAGTATTTTGTTAGGACTAGGTAAGGTATTTGATCTTTGGCCAACACTACATCAAGTTTTCACCCTATTAGCGGCAAGTTATATTATTTACATGGCGATCAAAATTGCTATCAGTAAAAGGCCCAATCAAAGTAATAAAGGCAAACCTATGGGGCTGATTCAAGCGGCAACTTTTCAAGTCATTAATCCAAAATCTTGGGCCACCTTAGTCACTCTTGGAACTGTATTTACCCTCAGCGGTGATCTTTTCTGGCCATCGGCTGTGATGGGGATTATTTTGCACCAGATAGCAACACTACCCGGTACCTTTATGTGGATTACAATCGGTAAACTGGTTGCCAACAAACTCAATGAACCGAGCTTTCATCGTGCTTTCAATTTAGTAATGGGATTGCTTTTGTTAGCCAGTCTGCCAATGATTTTTATGCGCTAATAATGATGTTTTTGAGGCGATCACTCTATCGCTAGATAGATATCCGTAATGGCTTGATGCTCAGCTACATCAGGAAAAAAACGGATCCTTTCAACAAAAAGGGGAAAGTCTCTTAATGACATGTGTGACTCATTAAGCCATTGGGAATACAAATAGTTGATCAGGTTACCTAAATTATCATCACTACCTTGATGACGAATTTTGGCATATCGTCCAGCAGGTATGGTGCGCAGTTTCATGTTAGAAGCGATATCAAACGGACTAAATATTGTATCGAAGAATGCACAAGCTATATCAAACCGATACTCCTCAGGGGGAACGGATTGAGGGTCGTGGTAAATCAGATTAAAGGTCCGACTTTTAGAGGGCGATAAGCCCCGAGCTTTGCGCCAAGCAATAAAGGCTTGAATCGTCAGCCCTAGTCGGTTGGCATTGCCCCTGTGTTCGATATAGGCAATTTGTATATTTTCACAATTAACGACTGCGACCTTGTAGGTCTGTGCATTCGACACTTTGGTATTCCTCTTGGCTAATATTTCATTTTCATTTTTATGCCAAGTCGACCAGTCTGGGGATCTACGAAATGCGCTTGGGCTCTGTTGAAATACCTTAAGAAACGCACGACTAAAGGCTTCAGGGCTTTGGTAGTGCGCGCTTAATGCAATATCAATCACCTTATCCTGACGATAGGCTAATTGATAAGCAGCCCGTTTGAGCCTTAATCGCTTTACTAAGTCATATAGACTCAAACCAAAACGCACACTAAACAATCGATGAAAGTGAGACTGAGACAAACCCACATGGGTACTGATATTCTCTGTACTCAAGGGTGTCTCCAAGTGAGATTCAATGTAACTTAGTGCCTTAAGTAACTTTGCCTCGTGCCTATCCATCTTTTATATCACCAACTATCATTGTCTTTTATTACCTTTAAAACCTAAAAAACTAAAGCAAGTAACCAGTACAAGAACCGATCAAACGGCGTTCATCGCCTCAAACCTTGGCCAGAACAGACTAAAGAATAGGCCAAGGTAAAACTTGATCAATCCTGCTTTTCGAAAATAATAGACAAGCACGCCTGTGATTCTGGTAAAAATTTATGCAGTTGATTCGCCTCTATGGTTATCTGCTGCCCCGCTTTTAATACTCTTGTTTCCTCTAATATTAATAGGTGGCACTCACCCTCTAATACGAGAATAGTTTCACTTGCATGGCTATGTATTTCATCTGGGTAATAGGCCCCCTCCCCCAGTCGCAATAATAACTGGGTAAACTTACCAGACTGTCGGACAAGATGGTCTGTGTCTATTTCAAGCCGTCTTGCTTGAGCCAATAAATCAATAATCTGAGACATTAAAGTTATCCTTGAAAACGACGATTTTATCAATCCAAATAACACGACGAATGTTTGGAGCTCCAACCCGATTAGATAGCGTCATTAAAAGCAACTAAAATAGATTAGCATAACGTCATAAAATAAAGTCAAATATGCTTGCAAATCAATAGGTTGAAATTAGTTTCATTAATAGTTGTTTTTTGAATGGATCAATTAAAGCTTAAGTAACTGATCTTAATAAAGTCTAAATATGTTATCTATCAAACAAAGCCCTTTGATATTTCACGTATTCAAATTGATACCGGCACAAAAAAAAATTCATCTCTTACGTAATCATAAAAAAGCCTAACGCGTTAAAAATGCTGTTAGGCTTATTCGATCACTTGAAAGCGGAGGTTAATGGTGATTAACAAGGTTTCCGGTGATTAACGCATTGTACTCACCCGTGGCTTTTAAATGAGCGAGCGCTTCACGGAACTGATTCACTATCGCACTGGGTGTTTTTTTACTAAACGCCATATACCCATCAATTGATAATTCATCCACGACATAGGCTTTTTCAAACAAATCAGGGTCTAAACCTAAATTATTTACCCAGGTGGTAAAGCTTGCTTGGGTTGCTAATACTAAATCGACTCGCCCCCTTTCTAACATCAAGATGGCGCTTTCGACTGAATCCAGTTCAGACAAGTTTTCAAAGCTAAGCATTTTTAAGAATTGAAACTCCCCACCTGACCTTAATAAAGCAATTGAATAGCGCTTAGCGTCATCAAATACTGTGATCTTAATATCGTTACGAGCCTTTAATTTATAAGCATTTGTTTGTATCGGTGAAATAGTACCCACCCACTGAAAATCATCTTCATTGTCGGGCAGTCTTTCGATGGGAAATATCAAGGTATTTGGATTAACTCTTGCCATTTTATAGGCTCTAGCATTCGGATAAAGCGAAATATCCTTTTCTATGCCCATGCCTTCCAACATCGCTTGTACGACCTTAGTTGATAGCCCTTTGACCATACTATCTCGACTATATACATAAGGTGGGTTAAGGGAAGACAGAATCTCAATATCAGCGACACTCTCTGTTCTGTCTTTAATTTTAACCGGTAGTGATTTTGTCAGGTTATGTATGATGATATGCGTACTTTGCCACCAAGTAGGCGGATGGATATATGGGTTATCTGCGTTAGGCCAATTTGTCCAATAAGTTTCATTAAAGGGCAAAATTTTCTTCGCCTGAGTAATGGGTAATATAGGCAAATCATTCATCCAAATGGCCATTGCTTTATTGAATATTGGGTTTATTTTTTTGTCATTGAGCGGTAAACGGCCCATCTCATCGATCAGTTTTGTATATTCTTTATTACGCCAATGCCAAGGATTATCCTTGATATTACCGGACCCATCCTGTGACCAATCCGTCGTAAAGGCATTCATACTTGACCAAGGTTCCGTCACAGAACCGCAGCTTTGCCAATCAATCCTAGCCTGATAGTCCCCATGCAAAAACTTTTTTAGAAAATCTTTTCTGCCTAAGTTTGCCCATGTCGCCTTGATCCCGACTCGCCTTAACTGCTCAACAATAACCTGCGCAATTTTTTGTTTTTCGACAAATGGCGCCGGTGTTTGGATGTGTATCGATAAGGTTTTTCCTGCTTTCTCATAAAATCGTGTTTGATAATTATAAATATAACCCTTTGCTTCAATACGTCGCTTAGCTTTGGCAGGATTATAAATCATCAAAGGGTATTTTTTGTATACCTTAGCTTTTTTTGCTTGATTCAAATATTCATTGAGCTCTGTATATGCGGGAAAAATACTCTGACTCACCTTGGTTGCCCCTTGATAAGCCTTAACAACAATTTCATTCCTATCAATAGCATCATTAAGTGCCCAACGCATGACCTTATCATCCCAAGGCGGCAGGGCATTATTAATACCCAAATTTCGTGCACAAGGGTCAACCCACGAAAAAGGCAAAGTTGAATGATAAGCGGAGATTTTAGAGTTTTGTTTTTTCAGTGCTAAAAAAGAATCAAGACTAACATCGTTAATACTATCCAACTCATTTATCGCCATACCCGATACGCGAGTTTCTTCGCTGCCCAATGCAGTCCAAATAAGCCTTTTTGGTTTAGGCAATGGCTTAAAACCCGCTTTAGCCCCCCACCAACTGTCATTACGGACATACACAAAGCGATTTTCACTCACACTGCTCAAAGTATAGGGGCCACTAAAGACGGGCCATCCCTTATAGGGTGAATAGTTGGTAAAGGTTAACGGGTCTTTACCTTGCCAAATATGCTTGGGGACTATGCTAATACTGTTAAAAACCTTCACTGAGAAGTTATCTAATATAAAACGCACATTAGGATTTGAAAGCTTAAAGCGAACCGTTAAAGGGCCCTCTTTAATGACCTTTTTGACCCAATATTTAATTTGTGAAGCACTGCCCAGTTTAGGATTTTTAAGTAATAAGTTAATGGTAAACACTAAATCATCCGCCGTCATAGGCATACCGTCACTCCAAGTTATGCCCTCCCTCAGGTTTATCACCCACTCATCTGAGTGTTTGTTTTGCCAATAACTTTTTGCCAACCAAGGGATCAACTCTCCCGTCTCATAATTTAAAATAAACAGAGGCTCCATCATGGCTTGGTGTAAACCTTGATCTTTAATACTTAAATTTAGAAGTGGGTTCCAGAATTCAGGATCATTAACACTGCCGCCACCGATATCAAAAATAACCGTTTCTTCACGATCAGCATTTCGATAATCATTTCGCAGGAAGTCCTTAGAAAAGGAAAATGAGCTCAATGATAAAGTAAGCAAAGCTATTAAAAGCAAATGAATCTTATATTTCATTTTCTCACCGTCTAACTTAAAGAGATGAAAGTTCCATTTTCGAAGCGGATGAAGATTTTTTTTGTTAATATTGCTTTCGCTAAAACTAACCTTTCTTCATATTAATATGATTAGATATATTCCAATCAATTTATCAGAACTATTTATTCAAAATGACACTTTTATTATATTTAATTAAAAATCAATTATTATCCATAAACATTCAATCGTTTAAAAAACAAAACAATATAATCATGTTGTAAATTTAACGCATCAATAAGGAGATAATATGAGTTTGATAGATTTAACTATCATTTAAATAAAAAACATTCGATGCTTTATCCTTATTTTTCCAATTTTATACGTAACAAAGGGGTTAATTCCGACAAAATACGCCTATTTAGGTACCCCTAAATTCAGGTCTACTTAGAAATAGAAATAATTCGATCAGCTTCCCTCTCACCTGACAGATAGGCACCGTGAACCGTCGATGGGAACTCTGAATGCGTCGCTTCCCCTGCAAAAAATACTCTGCCTAATACGGGTTCAGCCAGTACATTTCGCATACTTGAACTCACCCCTTTGGGAACATATGAATAAGAGCCATAACTGAAAGGATCACTATTCCATCGTGTAATGAGATGTCCTCTTGGCTGTGGAATAGTCGTACCATACAGACGCCTTAGTTCAATCATGGCAAACTCTACTATTTCCTCATCGCTAAAGGCTTCGATTTCTTTGCCAAAATCAGCGACATTAAAAGCTGTTAAAATGGGAATACCGGTAGCAGGCGCAAGATTAATCCAATAACTCCAATGCCCTTTTTCGGGACTTACTTGAGCCATATTGGTGACATCATTATCCCAAAAAACGTCATCGAAGGCTAAATAGACCTTATTCAATACACCCATATCAAGGCCATTAATAGCCTCTTGTTTCGATAAAGGCAGACTAGGTTCAAACTCTATTTTGCCTTTTTTTAATACGCCCAAAGGTACTGTCACTATGACATAGTCAGCCTCAAACACACCTTGAGTCGTTTCAACTTCAATCTGTTTATTGGTGTAATTTATCTTAGAAACCCAGGTATTAAGTCTAATATCTAGGTCTTCAGCTAAGGCTTTCACGAGTTCGTCATAACCTTTTGGAAAGATAACATCGGGTCCATCAAAGCCTTCTAAACGCCATAGACCAGACAAAGAAATATCTCTGCTATCGGCTGCAATATCTTGCTCAAGCTCTAGATTGACAAGGAAATTCACTTCCCTTGGACTGAACCCACTTAAATCACCGCTTTTCACCCCCACATCGATCGCATCTTGAACCGTTGCATGACTATTATTGAATAGCGCTTTTGCAGCCCAGTAATACATATCATTTTCATTTTTCTCTAAATACTCATCAATTTTAGAATATTCTTTGCCGTTAGCATCGTAAGTCACTTGGTTTTCATAATCCCATTGATGTAAGGGCACACCCAGTTCTTTAGCTAGCTTGTAAATGGGATTATCTTCAATACCATGAATCCAGCTCGCACCTAGGTCCAGAGGCGTTCCCAGAGAATCGTCACTCCAGGTTCGCCCCCCTACTCTATCGCGACCTTCAAGTACCGTGACATTAAAGCCCTGCTTAGTTAATTGGTTCGCCGCTTTTACGCCAGACATGCCGGCCCCAATCACCAAAACACGGGTGTTATTATGTGAGGTTTGACTGTTAACTTGCTTACTCTCAGTTTGAGCAGTACAGGCTGAGATTAATAAAGCCGATAGGATTAAGCTTAATGCTTGATAAAAGTGCTTCATAATTTACCTTAATGAATGATATTAAACGGTTTCAATTAAGGTTAAATTTATCAAAATATGCACACCCCATCTGTCAGGCTAACGCGTATTTTGTCAGTTGATGTAAGCTAACGGTTTTTAACCGCGATAAAAGCATAAAATAAATCACTCGCATATTTTCGATATTTTTTAAGTATTATATTTATAAGTACAAATATTCAAAAAGAGAGATAAGGTGATAGATAACAAAGGTATAAATCTTCTCATTGTCGAAGATGATCATAGAATTTCGAAACTCTTAATGCAGTTTCTTCGCCTTGAAGGCTTTAATGTACACTGTCTGGACACAGGAGAAGCGGCTATTGAATATGTTAAAACATCTTCTCCTGACCTTATTATTCTGGATTTGATGCTGCCAAAGTTAGATGGTCTAGAGGTTTGTGAAATCATACGCCCTTACTTTCACAATAGTATTTTAATGTTGACGGCAAGCGAAGGAGACCTGCAAGAAGTCACAGCACTTAATGCCGGCATTGATGACTTTTTAAACAAACCCATTCGCACTCATGTTCTGCTAGCACGAATAAATGCCCTATTGCGCCGTCAGCTCCCTAAACAATCGAGCACCCTAAACATTATGGATCTGATTATAGATAACAAAAAGCGTCAGGTTATACGCAATGACAAGGTATTAGAGCTATCTGACTCTGACTTTGAATTACTTTGGGTGATGGCAAGTAGAGCAGGCACTGTTATAAAACGAGATGACCTCTTCTACCTTCTAAGAGGTAAAGAATATGATGGTTTAGACAGATCTATCGATATGAGAATATCCCAACTTAGAAAAAAACTTTCCACACCTGATAGTCCAGTTGAATATATCAAGACCTTACGTCAGCTTGGTTATTTGTTTATGAATGATTAAGGGATAAACCGCCTAATGCGCTCTTTAGTAATTTCGCTCTACAGTCTTATTCTGGGCTGCATGTTTCTAATTACCTATGTTGTAGAGCAATGGGGAATGACCTATTACAAACAAGATATTAGTGAGCAGTATCTGCAATACTCAAGTATGTTGACGCCTTTAATCGAAAAAGACTTATTAGATAGTCCCGATGAAACGCTAAAAACACTCACCTATTGGTCACATATAATAGAAGAAGATGAAGACGCCATTCAATTAATAAAGATTCCTGATTCACTCAAGAATACTCAAACGCACATAGATACATTAGATATTACTGAACAAGCCGATTACATTCATATCATAAGCCCATTGAGTCATTCTAAGCTGAATAACAAGGCACTTTCTTTCACTTTTTATGATAGTTACTCAGATAGTTTTATCATTCAATACTACCTTGGTCGCCTTATAATTTATGCCTTCATGACCCTTATTCTGACCATTATCGCTTGGTTAGTTTATCGTTATATAAATCAAATCAGTCAGGTTGCAAAGTCAGTATCATCAGGCAATTTCAATATTAAAATGCCCAGTAATCGCATTCTTGCATTGCAGACTCTAGCCTCTGACATTAATAATATGGCCGATACCATTGAAGAGAAACACAACGAAAATTTAATTTTGACGGGGGCTATCCACCATGAACTCCGTATTCCTATTACCCGTATTCGGCTTGCGCTTGATATCTTGATTCAAATGAAAACAGATACCAGTTCACTAGAATTGTTAACGGATATGGATGATGACCTGGAAGAGCTATCAAGTTTAATGGAAGAGTTATTGACGATTTCTCGTTTGCGTTTAAGAGGGGTAGAGCTTGATAAAGAGCCTATTTCTATCGGCTCAACGCTTAAAACAATCGTCGATAATATTGATAAAGCTAACATACAAGTCTCAATCCCTTGTGATTTTACGCTCAATGCAAACCGAACGTTATTGGAGCGAGCCCTCTTTAACATTATAAATAATGGCATTAAGTACTCAGATAATATTTTATCTATATCCTCTAAAATTGAATCAGGTTTTTTCATACTTATGTTTGAAGATGACGGAATTGGCATTCCTGAAGACGAAAGAGCATCCATTCTAAAACCCTTTTATCGTACGGACAAAAGTAGAAATAGGAATACAGGGGGCTTCGGTTTAGGGCTAGCGATTGCTGACCTTGTTATCAAAGATAGCCAAGGTCAGATTAAAATCGCACAAAGTCATTTAGGCGGAGCCGCCATTTCTATTCATTGGAAAATTTAAGTTAAAACATTAAATTAAAACAAATAGGAATAAGCCATAGCCAAGCTTGTAACATGCGATTTATTAACAATACTACTTTGTCTAATTTCATCCGAATAAATTTGAGTAAGTAAGGAAAAGGAAAGGCTGTTGTTATCATTCACTTCATACTCAGCCCCAATTCCGACCGAATAATTGATACCTGAACTTGGTATGTATAAAGCCCGTGTCGCGTTTGTATTTTCAACATTGACGCCGTAATAATATTGCGCAATTTTTTCATCAAACCAATCAGCACCTATAGTAGGCATTAGGCTCCATCGCTCAAAATACACAGGGTAACCATAGGTAACGCTCGCCATAATGCCATTATGTTTATCACTGACATCACCCGCAATATAAGCTTCTAAAGCTCCCCATTCGTCTTCGATTTCAAAACTAATGCTCGCCATAACCACATCACTTAAAGGAGTCATGTCACTTAAATCAGCACTATCGCCCCTTTCGCTGTCATTTAAGATACCACTGCTTATTGAGGCTGAAACACCCCAGTTATCATCACCATAGAGGTAACTTCCCAAAGTATCACCATCAAAATATAAGGGCCCCCAATCGATACTAAAATAAGGCATAAGCTCGGACTCTTGTTTACCACCAACATAAGGTGTTTGTGAGACTGAGTAAGCAAGCCCTAAGGATATGTCCCACTCGAGAGGTTCATCTTCGTCATCAAAATCGATCAATTCTTCATAATAGGTGTCTTCTTCGAATGCTGTCTCTGTGGCGTTGTCATCGTTTGCGGATAATTGGCTTGCCGTTAAAAGAAGTACGCCAGATAGGCTTAAGTTGTATAAGGAGTTTGCCATGGTGTCACCTTTTATTTTTTGAATCTTTACATCATAAATAATAAAAAATTACACAAGAATAGCCGCTGACACAGGCTGACAATTCGATGTATAAATTGACATTTGAGCAATCTCATCAGATGAAAAATTGTTTTGTCTTTGTTGAATTGTTTCAGAGTTGAAGTAAAGAAGTTTGAAAGATAAATCGCCAACGTCGAATCGAGCTGTCTTTGCTTGGCGATTTTATATACAAAATATATTATTGAGAATAATAGAAGGCTATTTTAAAGCGTGATGAGTTGATTACGACCCGCATTTTTAGCCTGATATAAAGCCACGTCTGCTTTCGTTAACGCTTTCTCGAAGCCCTCTGGTTGGCTTAAACGCACCATACCAAAGCTCGCGGTTACCTTAGATGTCAGAGCATTAACCCCTAAACCTACCTGAGATAAACGAAGAATAATCTCTTCAATGCACTGCTGACTTTTTTCTACTTGATAACCCTCTAATACAATCACAAACTCTTCCCCTCCAACTCGATAAAAACCATCATTTTCACCAATTAAAGAAGACACAAAATCTGAAAATGCTTTTAGAACTCGATCTCCAATATCATGACCAAATTGATCATTAATATTTTTAAAGTGGTCCAAATCAGCCAATACAACGTAAACACCCTTATCAACTTGATCAATATATTTTGCGATATGGGATTCAAGGGCTCTACGATTACTGACACCTGTTAAGGTATCAACAAATGCATACTGACGTAGTTGATGGTTCCTACACTTTAGTTTATTTCGTAATAGATACTCTTGTCGTTGGCAAACCTGAGTTCGAACAGACAATACCAGGCTAATAAACTGGGTGCAGGCATAAGCAAATAGCATGATATAGAGTGATAACCCATTAAAGTCTTTGAAAGTAACTTGAACAAGTAGCACTAAAACAACATAACTGCTTCCTATATATAAATGATGTTTAGTAGAAATACAGGTAACTGAAAAGAAAATAACGATAATGAGCACATCAAACAAAGATGCTAAATAATAATCTGCTTGGTAGCTCATATGGCCTATTAAAAGTACCGAGAAAAAAGCAATCGCCAGCGAACTATAGTAGCGCTCAAACACATCGAAGCGTTCAATTTTATTCACTTGATTAAATGACAATAAACAAAAAACAATAAACGTAAGTTTGATCGGCAGAAACAGTAATGCGCCTCCTGTTTGTTTCAGTATCATCATATCAACAGGGATTAATAAGGCATATAACACGGCAATTAGCAGTAACATCAACTGTAATACTTTTTTATTTTTTTGCAGTTTCCCTTGTTTAAAACGAATTTCAGAGAATTTTTTTTGAAGGCTTAATTGGTTTGACGTCGGCCCCATTAAAAATGAGGCGACAGAGCTTACCCGGGATTTCGCTAGTGTCATTCAAATGGCCTTTAGAACAGATATTTTCGTTATTAATTGAAATTCTTTAATTTCAAACGATGCAAACTAGAGGCAACATCCATTCAACCTTAAGGATTTACATGAGAATAATTTATCGGCGAATTGTCGCTTAATTGATCATTTTTGGCAATCTAATCTCTCATTTCAATAATCGTCTTGTAATGATTATCATCTTGTAAAAATCGATTATAGGGCTCATTAAAAGCCCCTATTTAATCAATCAAGGTAAATGGGTCCTAGTAGGGTTTATGAAGACCTTTTTGTCCTATTATTTCTGCCTTTTGGACAACTAAAGCCCTGCGAACGTATTGAGTAAGCTGGACTTAGTATTATCGTTTTAAATATTATCCTCTTCTATTAATGCTCATTACGTCAAACATGAAATTAATTGCGGCATCAAAAACTATGTTTAAAGCCTCTAAAAACGGTTTTATTGATATCACCACTAGCATGCTTTTAAGCTTGGCTCTATTTTTATTAATAAGACTAGGGAACCTGCGATTAAGTCACCTGTTCTCAGTCTTATCAGAAAAAGCGACAAACAAGGCGTCACTTTGATGTAATGTAGGCACCTTTCGAGAAGGGATAACACAGGGTGACACTTTTTCTGTAAGACCCGTAGGGCGTGGCCTAAAAGCCCTATCTTTATGTTGAGGCACTGATCAATAGAATGACTCTTAAGTTGCGCACCTCGCCCTAAATCTAAGCACTTTTATCCACACGTTGAGGCGGGAGGACTTATTCGCAAGTTCCCTAGATAGTATTAAGCTTGTAGCGCAAAAGAACCTAGGAAATCACAACTTTAAAAGGAATTAGATCTATGAAAACTGTACTTTTTTATACCATCCTAAAAGGTGACACTCTTTCAGGTATCGCCACATCAATTAATGATGTTTCAGGAGTGACTAGCAAACAAATCGAAGCGGCCAATCCAGCAATGCAGCCAAATGCCCTTGAGGTTGGTCAAGAAATTAAGATCCCCCCTCAAACAGGCAGTGAAGCTTTAACCTATACCATTCTTAGTGGTGATACCTTATTTGGCATTTGCAGTGCCTTGTCTCAATGCGCGGATTTAACCTATCAAGAAATAGAGAAAAACAACCCAGGTGTCACAGCAAGTGACATACAGCCGGGCCAATTACTGAGCATTCCAGCCTCTCAATCTACCCCAGAAAAAAGCTTGTCTCCTATCGCTGAAAATATGGGTTATTGGGATTGTACTTGGCAAGGTGGTAATGCCCCATCAAATGCGACACTCAGCTTAGCCTTTAGTGGTTGGGTTGATGCAGAAAATGCCCTTGCTGATAGCTCTTGCGTATATGACAACCTAGTCGGCACTAAATATATCAGCCTAGGGGGCGGCAATGATAATGGGGCTTTTAACCGATACAGCCTAAACGCCATAACTGAGTCAATTAACCAAGGCGCCTTTGATCAATACGATGGCATTGCCTACGATGTCGAAGAAGGCAAGTCAGGTTTGAGTAATGAGTTTAAAACCTCCTTTGCCGCGGCAAAAGCCAAGGGCTTTAAGGTGCTTGTTACCGTAAGCCATTCTGCCCCTTATGATATCGGCGATGCAGCAATGCTGATGGATGCTTTTTTTGCTGATAGCAATATCGATATTTTATCGCCTCAACTTTATACCACAGGTGAAGAGACAGAGAATAATTACGAGACCAGTCATGGTGTCACTTGGGCAAGCTATGCAAAATGTAAGGCTGCGGTTGTACCCAGTATTGTCACCGGGTCTCTCTATCCAAGTGCAAAGGCTTTTTTTGCGCAACAAGGGGTGACTTTGCAGGGCTACATACAATGGCGACACTTAGATTAATTAGAACCTCAACCAGAAATTAAAAAGAGCCATCAGCAGAAACTTAAAAGAGGTGAGCTATCACCTCTTTTTTAGCTCAATGACCTGTTGGTGGTGAATCAATAAGTAGACTGCCCAATCGCATCTACTCAGATACGTTTTTCACCACCACTCTTATCGCTTCTATAAGGTATAACCATTGGCGATGGACCAATGGTGAGGCATGAGTTCTCGTAGGGTTTTAAAGGTTAGGGTATTGTCTTTTGTACTGATCGCCGCTTTAACATCCCCGCCCCAAAAGGTAAGACGTTCTTGGCAAATACCACAGGGCGATAAAATAATCACTTCGCTGTTTTCGTCTTCTCGGCAAATGCACAAGGAATGTGTCACCGCCTCATTGAGTTTAAACGCTTCAAGGTACGCCCCTAACTCAATACAAACATTCAAACTGTCATTCTTAATATCAGGTGGCACGCTGGTGAGTATTTTACCTGATTCAGTTCGAATCGCAGCAGCATAACCATCCCCTTTTGGATAGCGTGATGTCAGCAGGGATACTGCCGCTTCATATAAATCTTGTTCCACACCCATAGTGACCTCTCCTTGTCATTTTAATAAACGCTGTTTTCTTTCCTAGTTTATATTAGATAACAATCACTTAGCCATAACAAAAATAGCCAAGCTAAAACAATATGAAGAGAAATAAGAAGGTAACTAAAAGAAGGTAGCTAAGAGGCAATAAGGCATCGCCTCTTAGCTAATAGTTAGCTTTTAGCAAAATCCACTAGAGTCTGACCTGTCATACGATAACCTACCCATTCATCTTGTGATTTAGCACCGATTGCCTCATAAAACTCCCGTGACGGGGTATTCCAATCTAAGCAGTTCCATTCAAAGCGGGCACAGTCTTTTTCTAAGGCAATTTGGGCTAGGGTTTTTAATAATTTAATACCTGCCCCCTTGCCTCGGTATTCCGGTGACACATACAAGTCTTCCAAAAATAAACCCGGTTTTGCTAACCAAGTAGAATAGTTATAAAAATAAATGGCAGAACCAACAGGTACCCCATCGAGTTCACAGACTAAGGCCGAGGCATGACTACCTTGGGCAAATAAGCTGGATTCGATAGTCTCTAATGTTGCCAGCACTTCGTGCTCTGCCTTTTCGTAAATGGCAAGGTCGGTGATAAATTTCAAAAGGGTTTTCGCATCTTGGATGCTGGCTTCTCTTACAATTAATGTGCTCATGATTTTGTTAATCCTGTCGATTCATTTCCTATTGCAGCCAGATTAATATGCTTCACAATATGACACCAGTGCATTTTAATCAGATGCCACTGTATAATATTCATATCGATATCATCTTTGCTTGAGACCTTCCCATGGACCTTCACCAAATAGACCTAAACCTATTAATTCTGTTCGATGCCTTATATCGTCATCAGTCTGTTTCATTGGCAGCAAATGAAATCTGTATTAGCCAGTCAGCGTTTAGTCATGGTTTAGCGAGACTTCGTAAACGTATGAATGATGAACTCTTTATCCGAGTAAATAATCAAATGCAGCCCACACCAAGAGCAGATGAAATGGCAGGTCATCTTAGAAAAGCTCTGCCTTTTATGCATAATGCCATTAATACCAGTGAGGAATTTGATGCCGCAAGTGATGAAACTGAGTTTAAAATATCGGCAACTGACTACACAGAATTTAGCTTTTTACCTCGACTCATGGGCTTAATTAATAAACAAGCACCCAATATCAAGCTCACCGTCATAGGCGCTAAAGCACCACAACCCCTGACACACTTAGAAAATAACGAGGTGGATTTTGCCTTAGGTTTTAGTCATGAAGTAGTAGTTTCCAGTGTGATTGAGCACCACACCTGGCTAAAAGACAGCTATTGCTGCGTCACGAGAAAAGATCATCCCGCACTGACAAAGGGTTTAAACCTTGAAACCTTCTTATCTCTTTCCCATATTCGAATAGCCCCATGGGGAGAGAAACAAGGTGTCGTCGATGAAGCACTGGCTAAACTAAAACTCAGTCGCAACGTTAGCCTACAGTTACCCAGCGTCTTGGTTGCCCCTCATGTGCTTAAAGACACAGACCTCATTCTCACCATGCCGCGCCTGGTTGCAGAGCAAATAGCGCAACAAATAGAAATCGATATATTCCCCCCGCCGGTTGTTATACCAGATTATTCACTCAATATTTATTGGCACAAGATCAATTCAGATAAGGCCAGTTTCAAATGGTTAAAACACTGCTTTGAAGAGGCGCTTTAATTTTATTTTCACCTTCACTGATCTAACTCAGGCAGAAGCCACTCGCCGCAAATCGGAAAAGGCGATACCAATGTCGTCCATTTCACAGGTAACAATTTATCTTTAGAGAGGAAACTTTCATCTTGATAAGCTTGTTTGCGGTATTGCCTTGCCAAGCTTGCTAAGTCTTCATTTAAAGCATGTAAGGTATGTTCACTCATATAACGAAATGAACTGCTAAATTGCGTGCCTTTTTCACCGTCGTGCTTGACGACATAATTTAAAAAGTCCTGATTCTTTTCAAGAATATTCTGATGAACGGGCCCGTGTAACTGCATTAATAACTTACCTTGAATCAGTAACCTAAAGACATTATTTGGGCCTAATTCGATAAAACCTTGATGATCTAAATCCCGTAAATAACGAAACACACTCATATCGCTTAAACCATAAGTGTCTTGTATTTGTTCAAGAGAATGGTCCGTGGTCAAGAGGATTAAAAAGTTAAAATGATAAGGGTGAGCCCCTAAATAGACTTGCTGTTCATAACTCAGCTTTACCAGAGGCTCTTGATAGTTTTTGGCAAAATCTAACAAATCATAAAGCGATAACCCTATCAGCTCACAAATATCATTGAGCCTAGATAAAGAGCAATCCTTATCCCTAAAAAGCCGTTTGATGGTTTTTTCTGATAAAGCGAGTTTATCGGCAACCTCCTTGTAAGTGATCCCTTTTGATTTGAGTGCACTTTTAAGAGCATTGGTTATTTCTATGTGAGCTGCAGCTTGCATCTGTCACCTTTTTAGTTGCAAAGGGACATCAAAGGTCCCTTAATTTAATCTCATTGTTAGTTAGTGCCATATAAGGCACCTTAGCACAGTCTTTTGAGTTCAGACAAACACTCAAATCCTAACAATGATTAAGTCAGGAAACCTATTATGTCGATTCAATTTAAGCAAGATGCACCTAGTATTTTATCTCTTTGCGCCATGGTTCTAGTGGGAGCTACAAGCGTACAAGCCTCAGATTTAGAAAGCACTAAATTACAGCCTGTATGGGAAGTTTCAGGTTTCAAAATGCCTGAGTCCGTCGTTTATGACGCTAAAAGAGAGCAGTATTATGTGGCAAATATAAATGCTAATCCCATGAGCGCAGATGGTAACGGCTCCATCGGCTTAATCAAAGATGAGGGTAAATCGTCAAACATTGAATGGATTAAAGGCTTGAGTTCTCCCAAGGGATTAGAGGTTTTCGATAACAAACTTTATGTGGCAGATGTGCACGAACTGGTTGTCATTAACCTTGATAGTGGCCACATCATTGCCCGTTACCCAGCGCCTAAATCCAAGGTGTTAAATGGCATTGCCATCAGTGATTCGGGTCAGGTGTTTGTATCAGATTGGGCTGGGAACGCCCTTTACCAATTACAAAATGGCGAGTTAGTTAATTGGCTTGATAGCAGTACCTTAGAAAGTCCAAACGGCCTTTATGTCAGTAATGACTACTTGTATATCGCCGCTTGGGGAGCCAATATTCAAACTGACTTCACCACCCTGACCTCAGGTAATTTGAAACGAGTTGCAATCAATCAAGGTAATCAAACCCCTAATCAACAAGCGGTAGAAAGCCTTGGTGACAAGTCAACTTGGCAAAACCTAGATGGTTTACACGCCTATGAAGAGAATAACTGGTTAACAACGGACTTTCTTAAAGGCCAACTACTTAATATGAACAATCAAGGCGACATAGAAGCCATTTATAAACTGGAACCAGGCTCAGCTGATTTTTATTACCGTAAAGATAATAGCCTAGTCATAGTGCCCTACTTTATGTCAAACAAGGTGGTGGCTTATCGTTTAAATTAACGAAAAGCGCGACTTCAACTAACCTGTTCACCTTGTTTTAAGCTGAACAGGTTGTGACCTAGATAAAGTTAAGGTTATCGGTAAAATTCGCTAAATTAGGTAATGCCTTGGCAAGTTCACTCTGAGATAAGCCAAACCAGCGACCTATCGGCGCGGCCATTTGTTCCACACTTAAGGTAGGGATCAAACGACCATGGCCCGCATCTAGAGCGTGATCAAAGCCAATTTTAGGAATATGTCCATAGATGTTTTTTCCCTTTACCGCTGCGCCCACCACAAACTGATGCCCACCCCAGCCATGGTCAGTGCCATCATCATTGACTGACAAGGTACGACCAAATTCAGAGGCGGTAAACAGGGTCACCTGGGAGCTTAGTTCTAATTTGTCTAATGCCTGATAAAAGTTGGCGATGCCAAGGTCAAGCTCTGCCTGTAATTGCGGTAGCTCATTGGCTTGGTCTGAGTGCGTATCAAAGCCATCAATGCCCACCACAAATACCTGGCGTTTTACCCCAAGTTGCTTACGCGCCGCAATGGTTTGAGCAACGACCTTAAGTTGCTGGTTTAAATCTCCCTCATCAAATAGGGAATGGATGTTTTCAAAACGGCTAATGGATTGATTGAAACGTTTATTACTGGCTAAGGACTTAGTTAATGAATTTGCGATATCTTGTTCGGCCAACCCCCCTAATACGGGGTAACTTGCCGCTAAATGAGACTTTAATAAACGACGCAATATCTTGTTATCTTCAGCGTCTTCCAATGCATGAATATATTGCGGTCCTTCAGGATTAACTTGAAATGGGGTTGCCTGTTTACCTGTTAAAAATAAATCATAGCCCCCGGCTGTAATCGTACTAAATTCGGGGTTTTGATTAATGACCTTATCGATAAAAGGGTCTGTAAATAACCCTCCCCAACCGTACCTAGATTGCTCAGAGGAACTTGCAAACCAAGCGGCCTGTTGGTCATTATGGGAAAACAGTCTTTGGGGTAAAGGTACAGACTCATCTTCAAATGTTTGTGCATGTGTGGCGGTAAGTAAAGGGCCCACATTAGCAATAATAGCCGCCTGCCCTGCGTTAAATAAACGTGCTAAATTTGGCATTTCAGATGGTAAGGCAAACGAGCGACCACCATGAGCGTCTGTGTTTTTGGGTGACAAAGGTAAAAGCTTAGATCGTTTCCTGTCCCCACCATAACGCGCCATTAAGGAGGGTCTTAATCGAGTATAATGATCATACGAGGCCTTATCGTAAGGTAAAACCGTATCATAGTTATCCATTCCCCCTAATAAATAAACACATACAATCGCTTTGTAACCTTCCTCTTCACTGGCCATCAACTCAAAGCTGGACAGCGCAGAACCTAAGGTGGCAAGAGTTGATGCTGCCCCAACACATGAGCTCGCTCGTTTTAAAAATGCTCTTCGATTAAAATACATATGTCTAGCCCTGTACTAAGAATTCTGGCGATGTCATCACCATTAAAATGGCAATTTCAATGCGCCTTTGTTTGTCCCTTAAAGGAATAGATTTAATCGCTTGAACAATTCGCTGCTTACTCTTACTGCTTAAGGTGCCATAGGTCAGCAGGGTATCTAGATGATCCACCAAGGCGTTAGGCATATGGCTTAATTTTCTTTCTGGGGCATAGTTAGCGTAAAAACTCGTCTTCACCAGATTAATATTCAACTCTAATTCTTCGTCATCAATAAAGTCTTGATAGGCTTCTAGGTAATCGTCACTGCGCATTTGACGATTAATAAAAAAACTCATGAAGTTGATATAACTGGGGATGGTACTGGCATTAATCAGCTGTAATTCCGGCATATTCAGGTTCGCCATACCGGTTTGAGTGCCTAGAGCAATATGATTAGGTTGATAAAAATTAAACACAGTCGGTGAACGATATGGGTGTTGGCCTAAAGAGGTGTTCGAACTTGTGTCCCACAAATTAAACATATAGATAGGCGTGACATTTTCTAACTCAAACGCCCTAGCCCATGCGGTAAAACGTAAAATGGGTTCACGGACCTTACCAAAGGTTGATGACGGCCTATCCGCTCTCGCTTCCTTATCAAAAAGAATGGCCGCTAAGGTGGCACTTAAATCGCCTCTTTGATGACGCCCCACCCAGTCACCATTGGGTAATTGATAGGCACCTTCAATAAAGGTCTGGGTCACTCTTTCTATATAAGCCTCAGAAGGATGGCTGGTTACAAAGCGTTGAATCAGCTGACGGCTAATAAAGGGCGGCACATTATCATGGGCAAAAATATGATCCAAGGCTAATTGAATACTTTTCGGCGCTGGGGTATTTGCAGGTATAGTTAAGCCTAAAAAGCGCTTCTCCAAGTTTGAATGGGAATCATCAAAGGTTTCCATTGGCAGGGTGAAAACGAGTTTTTCTATTGCCCCTTCAAGGCGCTCTTCCTCACCCTCAAAGGCGTCGTCATCCTCAAGCACCTCTTCATCAAGGTCGAAACGAGCAAATACCTCATCTCGCAAGTCTCCTTCTTCATCATAAAAGTCTGACTCATTGAGGTTCAACCCAGTAAATACCTTAGCAAGACCCGTTATATCCTGATTAGAATAGGTTTCTATGGTGTTTCCGTTATCGTCAAACACTGGGCTAGCATCTAAATTTAGCTCAATTAGACCAATAGAAAAGAGCTGTAAGATTTCTCTAGCATAATTTTCATCAGGCACTCTTCCTGTTGCCTGATCACCCTTTTCACTGCCCATATAGGTTAGGTAGTAACCCATAGCAGGAGAGTAAGTCACCGCGTTTAAAAGATCACGATAATTGCCAAAAGCATGTTGTGTCAGTAAATCCTGATAAGCCGCAACGGCCCTAGGATGGTCGAATAATTGGTTCTCATTAAAATCAGAGATAACAAATATTTGCGACAGAGCAAACGCCATACGCTGCCGTAACTGGTCTTTTGCAGTGATGGCATTTTGCCAAAATGCCATGCCAGCAGCATGCTCTCCTACTATTGAAAAATCATCGATAAGAGGTGATTGTAACGTCGCTGGCATCACCAATTGCTGTTTGAACCAGTCGCTATAACCCGTATGAGACAACGCCCCAATACCTTTCATAGTGGGGCCAAACGTAGTTTGTGTTAAAAATCGGCTATGACTCTCTGCTTGTTTGAGTGCCGTCTTATCAGGTCTATCAAAATCATTCGCCAATAAAGAGAAGGGAAGTAAACAT
>MAAB01001314.1_pt1 | contig 31427 bp, 31 predicted proteins | sample 1115991 | NCBI WGS metagenome assembly MAAB01 (sample SAMN04961124, study PRJNA320927) | seawater metagenome | isolation source: sample BD02T18 sea water enriched with oil for 18 days | place: USA:Gulf of Mexico | collected 2013-07-27
ACTAATCAAAACCAACAACTTATTGCAATTTTTAAAGGTAACTCTGCGCGTATAAAACGCAGTGTATTACCTGAAAATAAATAGCCAAGGAAATTATTATGAACAATACATACATTTGCGACGCAATCAGAACCCCATTTGGCCGCTATGGTGGTGCATTATCTAGCGTAAGAGCGGATGATTTAGGTGCTATTCCGATTAGAGAATTAATCAAACGCAATCCTCAAGTAGATTGGGCTAGTGTTGATGATGTTTTCTACGGTTGTGCCAACCAAGCCGGTGAAGATAATCGTAATGTTGCGCGCATGAGTGGCTTACTTGCAGGCCTTCCTATTGATGTACCAGGCGTTACCCTAAACCGTTTATGTGGCTCAGGTATTGATGCAATTGGCAGTGGCGCGCGTGCAATAGCTAGTGGTGAAACCGATTTGATTATTGCTGGTGGTGTTGAATCAATGTCAAGAGCTCCTTTAGTTATGCCTAAAGCGACTAGTGCTTTTAGCCGTCAAGCAGAAATTTTTGATACTACGATAGGCTGGCGCTTTGTTAACAAGTTAATGGCGAACGAATATGGCGTAGATTCTATGCCCGAAACGGCAGAAAATGTTGCTGAAGAATTTAATATAAGCCGTGTAGATCAAGATACTTTTGCCTTTAATAGCCAAACAAAAGCGTTAGCGGCACAACAAGCTGGACTTTTTAGCCATGAAATTGTACCCGTCCACATTAAACAACGTAGAGGCGACGATATCATCGTTGCAGATGACGAACATTTGCGTTTAAGCCCAATCGAAACATTAGCCAAATTAGCCACGCCTTTTAAAGAAAATGGCACGGTTACCGCCGGTAATGCTTCCGGTGTAAATGACGGCGCTTGTGCCTTATTACTTGCTTCAGAAAAAGCAATTAAAGCGAATAACTTAATTCCAAAAGCCCGCGTAGTAGCGATGGCAACGGCAGGTTTATCACCGCGCATTATGGGTTATGGGCCCGTTTCGGCCACTAATAAAGTACTGAAAAAAGCAGGCTTAACCATTGACCAAATGGATGTAATAGAATTAAACGAAGCCTTTGCCGCACAAGGATTAGCAGTATTACGCGCCTTAGGTTTACCGGACGATGCCGCGCATGTAAATCCAAATGGTGGCGCAATTGCTTTAGGGCATCCATTAGGTGCTAGTGGCGCTAGATTAGTCACTACCGCCATGTACCAGCTTGAACGCGCACAAGGTCGTTATGCGTTATGCACCATGTGTATTGGTGTTGGACAAGGCATTGCTATCATCATCGAAAGAGTTTAATCACACGTAACCAACTGAAAATTATGCTGATTGAAAATAATACAATTTATTGTGATACACGGTATTGACATAACTAAAAATAATCGTATCATTAAAGTAGTTAACATATTAACGATAGGAATAGAAATGGCCGAATATAATAAAAGTGAAGCAGAGCTAGAAGCTGTTTTCCAACAAAAAATAGATAGCGAGCAAAAAATCGAACCAAAAGATTGGATGCCAGAAGCCTATCGTAAAAATTTAATCCGTCAAATGTCACAACATGCCCATTCAGAAGTCATCGGTATGCAGCCAGAAGGCAATTGGATAACGCGTGCTCCCTCTTTACGCCGTAAAGCAGTATTGCTGTCTAAAGTTCAGGATGAAGGTGGTCACGGTTTGTATTTGTATAGTGCAACTGAAACCTTAGGTATTGAGCGCAGTGAATTGATTGCCGCTTTACAAAGTGGTCAAGCTAAATATGCTTCTATCTTCAATTATCCTGCACAAACATGGGGTGATATGGGCGCGATTGGTTGGTTAGTTGATGGCGCTGCTATCGTTAATCAGGTGTCATTACAACGTACCTCTTATGGTCCTTATTCACGCGGTATGATCCGTATTTGTAAGGAAGAAAGTTTTCATCAGCGTCAAGGTTACGTGATCATGATGGAACTTGCTAAAGGTACACCAGCACAGAAACAAATGGCGCAAGATTCGCTAAATCGTTTTTACTGGCCTGCATTGATGATGTTTGGTCCACATGACTCAGAATCAGCCCATAGCGCTAAGTCAATGAAATGGAAAATAAAACGCGAAACTAATGATGATTTACGTCAAAAGTTTATTGATCAAACCGCGCCACAAATTGCTTATTTAGGCCTAGAACACCCAGATAAAGATTTAGTGTGGAACGAAGAAAAAGGTCAACATGACAGCGGCGAAATTAACTGGGAAGAATTCTACGCGGTAATTAATGGCAACGGACATAGTAACCGCCAGCGAATTCAACATCATGTAAAAGCCCACGAAGAAGGCGCTTGGGTACGTGATGCAATGTCAGCATACCAACAAAAAAAATCACAAAAACAAGCCAAAGCAGAAACAGCCGCCTAACAACGATAATCTAAAGGTTGTTATTAAAATTAGTATTGAGGAGAAAGAAGATGAGCTTAGAAAAATTAGAATTATTTGAAGTATTCCTTCGTTCAAAACGCGGGTTAGATCATAAACATGCTGGCAGCTTACATGCCGAAGATAAAGAACAAGCCTTAGAATATGCGCGCGATGTTTATACTCGTCGCAGTGAAGGCGTTAGTATTTGGGTAGTTAAATCAAAAGATATTTGCGCATCACAAGAAGATGACAGTGATAGCTTTTTTGATCCCTCTGATGATAAACCTTATCGTCATGCGACTTATTATGATATTCCCAAAGAAGTTGGCGCAATGTAATCAGGAGTAAAAGATGACTAGTTCTACAGAAACAGTGAGCAAACAAGATACGATTGATTACGCTGCACGTCTGGGTGACGATGCGATTGTTATCGGTCACCGTCTTTCAGAATGGGTATCAAGAGCCCCATTTATTGAAGAAGATGTTGCTTTAGGTAATGTTGCACTCGACTTCATTGGTCATGCACGCATGTATTACACCTATGCAGCACAGCTTAGTAATGAACAAAATAGCACTGATGATATAACCGAAGATAACTTTGCTTATTTGCGCGATGAAAGACAATTTCAAAACCATTTATTACATGAGTTACATAAAGGTGATTTTGCTTATAGCACTGCGCGCCAATTATTAATTGATGTTTATAATAAATATTTTCTTGAGCAATTGAAAAAATCAAGCGATGAAACCCTTGCCGCTATTGCCGTAAAAGCAGCAAAAGAAACGAATTATCATTGTCGTCGCTCAAAAAGTTGGACCTTACGTTTAGGTGATGGCACAACCGAAAGCCACGAAAGAATGCAACTAGCCTTAAATGATATATGGGGTTATAGCCATGAATTATTTGAACTTGATGATTTAGAGCAACGTCTTGTTGATGCTGGAGTTGCGGTTGATTGCACACTATTGAAAGCCGATTGGCTAAAAGAAGTAACGGCGATCATTGAGGAAGCAACGTTAACGGTACCTGATCAAGAGTGGGCTGTTAGCGGTGGCCGACAAGGTTATCACACCGAGCACTTAGGGCATTTATTAACTGAAATGCAATTTGTTCACCGTTCATTCCCTGGTGCTAAGTGGTAGTTTTATGGAGACTATAATGCAAGTTATCCCGACAAAATCCCCAACACAATTTGAACGTGAACAGTTTCGTCGTAATTCTGAATTTCCTGAGTTATGGCAATGTTTAGATCAGGTTAAAGATCCAGAGATCCCTGCATTATCTTTGTGGGATATCGGTATTTTAAAAGATATCAAACGTCAAGGTAAACAGGCAACAGTCACCATTACCCCTACTTACTCAGGTTGTCCTGCTATGGATGCTATTGCTGAAGATATCACAATAGCTTTTAAAGCACATGGCATTGAAAAAACGGTAATAATCACCGAATTATCACCTGCATGGACAACTGACTGGATGACAGATAAAGGTCGAAATCAGCTAAGAGACTATGGTATTGCTCCACCAAATGATGTGATTGGTGGTCATGAGCAACCCCTTAATAGTGACAGTAAAGTGCTTTGCCCGCAATGTAGCAGTGCTGACACTAAGTTACTCAGTGAATATGGCTCAACTGCATGTAAAGCCTTATTTCAGTGTAATAGCTGCCATGAATCCTTTGATCTTTTTAAGCATATTTAATCGCAATAATACCAACTGAAATAATGATAGATTCAATTCATTATTTCAGTTGGTATAAATAACAAGAAGGTGCGACATGACAAATTTTTATTCTCTTACTATCGCCGATATTAAGCCAGAAACTGACTCGGCTATTTGCTTGAGTTTACATATTCCTGACGAGTTAAAGCAAAAATTTTCTTTTACTCCTGGGCAATTTTTAACACTACAAGTCTCTATTGACGGAGAAATCATTCGTCGTTGTTACTCCATTTGTTCCGGTATTGATGAAACGCAATTGTCTATAGCAATCAAGCGAGTAGATAAAGGTGTATTTTCTAACTTCGCAAATGATAATTTTAAAGTTGGCAATAGCATTAAAGTAATGCCTCCACAAGGCGATTTTACGTTAAAGCTAAATGAGAATGAGTTAGATAGCCAGCGCAGCAAAAAATATATGTTACTCGCTGCTGGTAGTGGTATTACACCAATTTTATCGTTAATAAAGTCAATTTTTTCTCGCGAGCCAAATTCACAAATAACCTTGGTTTATGGTAATCAAAAAACCCACACTATGATGTTCAAAGAAGAACTAAGCTTTATTAAAAATCGTTATTTAACGCGCTTTAATTGGGTCAACATCATGAGCCAAGAAGATCAAGGCGCTGATTTACTTAATGGACGAATTGATAACAAGAAAGGCTATCAATTACAAAAACAAAAGCTTATTGACATAAACACAACAGATGAAGCCTTCATTTGTGGACCTGAATCAATGATATCTGAGGTATCTCGGGGTTTTAGAATTGAAGGGTTAGCAGAAAATCAGATTCATTATGAGTTATTTGCTAGCTCATCTGAAGACGCACAACTCGTGTTAGACAAAGCCAAAATTCGTGTCCATGAATATGGTGAAGACCGTACCAGTAAAGTAACAGTAATTGCCGATGGTCGTAGCAATAACTTTGACTTAGCTACAGTTGGCGCCAATATTTTAGATGCAGGTATGGCTAATGGGGTAGAACTACCCTACTCGTGTAAAGCTGGAGTATGCTCAACCTGTAAAGCTAAGTTGGTCAAAGGTCAAGTTGACATGGATATTAATCATGGTCTTGAGCAACACGAAATTGATGCTGGTTACATTCTTACCTGTCAATCACATCCTATTTCAGATGAAGTTGTTGTCAGCTTTGATGATAGATAATCATTTGCTTGAACATTACATTATTCGGTCACCGTCTTGCTAAATATTAACTTTATCGTTATTTCCTAGTTGCTTGCCACTTACTAAATTGACTACAATTTAATAAGTGGCAATACAAGATAAGTATCAAAGAATATAGGAAAAAGCATGACAAAAACCAGTAAACTTAACCTTACTATTAAGCAACATATAAAAAAAAGTAGCATTAGTTGTACCTCAATGGTGGTCACTATTTTTGGTGACACTGTTTCTCAACATGGCAGCTGGCTTTGGCTTTCAAGTTTGATAAAAACACTTGAGCCTTTAGGCTTTAACGATCGTCAAGTACGAACATCAGTCTATCGTTTAGTACAAAGCAACTGGTTACAAGTAAATAAAGTTGGCCGGTGTAGTTATTACTGTTTTACCGATTTTGCCATGGCGCATTACGAAAAAGCAGCAAGAAGAATTTATGCCGCTGACCAAGCTGACTGGAATGAAAACTGGATTTTAGTGTTGCCCATTTCAGTGCCGGAAGATAAAAAAGAAGAATTTCGAAAAAGTTTACTATGGCAAGGTTTTAATACATTGGTGTCAGGACTTTATGCACACCCTTCTTGCGATGCATCATCATTAGATGAAGCTATTCACGAACTAGGCTTAGCAGGCAATGTTATTATACTTAACGGTAGTATTGCTGATTTAAACTCACAAAGTGTGATCAAATCACTGATTAAAGATCGTTGGAAATTATCAGCGTTAGAAACGAGCTATCGTGATTTTCTTAATTTTTATCGACCTCTTTGCCAACAACTTTTAAATACACAAGATAAGTCTGAGCAACTTAGTACTACAGATTGCTTTTTACTTAGAGCAATATTAATTCACGATTATCGACGGATTTTATTACGTGATCCTGATTTCCCACAGGCTATGCTTACACAAGGCTGGGTAGGATATGAGGCCCATGATTTAGTAAAGAGAATGTATAAAACATTAGTTGAGCCTTCTACAACTTACATAGGAGAAAATATGAATAATGCTCAGGGAAAGTTGCCTGAAGCAAGCAATAAGTTTTTTCAGCGATTTGTGTCTTAATTTTAGTTTTATAAACCCAGCTAAGATACTGCATGATTAAAAATAACAAAGCGCTTCATCTCTTTCAAAAAAGCGCGTCATTGTGTGCTTCTCTTATACACAACTTTGTGCATTACCCCTAAACGTCTCACTGTAACCACATGAGGATGATATTAGGTAAATCAATACAATTAAATTAGGAAAGCAACAATATGACAGCCCCTGTACTACTTATACCAACGACACCTCATGCGGATAACATTGCGATTATCAATATTGATAATCCACCAGTCAATGCGCTATCACATGCAGTTCGACAAGGAGTTGTAGATGCTATTGCTCAGGCAGAACAGAATGAAAATATCAACGCTATTGTTATTTATTGCCAAGGTAAAACGTTTATTGCTGGGGCTGATATCAAAGAATTTGGTAAAACGCCAAAAGAGCCTCATTTACCGGATGTGTTACAACGTATCAACCAATGTAATAAACCCATCATAGCGGCACTATTTGGTAACGTATTAGGCGGAGGTTTTGAGTTAGCGCTTGCCTGTCATTATCGAATAGCAGTTAAAGGCACAAAACTTGGATTACCTGAGGTTAATCTTGGTCTCATTCCAGGTGCTGGCGGCACACAGTTATTACCAAGAATTGCGGGCGTTGAATTAGCGCTAACAATGATCACATCAGGAAAACCGCAAAAAGTAGAGCAACTTGATGGCTATGGCATTATTGATCAACTAATCAGCGCAGATAATACTAAAAAAGACCATTTACTTAACGAAACAATTACCTTTGCCAAAGCGCTGCTTGAACAAAAGCAAACAAGTAAAATAATCACTCAACAGCCAATGGCACTAAATAGTGAAGAAAAACAAGCGGCAAAAGTGTTATGTCAGCAATTCAGAGATAAATTAGCCAAAAAATCTCGTGGTCAACAAGCGCCACAAAGCGCCGTTAACTCAATAGAAAATGCATTTACGTTACCTTTGAATGAAGCGACGGTGAAAGAACGTGAATACTTTTTAGCATGTAGAGGCTCTGCGCAATCACGTGCAATGCGCCACGCCTTTTTTGCTGAAAAAACAGCGGCTAAACTAATGATTTCTGGTGAAACCAAGCCAACGCCTGCTGAAATAAAGTCAGTTGCCGTTATTGGTGCAGGCACTATGGGCGGCGGTATTGCCATGTGTTTTGCTAATGCAGGCATTAGTGTCACACTGCTAGAAATGAATCAAAGTAATTTAGCCAAAGGCATTAATGCTATTGCCAACCGTTATCAGCAAGCCCAAACACGTGGCATTATAAGCAAAGAAAAAGTTAATCAATGTATGGCATTAATTACTGGCACTTGTGACTATCAAGATTTAGCGCAAGTTGACCTAGTCGTAGAAGCAGCCTTTGAAACTATGGCGGTAAAACAACAAATATTTTCTCAGCTAGATAAAGTTTGTAAGCCTGAAGCAATTCTCGCGAGTAATACCTCATACTTAGATATTGATGAAATAGCCAAAGCTACCACACGACCGGAAAAAGTCGTCGGCATGCACTTTTTTAGCCCTGCCAATATTATGAAGTTATTGGAAGTAGTTGCCACTAAATATACTGACAGCCAAACACTTACTACGGCAATGACCTTAGGTAAAAAGATGGGTAAAATAAGCGTAGCTGTGAAAGTTTGCTACGGCTTTGTCGGCAATCGCATGTATGCTTGTTATGGTAGAGAAGCCAACATGCTATTACTAGAAGGTGCAACGCCACAACAAGTTGACAAAGCTATGGTGCAGTGGGGAATGGCCATGGGACCCTTAGCAGTTAACGATATGTCAGGTATAGACATAGGTTATAAAGCACGCCAAGCAAATACTGATCGCCCAGATGACCCTTGCTTCTTTGCTGCCGCTGATACCCTGGTAGAAGCAGGCCGATTAGGACAAAAAACTCACGCAGGTTTTTATCAATATGATGAACAAACTAACAAACGCAGTCCAGATGATGCTGCCGTTAATCTTATTAGAGCTAATGCGGCTAAGTTAGGTATTAAACAACGCAGTGACATCAGTGATGAAGAAATTCAACAACGACTGATTTTTGCTTTGATTAATGAAGGCGCGTATATACTTGAGCAAGGCATAGCCACTCGCGCTAGTGATATTGATGCTATTTGGCTTAATGGTTATGGATTTCCACGCTACTTAGGCGGTCCTATGTGTTATGCCGATGAAATTGGTTTAGAGAAAGTAGTCGCTACCATTAAAGAGTTTCAGCAAAAGCTAGGAAGTAATTATTGGCAAGTGGCACCTTTATTAGAAAATTTAGTGGCTGAAAATAAAAATTTAACGCGGTAATAAGTATATGTTCAACTAAACTTATGCAAGATTAAACTATGAAAAAAGGCCGTTTTGACGAGAGTCAAAACGGCCTTTTTTAGATTACAAACTATCTTATAATTTATTGATTATAGCTTTTAAACTTGCTTTTAAATGCTGTGTTTGCTCTTTGCTCAATTGTTCAAGTAATTGTCTTTCTTCATTTAAAGCGATAGCTTTCATTTGTTCGGCAATCTTTTTACCTTGTTCAGTCGCTTGCAAAGTTTCATGATCAAGATAGGAGATGAGCTCTTTGGCCACCATCCAAGCGATGGTTTCTCTTAATGAGTCTTCTGGTTGCATGACCATATCGATAAGTTTGTTAACTTTAATCGTTGGTGCACTCGTCATGCGAGCTAATATACGCCACTCTTCCGGCGTAACATCACATGCTTGGTTAAGTTTTGGATATAAGTCTGCACTGAATCGCTGATAAGTTTCTCTTAACAAATAGAGTAAGTAATCATTAACAAAGTCAGTATCATTGTCTTTGTTATCGGTCTCGGCTGGCTTAATCATTTCTGGGTGCTGCGTTGAGATAGCATAACTTCCACGAGCAAATACCAATGGTGCAGCAATGTCATTATGGCGATACTCGATCACTTCACCAACAAGAATCAAATGATCTCCACCGTCATAAACGGCCCAAGTTTTACATTCAAATTGAGCAGCATAATGTTCAAGAATAGGAGCATTTCCTAACCCTAAGGAATACTGAGCATTGGCAAATTTGTCTGTTCCTCGACTAGCAAAATTATTAGAGGTTGCAACTTGATCACTTGCCAATACATTTACCGCAAAATATTTTGATTCTTGAAAAGCTGAAAGGCTATTTGCCCCTTTATCAATGCTCCAAAGGATCAAGGCAGGGTCCATGGAGACTGAATTAAAACTACTGGCTGTTACGCCGACTGGATTACCGTCAGTATCTGTTGTTGTTATCACTGTGACGCCAGTAGGAAATTGAGAAAGCGCACGACGCAAATTTTTTGCATCAAATTCTGTGTTAGACATTTGGTATCACCTTTAGATTAATTAGTTTTATCTATTTAATTTTCACGTACAGATAAATTTAACGTGTTAAGTAATTATAAGGAGTGATAATTTTCTGGAAAGATAATTTTCGTTGCTTTAATGGTACTTTTCATAGAGTAAGTAATAAGTAAATTATTATCTATTCCTGTATTTACTTGCCGTAACGCCAGCATTTTTGCGAAAGAATCGTGCAAAATATGCAGGGTCTTTAAAGCCGAGTTCGTAGCCTATTTCAGTGATAGATACTGATGAAAAGGATAATAACCTTCGAGCTTCTTGAATTAACCTATCCATAATAAGACGCTTTGATGGTAGCCCTGCTAATCTGCGACAAATTTCATTAAGGCGGGCCTCGGTGATGCTTATTTTTGCTGAGTACTGACTTAAGGTTAAATGCTCTTTATAGTGGCTTTCAATAAGTTGATTAAAAAGGTGAAAAATTCGGATATCCTCTTTACGCATTTTTTGTTGAGGCTGGCTTTGATCTGCAAGCCGTAAAATATCTATCAATATCAACTGTAGTAATGCCTTTAAAGCAATGTCCTGCTCTACCCCTGACTGCTGGTTTTCGTCAGCGATTAACGAGAGAAGTTGAAGTAAATGAACAGCATTTTTATTTTTTTTCGGTACCAATGAAACACACAAGGGGCTTGTCATAAAATTGCTTTTATCCCACCCTGTTGCCATCATGCTTTCCATTAATTGCCACACTAATTGTTGTCTTACGGTAATAACATGCCCTTTTGCATTATTATCAGTAATAAAGGCATGAGGCACTGTTGGCGGGGTTAAAAAAAACATTGGAGCTTGTACAACATAACTCTTTTCATCTAAATTAACATGGATAGTCCCTGTCAGGATCACGTGTAATTGATAAAAACGATCATGATGATGTACTGGCATATTACGCCCAAAAAAGTTAGCTAACTTCTCTAGGCTTTCGTAATGAATATCAGTATCAATATAACGTTGATCGTAGGATTGGCCTAAATCTATATTAGGAATATAGTCATCAGTATGCACGTTTGACAGTTGAATTTTATTTTTCATTAATTCCCACTCTAAGTGTGTTATTTATTTGTTGAAACTAAATTTTCTATACTTTGTGCTATCAAATAATTATAAAAAGCTACAGGCTATATGATTATACAACTCAAAATCAATTAGTTACTAATAAATCACAGAGGTTTTATCTATTATTTTATTTAAATACAACTGATACATTTCCTATGTAAAGTACAATAAAGGCTGCGAAAGGTCCATTTATTATTGCTATACAATCCATGATACTGTTAACACGTTAAATAAATCTCGTGTTGCAGGCAGCTTCGTTTATATTTTAATATAAGATTGGCTAACAAGTTACACATCATAATAAAGAAGGTAATGAATAATGAATAAACCTAATCCTATGCTTGATGAACTAAAGAAGATTCTTCCGCAGATTGCTGCTAATGCAGTAACAGCTGAGCAGGAGCGCAAAGTGCCTGATGCGAATATTCATCTACTAAAGTCAATCCAACTTCATCGCGCTCTTCAGCCTAAGGCTTATGGTGGTTTGGAATTATCATTGCCAGAAGTGGCTGATTGCGTTGCCGCGCTTGCAGGTGCTTGTGGTGGTACTGCTTGGGCATTTAGCCTGCTTATCACGCATAGTCATCAAATGGCTATGTTTTCAAAACAGGCTCAGGAAGAGTTCTGGGGGGAAAATCCAGATGCAGTCGCCAGTAGCTCTATTGCACCCTTTGGTATAACCGAGGAGTGCGAGGGTGGTGTGATTTTTAATGGTGATATGCGCTGGAGTTCGGGCTGCGATCACGCTCAATGGGCTATCTTAGGCTTCCTGCGTCTTAATCCTGAAACTGGCGAAAAAGATTACAGCTTCGGTGTTGTACCTGCCAGCGATTATGAAATTGAGGATGATTGGTATTCTGCGGGTATGAAGCCTTCTGGTACTAAGACGCTTAAGATTAAGGAAAATACCTTTATTCCTGAGCATCGTATCGAGAAAGCTAAGGCGATGATGACAGGTCAGTCTTCAGGCTTTGGCTTGTACCCTGATAGTAAAATATTTTATGCACCTTATCGCCCTTATTTTGCTTCAGGTTTTGCAGCAATGGCAATAGGTATAGCTGAGCGGATGTTGACTGTTTATAAAGAGATGACAAAGAATCGTACCCGTGCCTATACGCTCGCCAGCAGTGGTAAAGAAATTCCGCCAATCATGCGTTTGGCTGAATCAACTCATCAGGTGGCTGCAGCACGTGCTTTCATGGAAAAAACCTGGGATGAGCATAAAGCGCTTTCTGAGCAGAAGCGCTACCCAACAGATGAAGAACTTGCATTCTGGCGAACCAATCAGGCTTATGCAATTAAAATGTGCTGTGAAGCCGTTAATCGTTTGTTTGAAGTTGCTGGTGGCTCTACTTGGATCCACGATAACGAAATTCAGCGATTATGGCGTGACTGTAATATGACAGCAGCGCATGCTTACACTGACTATGATGTGTGTAAACAGGTGCTTGGTCGCTCTCTGATGGGAATGGATCCAGATCCTACTATGGTTTAATAATCATCATCACGTTTTAAAGCCCACTGCTAGTGGGCTTTGTTATTTCTGGTTTTCAAAAGTTGATTCGGTATCATGCAGGATTTTAGTTATATTCTATCGTTAACTAGCCCTACCTTTTTGCTCATCGCCATTGGCTACATTGTGGTGAAAACGGGTTGGATGCCTAAAGAAAATGTTCGCCCTTTGGCTTGGTTTGTGGTTAACATTGGCTTACCCGCGGCTCTGTTTAAGGCATTAAGCTCTCGTTCTTTTCAAGATATTTTACATTACGATTACTTGTTGGTGTATGGCTTAGGCTCACTTTTATCTTTCGCGACTTTATTCATTCTCGCTCGCTTAAGAAAAAAGTCTATAACCGAATGCGCACTATTTGGTTTAGGTGCTAGTGTCTCTAATAGTTTAATGGTCGGTTTTCCCATTATTATTCAGCTGTTTGGCGATCAAGCTTTAGTGCCTTTTGCCTTAACGCTAATTATTGAAAACCTTTTTATTTTACCGTTAGCACTAGCGTTAGCAGATACTGGTCAACAAAAGAACAGTCACTTTTTTGTAGCATTTGTTAAATCAATCTCGCAATTAATCAAAAACCCGATAATTATAGCGATAGCTATTGGTGTTGCCAGTACCGTGATAGATATACAACCACCTAAATTAGTAAGTCATGTGATTGATGTGCTAGCTGTTACCGTTGGTGGCGTTTCTTTGTTTGCAATTGGCGGTATGTTAGTTGGTTTGGAAGTGAAAGGAATGATTAATGATATAAGTAGCATTGTTATTGGTAAATTAATTTTACATCCTTTGTGTGTCTTTTTCTTTATATTGTTGTTTCCAACAATGCCATTATTATTCAAACAAGTAGCTATTATTCTGGCCTGCATGCCAATGTTCAGCATTTTTGCCGTTATTGGTATGCGATATCAATATGGTTCGCTTTGCTCCGCAGTACTATTGCCAGCAACCTTAGTTTCTTTTTTAACTATTAATCTGATGCTTTGGTTTATTTCATCTTTATAGGGTCTATTGACCTTTCGAGATTATGTTTACAGCTGATTGATAGATAGTAAGGCAGAGCGTATGAAGTGGTGTAGCTACATGAATGTGCGATAACGCTGTTTACATTTCAAACAAACGCTGCCCTTTTGGTTCATTTAAAGTGCCTTTAAATAGACAGTTATGTGAGTAGGCTTGAGCCCATCATTTCAGAAGCTTCCATAACAATAACTAATGCTTGCTCGTCATGCTGATTAATAATTGCTTTTAATTTTTCTATTTCTCTAGAACCGACTACAACAAAGAGCACTTCTTTTGGAGTTTGTAGCGTTAAACTATGACCCGATAAAATAGTACCTTTTCGACCTAAATCTTCAGATATTTTAACTCCTATTTCTTGAGAGTGTTTCGATACTATATGAACAACTTTTTCGGAAACACTACCGCTGAGTATTTTATCAATAACTTTTGCTGAAACATAAATACTCATTAGGCTCCATAATGCTAGTTCCATATCTTTGTATATGAAGGCGGTTGCGCAAATAATAATGACATCTAAAACCAATATTGCTTGAGCAGGTTTTATTGATGTATAGTTTGATATTATCTTCGCTATTATTGTAGTCCCTCCAGCAGAAGCCTGCCCTTTTAAAATAAAACCAACACCAACACCTATACAAATACCGCCATAAAGGGTCGAAAGTAGCATGTCGGAAATTGTCGGAAATATGAATAAATTTGGATAGATCTCAATAAATAACGAAGTCATAGAGACTGAAAAAATAGTTCTGGCTGCAAAGGCAGGCGTAATAAATTTTATTCCGGCTATTATGAGTGGAATATTCACCATCAACATAGCCAAGGAAACGCCTACATTAGTGACATAATGGATTATTATTGACATCCCTGGAGTACCGCCAGTAGCAATTTGGGCGGGTAGTAAAAAGGCTGTAACACCAAAAGCGAGTAATGCAGATCCTAAGGTAATTAAAAGAATATTTTTTAATTCAGAGGCAACTATTTTCATCTATAAAAACCTTCAAGAACAAGACGACTGTCATAATTATACCAAGTCTTTTAAACTCGGCCTTCGGGAGTTCATTAGCAAGCTAATAACATCAAAAAATTAGTAAAATATAGAATATTTAACCTATTTTGCTTGTTCTAAGTTCGCTAATTAACCGCTAAGTTGGGGATAAATTTAATAGAATTGGTATTCATTTCCAACGTGTTGGAATAATTAAGAAGAGTATATCACTAGACACTTAAAATTAAGGTGTTTTACATTGATATTATTAGTAAAGACATATGAAGCTAACCCAAATTCAGTATCATTGGCCATTTCAGTCGCTTCTTGTTCATTACTTAATTTAAAAATAGGTGCAACAGGACCAAAAATCTCTTCACTAAATATATCCATCTTAACGTCAAGATTAGTGAGAATTGTGAGGTCGAAATAGCAGGGTGCTAGCAGTGATATTTTTACGCCAATTTTGACCTCTGCACCTTGATTAATTGCTTGTTGAACTAAGTTATTAACATCATTAGCTGCTTGATTTTAATAAAGTAGAATCAATTAATTGAGTCATATATCATTCTCTTCGAGTGTTTTTATAAGATCATCTAGAAGCTCATAGAGTAATTCCAGTTTTCTAACACCGTATTTTTCTTCTATTTCAACATACCTTTCAACAGATTTCGGCGCCACTTTAGAAAATAGTTCCAGACCAAGTTCAGTCAGGAATATTTTTGAACGTCGTTGATCACTATCAACCGTTTTACGTTGAATCAGCGTTTCTTTATCTAGGTGATTAATAATTCGAGATAAGCTGGGCATAAGTAAGTGGCAACGTTTTGCTAGCGTACTTATTTCAAGACCATTTTCATGCTCCAAAGCTCGAATGACCCGCCACTGCTGCGGTGTTAAACCATGCTCTTTGAGTGATGGAATAAATTTTTTCATCACTGCTTCCCTTGTTTGTAAAAGGGTCATAGGCAGAGATCGTTCGAAACTACGGAGTCTTTTTGTCATAACTATACTTCTTCGTCCTTAACACCATTAACTAACGTACCCACACCTTCGACATTTATCTCAACAACATCACCAGGCGCTAAATAACGTGGCGGCTCAAAACGAGCACCAGCACCATTTGGGGTGCCTGTTGCAATAACATCACCTGGTTTTAAGTGGAAAAACTTTGAAAAGTAGCTAATGATATATTTAAAAGGAAACATCATACTAGCAGTAGTATCATCTTGTCTAATTTCACCATTAACTTTGGTAGTAACCCGCATATTTTCAAATTGCTCTGAGGTAAATTCATCTGCTGTTACCATCCAAGGACCAATTGAACCGGAATGAATAAAGTTTTTTCCTTGAGTAACATTAAACTTAGCATGGCGCACCCAATCACGTAACGTACCTTCGTTCATGATGGTTAGACCGGCAATATGCTCGTAAGCGTCTTCTTCAGCAATACGACGCCCCTCTTTACCTATAATTATGACAATTTCACCTTCGTAATCCAATTTATGCGACTCTGGTGGTCTAATTAATGGTTTGGAATGACCGGTCAATGAATCCGGCGTGCGAATAAATAAGCTCGGGTATTTAGGGGCTTCAGAGCCATCTTTATACTCAGCATTTCTGTTAGCATAGTTAACACCAACACAGGCAATTTTACCGGGGTTGCTTATCGGTGGTAAAAACTCAATGTCTTCTGCGCTATAATCAACGTCAAGGGCACTTGCCAGTTTTTTCATCGCATCTAGCTTATCGTCTTGCAATACTTGTAATAAGCTACCACCAATTAAATTTCCTAAATCAATAACTCCCTTCTCAGTGATAACACCCCAAGATTCTTTACCAGCATGATTAAACGTTAAAAATCGCATATTATTTATCCTCTATTTTAATTACCAATGCCAAACAATATAACGTGTTAAATAAATAAGTACAACAAATAGGAGGGTTTATTAACATTTAAGTGATTAGTTAGGGTTTTATTGCGTAATCACTTGACATCAACCACACCTTATACTTAACATGTTAAGCAATAAGGTTCTTTCGTATTGGAAAGAATAATAATACTGGATCACCAGATAATATGGAGTTGAGATGTCTGAATTTGAGCAAAATCTTAATAGAGCAAAACAATATTTAATACGATTTAAAAATGCACCCGTAGGACATTTTATTGGCGGTGAGTTTTATACGAATGACGATACTTTTACAAACCATACCCCAGTAGATAATACTGCTATTGGTGAGATATCTAAGGGCACAATTGCCGACGTTGATAAAGCGTGTGAAGCAGCAAAAAATGCATTCCCTGCATGGCGTGAAATGCCAGGCGCTGAACGTAAGAGAATATTACACCATTTTGCAGATATGGTAGTTGAACGTGCCGATGAGATTGCCTTGGTTGAGTCAATGGATTGTGGTCAACCTATTCGGTTTATGAAACAAGCAGCGATACGTGGTGCAGCAAACTTTCGATTTTTTGCAGATAAAGCACCTGAAGCAGCGAATGGTTTATCGCTTCATCAAGAAGAGCACACTAACTTTACCGTGCGTTCACCTATTGGCCCTGTTGGCATTATCACACCTTGGAACACGCCATTTATGTTGGCAACATGGAAAATAGCGCCAGCCTTAGCGTCAGGCTGTACTATTGTTCATAAACCAGCTGAGATGACACCATTAAGCGCCATGCTTTTAGCTGAAATTGCTAAAGATGCCGGTATTCCTGATGGTGTATGGAATACGGTTAATGGATTTGGTGCAACGGTTGGTAAACGTTTAACTGAACATCCGGCGATTAAAGCTGTTGCTTTAGTCGGTGACTCTGCTACAGGCCGTCGTATTATGCGTCAAGGTGCAGATACATTAAAACGAGTGCATTTTGAATTAGGTGGAAAGAACCCTGTCATTGTATTTGATGATGCTAATTTTGATCGTGCACTCGATGCGGTTGTATTTATGATTTACAGCCTTAATGGACAGCGTTGTACCTCATCTAGTCGCTTATTAATTCAAAATGGTATTAAAGATAAGTTTTTAGCTGCATTAGAAAAACGTGTGCGTAACTTAAAAGTAGGTCATCCACTGGATCCGATTACTGAAGTTGGACCGCTGGCTCACAAAGGGCATTTTGATAAAGTGATGAGTTACATGACCATTGCCCAGCAAGATGGTGCAACCACTAAAGTTGGTGGTATTCATCGTGAAGATCTTGGTAATGGTTGTTATGTTTCTCCAACCCTATTTACCGATGCTGATACGACTATGCGTATTGCCCAAGAAGAAATCTTTGGTCCTGTTTTAACGACTATTGGTTTTGATACAGAAGAAGACGCTATTGCTATTGCAAATGATACTGACTATGGCTTATCTGGCTATATTTGGACTGAAAACACAGGTCGAGCGATGCGTATGGCCAAGTATGTTGAATCCGGAATGCTTTGGGTTAACTCAGAAAATAACCGTAACTTACCTTCACCTTTTGGTGGCGTAAAATCGTCAGGTATTGGTCGTGATGGTGGTGATTGGAGTTTCGATTTCTATATGGAAACTAAAAATGTTTGTATTGCACATGGTACCCATAAGGTTCCAGTTTTAGGTGCATCGTAAATTACAGTTACAATTATAATTATTAGGAGAATTGAATTATGGGTAAACTTGCATTTGCTGCCAAAATAACACATGTACCATCTATGTATTTATCAGAGATGGATGGCGAACATAAAGGTTGTCGTGAAGCGGCAATTAACGGTCATAAAGAAATATCACGACGTTGTCGTGAGTTAGGTGTCGATACCATTGTAGTATTTGATACTCATTGGTTGGTTAACTCTGGTTATCATATTAACAACGCGGCACATTTTGAAGGTGTGTACACCAGTAATGAATTACCACATTTTATCAAAAACATGCCATTTAGCTATGAAGGCAATGTTGAATTGGGTGATTTAATTGCTAAAGCAGCTACTGATGCTGGTGTGCCAACTAGAGCGCATTCAGAAACGACCTTAGCGATGGAATACGGTACTTTAGTTCCAATGCGTTACATGAATGAAGACAAGCAGTTTAAGGTGGTCTCTATTTCAGCTATGTGTCAGGTTCATGATTTAGACGATAGCGCTAAACTTGGCGCAGCATTAAGAAAAGCAATTGAAGAAGATTATGATGGCACAGTAGCTATTTTTGCTTCAGGTTCATTGTCACACCGCTTTGCTCAAAATGGTGTTGCAGACCAGTTTTTACATAAAGTATGGTCACCGTTGTTAGAAAATATTGATCATCGTGTGGTTGAAATGTGGGAACAAGGCGAATGGAAAGAGTTCGTTGAAATGTTACCTGAATATGCATTGAAGTGCCATGGCGAAGGTTTTATGCATGACACTGCTATGTTACTTGGCGCATTAGGTTGGGATGAATACAAAGGTAAGGTTGAAGTTGTTACTCCTTATTTTGGTAGCTCTGGCACAGGCCAAATTAATGCAATTTTCCCTGTTGAATAAAGAGATATTTTTTTATGCCACATTTCATTCTAGAACATTCTGGAAATTTAACTAACGAGTCACTTGATTTAGATGGCTTGTTTGCACGTTTAATTGATGAGGCGGTTGGTACGGGTATTTTTCCGTTGGCAGGTATTCGCTGTCGAGCACACAATTGTGAATATTTTAGAGTCGCAGACGGCACGGCTACCTTTGGCTTTGTGCACTTACATGTGCGCATTGGCTCAGGTCGCAGTGAAGAACAAAAAGCCAGTGCCGCGAAAGTTTTGTTTAGTGTGTTAACTGAGCACTTAGCTGCACTTTATGAAAGCCAAGGCCTAGCCATTTCATTTGAGCTATCAGAATTGCCTGTTCATAAATTTAATCATAACAACCTTCGTGATTATCTTGCGAAGTAGTTTGAAAGTAATTAAAAAAGTATTTTAGAGGATTTTTAACATGCTCAGTAAAGATGTTATTGAACAAGCAGCGATAGACCATTTAGAAGCAGAAGTTAACAGTAAAGCGGGCTTACCGTTATCAATAAAGCATCCAGAAATGACTTTAGAAGATGGCTATGCCATTCAAAAAAGTTGGGTGAATAAAAAGATAGCACAAGGCCAAAAAGTAGTTGGTTATAAGATTGGTTATACTTCACGCGCAATGCAAAAAGCATTAAACATTGAAGAGCCTGATTTTGGTGTGCTTTTAGATAGCATGGTTTTTAATGACGGTGCTCAAATTGACGTATCAAAGTTTTGTGACCCGCGCATAGAAGTCGAACTAGCGTTTGTTTTAAAAGATCGTCTTGAAGGTGAAAACGTTACCATTTTTGATGTCTTAAATGCGACTGACTATGTTGTTCCTACGTTAGAGATTATTGACGCGCGAACGCACCGTAAAGATCCTGAAACTGGTTACACCCGAAAAGTATTTGATACGGTTGCTGACAACGCGGGTAATGCTGCCATTATTATCGGCGGACGACCCATTAAGCCATTAGAAATGGATTTACGTTGGTGTGGTGGTATTTTAAATATTAATGGTGTGGTTGAAGAAACTGGCTTAGCTGCAGCAGTGCTTAATCATCCAGCCAATGGTATTTGTTGGGTGGCTAAGCGTTTTGCTCCTCATGGTGTATCTTTAGAGCCGGGTCAAATTATTTTGTCCGGTTCTTTTACCGCGCCAGTAGTAGTCAAAGCGGGTGATACTGTTAACGCCGATTATGGCCCATTAGGTACTATTTCTTGTCATTTCATTTAGGCCTCTTGTCATTTTATTTAGGAAAGTATAATCATGAAATTACCACAAAATAAATTTAAAAAGGCGTTAACGTCTACTAAAACGCAATTTGGTTTATGGATGGGGTTACCAGATAGCATTTGTGCTGAAATTGGTGCTGGAGCCGGTTTTGACTGGCTTTTAATTGATGCGGAACATGCTCCTTATGATTTGCGTAGCATTCAAAGTCATTTACAGGCGATAGCACCTTATGACGTTCCAGCACTCGTTAGACCACCCGAGGGTACCACCGCCATCATTAAGCAATTGTTAGATATAGGCGCACAAACCTTACTTATTCCTATGGTTAATACGGCAGAGCAGGCACGTCAGTTAGTGCAAGACTCGCTATATCCACCACAAGGTATCCGGGGGTTAGGTACCTCAATGGCACGCGCCGCACACTGGAACGGTATTCCTGATTATTTACAAAAAGCCAATGATGAAATTTGCTTAATTGTACAGGCGGAAACTAAGCAAGCTATTGATAATTTAGAAGAGATCGTTGCAATTGACGGCGTTCACGGCGTGTTTATCGGTCCATCTGACTTATCAGCATCAATGGGCTATGTTGGAAACCCAGGACACCCCGAAGTGGTTGCCGCAGTAGAGCAAGGAATTGAAACTATTGTAAAAGCCGGTAAAGCCGCTGGGGTATTAGCTGTTGATAAAGTTTTAGCTGAAGGTTATGCCGCTAAAGGCGCTAGCTTTGTTGGTGTTGGTGTTGATGCTAGTCTATTGGCAACCTCAGTACGTAATTTAGCTATTCAATTTTGTAATACAGACGAAACAAGCAATATGACCGCAGGTTATTAAGTATTAATAACCTGACATGAATTTGGCTAAAAATTAACACATTAATTAGTTTATCAGTAATTGTGGACTGTTCAAACTGTCTAGTGAAGTCTGGATAGTCCTCTAATAATGTAAACATACAATTGTTTTGGCTTGCAACCAACTTATCTGTTTGGTGTTATTTCTTACTCTTTATTTGTCATTTGAACCAAATAAGAGACCAAATAAAAAAGCTTCAATAGGCAATGGCGGTAGTAATGTCAATCCCCGCTTTACATACATTGTCTTAATAATGTGATGGGTAGCTAGTATGTTAGAGGTATTCCCTGCCCTTAAATGACTTAAGCTAACGAGTATTTATGGCGATTAATGCCACTTTATCTGTTTAAACAATCAAAAGCTTGCCCAAGAAAAGTCACTGAAGTACCAAACCCCATATGCTCTTCAATATACACAGTATCAGCGCCTACTTCATTTGCTTGGTTTTTTAAGTCATTAATACTGGCATGAGTGAGCTCTGTATTAGAGATAAAAAAGAAGGTGTACCAATGCCCTTTCGATCCTACTAATTCGTTAATATAGCGACAATCTTTTACTTGCTCGTAATTACTAATAACTTTAATTTGGCTATTATTATCTTTTATTTGATGAGTATCTAACAAGCTACAAGAAGCGAGTGATAAGCAACTCAATAACAGAAGTGATTGTTTTATAGCAACTGTTTTCATATTTCTTAACTCTCATACAATGTCTTTATGTATAAAAATAGTGTAACCCCCTTTCAATCTTAATCAACCTTTATCAAGTAGTTAACATTAGAGGGCACATTAGCTAAAGCGGAAAATTAATTCGATACCATCAACAGATCCTCTGGTATCTGACTGGCATATAACGTCAGGTGTAAGCAGCAATATTGTTGAAGTTAAGAACATAGCCAAGTCTTTTATTTCCTTATTAATTAGCTTTTTATGCTTTAACCACAACAGCTACCGTTATTTGAGCGTCCGCCGATTAAATAAAAAATTTTACCTTTTCTATATCCTCGTAACACACCAAAGCCAATAAAAAATGAAATCACCGCTAATAACGGGATATCAATAAAAAATAGAAATACGCCAAACGCTACTAAAACGAAACCTATAAATAATTGCATAAATTTATCCTAAGTACTTAGAGCCTAGTTATGATGATTATCCAGAAGAGCAATACTTTTGCTAAGGGACAATAATATAGTTGCCTCGAATGTTAAAATCCATAACATTTCCTATTTTATTTTCAGAATTAGATACAAATTAGGTATGATTTAGCGCTAAATTTCACCGTGTTAGTGAATTGCCATATGAAGCTAGTAGGTAATTGGATTGATTTTTCGAATAAATCTATAGATTAAGACTTATCGCCTCATGAAGAGACAAGACAGATTATCTGCAGAATGAGATAATTTATAGGGTCTATACCCGTTACCGTTCAAGTTGCATGCTTCAGAGTGCTTGACCAATTTCAATACAAGGCGCACCTTTGTAGTAATGGTTATTCCCTTACAAGAAGGTGCAACGACGTAGTGATGTTGCTCAAGCACTTCTTTGATGGGGCTAAAAGCAATTTAAGCGACGTTATTCATTTGAACAAGGGAACAACCATTGTTTAAAATGAAAGCCTTGCCTAAAGTACTTTTAACTCCCATTGAAATCTTGCACTTTGAATGATAACGGGTATAAATATCTCACTAGACCCTATTTTGACGACAATAGAAAGTAGCATTACAAAAAATTTACCTATTGCGTCAATTCAGTAAGGAAAAGGTAATACGGCTTAGCGGTAAAACGCTTCAACAGTGCCTTTTACCGTTCTCATCAACGGTTGTCCACGACGGTCCAACGCTTTGTGTGCCGGGATTTTTACCCAACCTTCACTGATACAATATTCTTCGACGTCGAAATGCTCTTTGCCGTTGAGGCGAATACCAATATCGTGTTCAAAAACTTCTTCTACATGGTGTGGGCTGCGAGGGTTAACAGAAAGGCGGTCTGGTAAAGCTGGTAACGTATTAGTATCGGTCATGTTGGTGGCTTGTAGTAAAGAAAAGTGCGCTATTGTAGACAATATAGGTATAGCGCTCAAGAGCCGCAGTAATAAATGTTGGCCTCCTATGTCAGGAGAGTGACAAGCACGTGAGTTTATAGCGCCGTAATAAGCGATTAATATTTGTTTGTAACAAGTAAAAACAAATGGAATCGAGCAAACAGTTACATATCCTACTTGTCTTGTCAGATAATAAGTTGGCTAAAATGTTGAACGCAACAGAACCTAATTACCATGCCCAATCTGCTTTTTTGTGTTTGGTAATACCCGAAGCAACACCAATTTTGTACCAATCTACTTGGCTTTGACGGTTTGATTGAATATATTCAAGTAATTGTGGGTAGGCTGCGCCAATATCGACATATTCATTAGGGTACTGCCAGTCTTCAGGAAAGACTAGAGCAAATGGGTAACCGTTTTCATCGCTAAACGACGTTAAACCTTTACTTATATTATCTGACTCAGGCATAACAGGTGACTTACCTTGTAGGTGTATTTCTAAATTAGTGTCATGTACATACAAATAAGGGTCAAAAGGCGCTTCATCCATGGCTTCCAAAGTAACAGGGGTACTTAGTGTTATCTCAAAAGAAAACTTGTGCCCTAATATATGCTCGCTGTCCCACAGCGTGTTAGTAAATGGCGAGGCTGGGTCGTAAAATAATGATGTAGTATTGTTAAACAAGGTAATATCTAAACCTGAACTGGTATCAATATATTGAATGAGTTCACTGCCCGATGATACCCCTGGTGGAATATAAAGCTGGTAACTCCCGTCTGCTTGAGACCCTTCTGGCAATGCTATTCTAAGATGCCAACTGTGATCATAGCTTCCGCCTCGGGCGATAAGGTACCCTTCTGCACTAATCGTCACCACCTTAAATTCTTCGTTTAAACCAAAGTTTACGCGGTATGCGACAATTAAATCATTAAAATCGTAATCGCCTAACTGAGGATACTGGTCTTCATATCCTACTAAATAGTATGAGATAGAAGATGGGTAATATACTTTACTAGCAACTGCTGTAGGATTATCAGAAAGTACAACCAATGGGGCATCTTCTCTTCCAGCAGCCTGTGTATCAAGGAACTCAACGTCTGTAGAAGTTAACAACGCTAAATCTTCAAAACCTGCACTATAATCGTAAAATTCTTCTGGATCACCTAAGCTCTCATTTGTTTCCAGCAATTGAATATCAAGTTGAATTGAAAGAGCGCTCGATAAATCAATATCTACTGGTATCTTCAAAGTATCATCAAAAGACGTGCCGTCTAAATTACTGCCTGTAATGCTGTTTGAGCCTGTACGTCCGAGTAAAGTGTAATAAAACTGACGGTTTTCACTATTAATTTTGGCCAGTGAACATTTTGTTTTAGTTGAAAAATCGGTGAATATATAAGTACCTTCATCGGTGATAACCGTTAGGGTTAGATGCTCAATGGCAACACCTTGACTAGTGGATTTTTCGCTTCCAGATGATGCTTCATTAATATCAACACCGAGCATTAATAATCCATTATTTTGAAGCCGTAGTGTTTCTAAAAAAGAAGGACTAATGGCTTTATTCCCTTGTGCTAATAATAAATTAATATCACCACTACCTTGAGAAATAGTGTGCTTTAACCTTTTGCTTTCGTCTTCAGCATTAACCGCAGCTGAAAACAAGGAAACACTCACTAAACTGGTAAAAACGAATAGATACCTCAATAATAAATTAATCATAATAAACCTCGTAACTTATTGTTTTGTCTTCTTTTGATTCAGAATACAACTCAACTACCAACGGAAACGAATCAGCGACAATAGTGAGGGGAACTTTAATATTGTCATGATGAACAACTTGCCCTAAAAAGAGTGCCTTTTTATGTTTGTCAATAATTTTTAAAAACAGGAACTCTCCCTGCATATTTATTTCTTTCATATCGATATCTATTGAATAATTGTCGAATATTTTTACTGATGATACTTGAGAGTTTGGGTTGTCTTTTAGTAATGTGGTGTGGTGGGCTGTATCCTCCGTGATATTTTCTATTGGGGGTGTTTCAACAGCATCGACATCAGCACTACTATTGTCGCCACCATCTCCTGCTCCACAGTTCAAAAGTAATGGTAATGCCAACGGAAGCATGAACAGCTTAAATTTATTCATCGTGATCCCTTATATGCAGTTACGAATATCTATAATTAACTCTGATTACTTCATTCTCTTAACTTACACAGCATAATACACGCCATATTATTTAAACCTAAAAATCAAACAGATAGAAGAGTTACTGTTAGTGTTTTTGCGTTATGCTTAACTGGACTTGCAAAGTAGGAATTGATTTGCAATGTTAACTTTGTCTAAGAAGCTATTAGCTAGAATTTAAACAAAGGCGTTTACACTTTAGCTGAGTCTGAAACTAACTGAACTTTGTATAAAACAAAGAGTCATCTTGCTTGAATAGTACCAGCGTAGGGTTAACCGATAAATGTCTAGTGCCCCTGTTTACTTTACGGATAGACCGAACAGGCAGTGATGAGATCACGTTAAGAGAGCCTCTATATGTGTTTGCCGTAAACGTTTGTTTAATGGCTCACCGACATAGCGAAGTAGATAACGTTGTGAATTGCCGGACAACTAGCGGCCTAACGACAGCTAAAAGAATACTATTGTCTATTGACAGGAATTAGGCTCATATGTGTTATAAGTAATTTACACCAAACTTTTCTTGAATAAAGTCATTCGGGAATACAGTAGCTTCTGAATTTATAAGCTTAATACTTTTATTTAATTCGCCAAAAAGCGGAAGGCCTTTACCTAAAATGACTGGTGCTTTAGTGATTGTCATTTCATCAATAAGTTGAAGGTTAATAAAAGCTGTAATGGTTGTACCACCGTCAATGTAAGCATGCTTATAACCATTTTCTTCAAGTTGATTTATTAGCTTTTTGATATCGCCAGAATACATTTCAACTTTGCCCCTCAAATTTTCGGGAGGATTTTTCAATGAATTGCTTAACACATAGATTTTTGTATCACCATAAGGCCATTGTTCAGGTGTTAAATTGAAGCTAGAAATAGCATCCATACACTTTCTCCCCATGACCATACAGTCAATTGAGGCGATAAACTCATTAAATCCCATATCAGGGTTGTTACTCATATCCGCTTCAGGGTTTCCTGCGGTATGCAACCAGTCAACACCACCATCACGTGATGCTATATAACCATCTGCACTTGTTGCGATATAAACGGAACACTTCATAGCTGATTTTAACTCCGAGTTTGAGATTATTTATAACTTATTGTAAGGCATAGTGCCTTTTTCATAATTTATTTCACAAGAATATCTTTAAAATCATTTAGATTCAATTATTTAATTTACAGTCAAAAAAGTAAATGTTGCAAAATTCCTTTTTTATTAAAAATTACAACTCACAGACTCAACTGTATAAAAAAGATAAATATAAATTAACATTAAAACTATTTTTATATTAAAAGACGTCATTTTAAAACGAGTTAAACTAATTCTTTCGCCTAGATCAAAAAACGCGACTCAGTTTCCTAAGTCGCGTTTTATCAATATAGTTACTTTATAACCACATTTAAGTTATATCTAACCCATATCTAAATTAAATATTAACTACGTTTAACCAAAGGCTGATTAGCCTATGTTAGTTAAACCACCCATGTAAGGTTGTAATACCGTTGGAACATTAATGCTTCCATCAGCTTGCTGATAGTTTTCTAAAATAGCAACTAAGGTACGACCTACCGCTAAACCAGAGCCGTTAAGTGTATGCAGTAGTTCTGGTTTGTTTGTTTCACTATTTCTAAAACGCGCTTGCATACGACGAGCTTGGAAAGCACCCATATTTGAACACGAAGAAATTTCACGGTAAGTATCCTGTGCTGGCAACCATACTTCTAAATCAAAGGTTTTAGCTGCACTAAAGCCAACATCTCCACTACATAATTGTACGGTACGGTACGGCAGTTCAAGTTTTTCAAGAATAATTTCAGCGTGACGCGTTAGTTCATCAAGTGCTGTCATTGAATTTTCAGGCTTAACTATTTGTACCATTTCAACTTTATCAAATTGATGTTGGCGAATAAGCCCACGAATATCGCGACCACCAGAGCCCGCTTCACTTCTGAAACACGGTGTATGTGCTGTCATTTTAATTGGTAAATCATCTTCATCTACAATTTCATCACGCACTAAGTTCGTTAAAGGTACTTCTGATGTAGGGATCAATGAGAACTTTTTATTCGATAAGTCAGTGTGAAATAAGTCTTCACCAAACTTTGGTAATTGTCCTGTACCGTATAATGACGCAGCATTTACTAAGTACGGTACGTACATTTCTTGATAACCATGTTCTTCAGTGTGAGTATCAAGCATGAACTGAGCAATAGCACGGTGTAATCGAGCTATTTTGCCACGCATTACTACAAAACGAGTGCCAGCTAGTTTAGCGCCGCTTTCAAAATCTAAGCCTTTATCTACTGAAAAACCTAAATCAACGTGATCTTTCACCTCAAAATCGAATTCACGTGGTGTGCCCCAACGTTTTAATTCAACGTTGTCATCTTCATCTTTACCTTCTGGCACAGAATCATCAAGAAGATTAGGGATAGCACTCGCAATAGCATCAATTTTGGCTAAAACTTCATCTTGCTCTGTTTTCGCCGCATCAAGGTCATCACCTAGCTGACTTACATGAGCAAGTAATGGTGCAATGTCTTCACCGCGCGCTTTCGCTTGGCCAATTGACTTCGAACGAGTATTACGTTCATTTTGCAGCTCTTGAGTTTTCACTTGGATAGCTTTACGTTGCTCTTCTAATGCACTTAACGAATCTGTATCTAATACAAAGTTACGTTTGGTAAGTTGTTGAGCGATATTATCTAAATCAGTTCTAAGCAGTTTTGCATCAAGCATAATTGTTCACATTCTTGTTAATGAAGTTATTAAAATTGTTTACGTATATTCTACGCCGCGATTAAGTAATTAACGGTTATTTTGCTAAAGTGGTTACCATAAACATTCCAAGCGCCGCCGCAGCAATACACAGTGAAACATTCAGTAAAATATTTATCGTCGCTTTTAGCACGTCGCCTTGTTGCAATAGTAACAAGGAGTCTAATGAAAATGTAGAAAAGGTGGTAAATGCACCTAAAAATCCTATTCCTATTAAGGTTCTATGCACACTAATATTGAGAATTTCATGCTCGATTAGTTGATATAACAAACCCATAGTAAATGAGCCGATGATATTAACCATCAATGTGGCAAAAGGGAAACCTTTTCCTAGCCAATTTAGCACTAATTGCGAAATATAGAAGCGTAAACTTGCCCCACAGGCACCACCAAGCGCTATATAAAGGTATAAAGTAAAGTTACTAATAGCGTTGGTCATGGCTATTCCTGTCAAGCTGGTTTAAATAATCGAGTTTTTCTTTTAACTTTTTTTCTAAGCCGCGTTCAGTTGGCTGATACAAACGAGTATGCGAGCTATCGCCTTTTGCTAGCGCTTCTGGAAAGTAGTTTTCGCCCGCGGCAAAGGCATTTATTTCGTCATGAGCGTAGCGATATTCACTGCCATGACCGAGTTCTTTGGTGATACTGCTAGTGGCATTTTTCAAATGTAAAGGTACGTCTAAATCGCATGTTTGTTGCGCTAATATTTTTGCTTTATTAAACGCTTGGTAAACTGCATTGCTTTTAGGTGCTAGTGCCATGTATACCGTAGCTTGCGCAATAGCGCGTTCACCTTCACTTGGACCAACACGATGAAAGGTATCCCAAGCGTTGATAGCAAGTTGCATAGCGCGGGGGTCAGCGTTACCTATATCTTCACTGGCAATGGCAAGTAAACGTCTTGCGACATAAAGCGCATCGCCACCAGCGGTGAGTATTCTCGCATACCAATAAAGTGCAGCATCAGGACTAGAGCCGCGTACTGATTTATGAAAAGCACTAATTAAGTCATAAAACGCATCGCCGCCTTTATCGTAAAGGGCAATTTTGCTACCGGCAACTTGGGCGATTAGTTCAACGGTGATCGTTTTAACGTCACGGTTACCACTAATAGCGCCTTGTTCACTTTGACTATTTTCAGAGGTGCTTTCTTGTGTTGTAGCTACGCTATCAAGGCTGTTTTCTAATAAATTAAGCAAGCGTCTGGCATCGCCATCACTGCGATTAAGTAAACTTTGTTTGGCATCAACACTTAACTTGATACTCAGCTGTTGTTCAGCTTCACATAATGAGATAGCACGTTGTAATACTTGCGCTAAATCATCACGGGTTAATTTTTTCAAGGTATATAAACGTGCGCGTGACAATAACGCTTGGTTTAATTCAAATGCAGGGTTTTCGGTGGTCGCACCAATAAAAATGATGGTGCCATCTTCAATGTGCGGTAAAAACGCATCTTGCTGTGATTTATTAAAGCGATGAACTTCATCAACAAACAGCACAGTTCTACGTTTATTAGCGCCCTCGCCTTGTGCTCTTAATTTTGCTTTTTCAATAGCGCTGCGTATTTCTTTAATACCCGAGGTAACGGCAGATACGCGTTCTATTTCGGCATTAGCGTGTTGCGCAATAATTTCAGCCAGTGTTGTTTTACCACTACCTGGCGGGCCCCAAAATATAAGTGAATGACAATGACCTTGCTCAATAGATTGAGCTAAGGGAGAGTCTCCCCCCAAAATATGCTGTTGCCCGACATAATCGGCTAAGGTTTTCGGGCGCATTTTCGCAGCAAGCGGCATAAAGCTACTTGCTGCAGCGTTACCTTGCGTTGCAGTATTATCGATAGATGTTAAATCATCATTGTCTGGCGTAAGATCAAACAGTGAGTTTTGTTGTCCTTCACTAGTACCTTGACTATTGCCTGAGTTAAGACCTAACCCTGAAGATGAATTACCGAATGACTTACCGGCTGGATTATCGTTTGTCTTCAAGTCTTACACCTTCAGGTAAGCTAAAGCTAAATAACGTAGCGGCAGGTTTAGTCTTACTATTAAATTTACTTAAACTGATTTGGCTGATTTGCCCCGTCGCATCTTGAAATGAAAATTCACTTAGTTGAACGTCATTATTTTCAGTTTCAGTAAAACTAAGGGTGAGCTTTTTAATTTGGCTGCTTCCATCTTTTGGCATAACAACAAACCTTGAACCACTTTCAGCAACGTCGCTCTGTTCGATAACGCTGTATTGTTGCCAAAGCAGAGGTTCATCACTGGTTAGCAATAAAATGGGGGTATTATGAATAGATTTAGCCAAACTATAAGCACTGGCTTGTTCAATGAATGGGTCATAAAACCATAAGGTATTGCCATCACTAACAATTAAAGTCTCATCCGGTGTTATGGTTTTCCAATTCACTAGGTTAGGCTTGCTAATAGCAAGAGTCCCCGAACCTTGTTGTAAGACTTCGCCTTGAGCATCAAGAATTTTTTGACTGAAATCGGCACTAAAAAAAGCCAATTTAGCTAGCTTAGTCATTAAGTGTTCTTTTGCTTCGTTTGATGGCGACAACAAAGCAGTAGTCGCAGTAGTAGTGTTAACTGCTGTTTGGGCTGCATAAGTTATTGAGTGCGATAGACTCAGCACAGGCAGTAATATACTGGTCAAAGCGAATTTACGAAAAAATGACTGATTTATAAAATTGATTTGCATAGTTTTACTTCTACTATTTACTTTTAATAAAATGAATTGTGTCAGTATTTAGCTGACACAAGGAAAATAATAAGCGATAACGTTACCTTGAATTAAACCTTGGAATAAATTAAACGTATTGACTTGTTAAAGATAACTTAAACATAAGCTAAAAGTCACGCACAGCAGGCGGCGCTAATACTTCACGCGCACCATTATTGCCCGGTGTTGATACGACACCTTGCATTTCCATTTGTTCAACTATTCGTGCTGAGCGGTTATAACCTATTCTAAATTGTCTTTGTACACTAGAAATTGAAACGCGACGTTTTTCAGTGACAAAGTTAACCGCTTCGTCATAAAGCGCGTCAACTTCTTCAGCCTCACTACCTTCTGCTTGTTCACCCGGTAATAAAATATCCTGATCGTGTTCACCTGAAAGGATCTCATCAACATAGTTAGGCTCTCCACGTGATTTCCAATCTTTTACTACCGCATGTACTTCGTGATCATCAACAAAGGCACCATGAACACGTGTTGGCACACCAGTACCCGGAGGTAAATAAAGCATATCACCCATACCAAGTAACTGCTCTGCCCCTTGTTGATCTAAAATTGTACGGGAGTTTAAGCCTGACGATACCTGAAATGCCATACGCGTAGGAATGTTAGCTTTAATCAAACCGGTAATAACATCCACTGACGGACGTTGCGTTGCAAGTATTAAGTGAATACCCGCAGCACGCGCTTTTTGCGCAATACGGGCAATAAGCTCTTCTACTTTTTTACCAACAATCATCATCATATC
>MAAB01001315.1_pt1 | contig 31424 bp, 20 predicted proteins | sample 1115991 | NCBI WGS metagenome assembly MAAB01 (sample SAMN04961124, study PRJNA320927) | seawater metagenome | isolation source: sample BD02T18 sea water enriched with oil for 18 days | place: USA:Gulf of Mexico | collected 2013-07-27
ATGTGATTATAATCTTTATGCACAATACCCGTGCCGGCATTTTCAAAGATATTTTGTGTCGTTATCGTGCCACGTTGCCAGTCATCGGTACGAGCGCCAATGTAATCTACATCAAAAATATAGTTATGACGGATTATATTGCCTTCACCTGCACCAGATATATTAATAGATGCGCCGTCATGTAGTTGTAATAGCGTTTTAGTCACTTTGTTGTGTTCAATGATGTTATTTTTACCATGCAAGTAAGGCATAAAATGCGCTTGGGTATCATCAGTGTATTCAACATCTAAATCAATTTCATTCCAACGAATTGTTTTAGCAGCTTCATCAAAGTCTTCATTTTTCTTCATCAATATTTGCACACGAGGTCCAGCAACACCGACCGCTTTACGAGGCACATGATGGATCCAGTTATTTGAAATAGTATTACTACCACTTTGCCAAGCAAAAACGGCATGACCGTGCCAGATAATTTCACCAACGTGATGAATTATATTATTGGTAATCGTATTATGATGGTTTACATCTTTAGTGCCCGGTCCGTAACCCGCCAGTAAAATCCCCATATGGCCAACATAATCAATAAGGTTATTTTCAATAGTGATGTTTTGTGCATGTAAGTCTAAGCGAATAGCAGAGCCTGCAGAGTTGGTAAAGTGGCTACTACTTACCTGCATATTTTCAGCACCGCGAAAACGTAACATGGCATTGCCCGCATCGAAAGTATCCCAATCATGTTGAATGCCCCAACCTTTATGGTCTTTAGACCAAGTTGAACGCTTCGCTTGAGTAAAAGTAATACCTTCAAAACTAATGTTTTTAACTGGAGTATCAACAGGTCCATCGTAATTAATATCACCTTCAACACGTACTAATTCCATCAATTGCGGAATAGTGATATTTGAGGGTTTAGCGTTATCATGTGGCCAATAATAGAGTTTACCGGTTAGGCTGTTATGTGCCCATTCACCGGCTTCATCGATAAAGTCGACAGCATTTTCGATAACAGCCCATGGGCCATTTTGAGAGAATGCTGGCGCATTCGCTTCATACTTCAATGTTAATAATTTTTCATTAAGATCAATGGATTCAAGGGGTATAAAGTTTAATGCCCAAGGCACAGGATTAAAAAACACTTCAATATCATCAAGGTTCTGCCAATCACGAATAGGTGCCCCCTCAACATAACGAATTTCTTTTAATAGTTGACGATCTTTTTTATGCATAACATTGCGTGAATCTGCTATTTCATATCCGGTTGGCTTTACGCCATCAAAACGTGCACTTCGCGCTCTTGTAAGACGCTTATCACCCTTAAACATAGCAGTGAAGCGCCCGTATTCTTCGCGCGTTACATCAGCAACCCAGACATTATCTTTGGCAACTTCAGGTAAACCTTCTACATCCGTTGATAACTTACTCCAACCAACAACAGCTTTTCCACTAGAGATAATAGGGGTTTCGTCAGGATAAGCACGGTAATTTACAAAGTGCTCACCTTGACCACCATCTTGCCGATTCAATACCAAGGTTTCACTCAAGGAATAAGTACCACCACGTAACCACACGGTTATTTCTTGTTGGCGTTGCGCTTGCGCTAATTGACGAATCGCGTCTCTAGCGCCAGAAATTGATTTAAACGGCACCGCTTGTGTGCCATTACCACCTTGCTGCGCTTGTGGCGAAACATAAAATTCAAGACTGCTTGTTGTTTGTTCTACGGGCTGATCGCTTTCAACAGAAGATTGATTACAACCGACCATAAAAGCACTAGTGCATACTGCAACGAGCATTGTGGGGGAAAAGAGTTTATTTATCATAATACTTCCAATTACTTATATCGACTTAAAATTCTCAACACGGTTAATACTACTTACTGTGTTGCTGACAATTATTGTTATATTTTCTTAGTTTATTTTTACTTTCGTTTTTAATGAACTGCATAGTTATAGCGTTACCGTAAACGACCACACATCGCCTATAATTAATTTACCTGCTCGTATAGCATCAACTCGCCAGTAATAAGTTTTACCTAACTCTAGGGCTTTAGGAGTAAAAATATTATGGGTAAATACACCTTGGTATTGCGATGACTTTTTATTAGCATTCTCAACATTATTTTTCGTATTACCAAAGTAGACCTCATGGCTCGATGCTTTATAGGCTGTTAACCACATTAAATCTGCATCATGTTTTACCGTAATGGATGCGCGTGGTGGTATAGGTTTAGAAGCTTTTTCGGCTTGATAACCCGGGATCCAGTATGCTAATGCGCCAAATTCATAGGGGCCTATATCTGGTGCTTTACCAAGAAAGTAATTGCTTTTATCTTTAATTATTGCACCAGCATCTACTAAGATAGATTCTGCTTTTGGCCGAAAATCTAAGTTATCAACATCACGCAATTGTGAGCGAACGGTTAACCCTAAAGTCTCACCGTCGAAATTATGATCAACAATGCCTGGTACTGGATGCTGTTTACCCGATATTTTTCTATGACCGGAGAATTTATTACTAATATTGTTGCGGGTAATGGTTTTATGGTTATGACCTTGAATCACTTTATTGCTACTGACGATTAAGTCATTTAAGTGATTGTCAACACTCAAATTATTAAAAATAAAATGGTTATCGCCTTTAAAATAAATACGGTCTGTTTGCCAAGCTACATTATTAAAGACATTTCCACTGTGGCCATAGGGCGCATTCGGTGTATTTTTGTTATCAAAACGGATCCCTTGTTTTACGCTGTTATGTACCCAGTTATATCGCACTATACTATCGGTTTGCTGTTTTACACTGAGTTGAATCATCGAGCCATCGTTTTGTAAATGACCTGAGTCTGAAAGATCATTTAACTCAATGCGATTCCTCACCCCTGCTTTAAATAATTCTGAGCAACCTGTGGTATGAATAGTGTTACGTCGAAAGACAAGGTCTTTCGAATTAACCATATTTAAAGTATAACCACCTTTGTAGGTACAGCTATAATCTATGTCATGCATGTAACAATTATCGACCCGGTTTCCTGTACCGTTCATTTCAATCGCAGGGCCATCAGTATAGGCAATTTGACAGTTTTTTAGTTGATTGTGTGCAGGGCTGTGCTCTTTTTTTACCAACATTTTAGTAACATCGATGGGCGAGACATCACCTAAAATACGCTTTGAATAAGACGGGTACATTAACTTACTATCTTCGACCTTAATGAAACTACTGCGCGAGACATTAAACGTTGTCGCAAAAAAGTTAATACCCGTTAAGTTGATATACTTAGAGTGATTAATGATAAATGCATAACTTTGTACTTTGCCGCTAATTTCTAGGTTTTCAGGATTAACGCCATTTTCAGCCCATAAATAAAGCTGTTTTGACTCAACATCATAAAACCATTCATTTTCTTCATCAAGTAAGCCGAGCTTGCCTTCAAGAAAGTAGCCGTGACGGCTAACACCTGATTTTTCAAAGCTGAAGTGTGATTTGACACCATCAGTATCATAAGAGAAGTGATCATCGCCAACCTTATGTTTAGTAATTTTTGTTTGATAAGTTTTGAACGAGCCGGAATTAACCACGATAATACCGTCAGTTAAGTCAAAATCAAAACTCGATAATTCTTTATTAAAATAAGTACCTAGCTTGCCTTTACCTTTTTCAGGCCACATCATTGACTGACTTTTGTTCCATATTGAACGGTCATACCAATTACCATTTGGCCAGCGGGCTGAGGTCATGCTTTTATCATTAACAAATAACTGCCAAATAGGCTGTTCTAACGTGGTTTTGAAAATATTACCATTGTGGTGTTGCCATTTATTCTTAATGGCGACTGTTCCATCTAAGGTCACTTTTTCATTGTTGTAAGCGACGAAGGTAAAGGGCTTCGCTTTACTGCCATTCACCCCTTTAAGAATCACTTGTTCAAAGTAATTTCCGCCACGGATAAAAGTAGTATCACCCGCTTGCATTTTGTTTGCCGCGGTTTGAATATGCCGGAACGGCTTAGCTTCGCTGCCGTCATTATTATCACTCCCCGTGAGCGCGACATAATATTCACTAGCAAACGTGCCATTAGGCATTATCACGACGAGACCAAGACTACAAATAAGAACCTTTGATAAGGCGATAGCTAATAATTTTATCATTATTTATTCCAATGCTCGGATTTTACGGTCATCAATGTGGGATATTTGTCATCAGTATCCCCAATAGCTTGTTTTAGCCGAGTTAGAACGTCTTTTAGCTCAGCTTTTATTGCCACACTTTCAGCTTTAGGATACAAGTTATTCATTTCTTGCGGGTCATTCGCTAAATCATAAAGCTCCCAATAAGGTGGCGTTGCTGCTGGCATAGCGCCATTGGCATCAAGCGGTAACCCATAGAAAAAAGCTAATTTATGGGTTTTAGTACGAATACCATAATGTGCAGGAATGGTATGGTGCGCCATATGCAGCCAATAACGATAATAGACGGCTTCCCTGCCTTTAGTACTTTCAGGTTGGGTAAGAGCAGTTTTAAAGCTTTCCCCTTGCATCGTTTTAGGTTTATTTACTCCTGCTAGATCGAGTAAGGTTGGCGCAATATCAATATTTAAAAATAACTCGTTAGTGACCTTTCCTTCAGGGAGTTTTTCTAACGATATTTGCTCTGCTACTTTTTCTCCGACGACTTTACTATCAGTATTATTCGCTTGAGGGTAGCGTACTAAAAATGGCATTTGAATAGACTCTTCGTATATCCAGCGTTTGTCATAATAATCATGCTCACCTAACATCATGCCTTGGTCTGAAGTATAGATAACGATGGTATTGTTTGTTAAACCATTAGCGTCGAGATAATCAAGTACTCGACCAACATTCTCATCAACGGCTTTAATGGTACGTAAATAATCTTTCAGGTATTTTTGATAAGCCGCAGAGACAACTGTGTTCCAATCGTAGCTGGCTAATTCAAGCGGTCCCGTTGGCCAGTCTTTATCTAACATACGAGTGACCAAGCCACGACCTTCCATGCGACGTGAAACTGAAGAGCCAAATTGTTGACCGGCTTTACCGTCAATAATCACCGCATCGGTTGGACCATGTTTGCCACGATTATATAAACTTGTCGGTTCAGGAATTTTCACATCCGCTAAAAAGGTTTCATGACGTTTAGCTGGTTTCCATAAACCATGCGGCGCTTTATGATGAATCATCAGCATAAATGGCTTAGTTTGATCACGTTTATTTAGCCAACTAAGACTAACATCGGTGATAACATCCGTGACATAACCCGGATAAACTTGCCCGCCCTTTCTGCCGTTTTGCCAATGCTGGCCAATCTCTTTTAATTTAGGGGAAAAATATTCTCCTTGGTTTGGCAAGACATTGTAATAATCAAAACCTGACGGCTCAGTTTTTAAATGCCACTTACCAACAACCGCGGTTTGATATCCGGCTGTTTGTAATTGCTTAGCGACATTATCTTTTTTGCGATCTAATGGATCAGCTAGGGTTTTCACTCCATTAGTGTGACTATATTGCCCCGTTAAAATGGCAGCACGACTTGGCGTACAAATAGAGTTATTGGCATACATGCCATTAAAACGCACTCCACCTGTAGCCAAACGGTCAATGTTAGGGGTTTTAAATACCGATGATAATCGCCCCTGATAACTTGATACTGCATTGGCAGCATGATCATCTGACATAATAAAAACGATGTTGGGGCGAGAGTCAGATTGAGAGCTTTCTTGGGACTTAGTTTGGTTCGCCAAAACTTCGTTGCTAATTAAGCTCGTAGATAAAAACGCCAGTAATATTGGTAACTGAATTCGTTTGAATGACTTAAGTGTTATCACTGATTTAAATGAGTTCATGACAATTAATCCCAAGTTAATTCTAAGAAAGCAGCATAACTTGCTTCGGGTGCATCAAGGTCAAGCGGGTCTTCAACAATAGTTTTCCACACATCTAGCTCTGCCATCATAATTTTAATTTGTCCTTGATATTCAGGCTGGCCACTCAAATCAAGCATTTCCAGTGGGTCTGCCTTCATATCAAATAATTGTGTACGTTTGATCATCGGATAATAAATTAGTTTGTAATCTTGACTACGTACCATACGTTGGAAATGTCGATACGCACCGTAAATAGTGTTATAGGCAACATCTTTCTCTCCGTGAATTAATGGTACTATACTCGGCGCATCAACGGATGCCGGAATATCTAAACCAGCAAGTTCTACTGCAGTTGGGAAAACACTGTTCAAATAAAACATGCCTGTGGCTGTTTTACCGGCTGGAATATTCGGTCCTTTAACAATAAACGGGGCCCTAACACTGTGATCATACTGATTTTGTTTACCCATTAAACCATGACGCCCCATGGCCAAACCGTGATCTGAGGTGTAAATAATAACGGTATTGTCAGCTTGTCCTGAAACTTCTAGTTGTTTAAGGATACGACCGATTTGTGCATCGGTATGCTCGATCATGGCGTAATACTTACCAATCTTATCCTTAATTTCCTTAGGTGAGCGCGGAAAACCCGCAAGAACTTCATCACGCAGGTAGTAATCACCTTGATCAAAGTTATGATATTTCTTGAAGTTTTTTGGTAATTTCACCTTATCCTTAGGATATTTTTCTAGGTATTCATCTGGGGCATGCAGTGGATCATGTGGTGCTAAAAAACCTACATACATCATAAAGGGTTTGTCACTAGTATTACGCTGAGCAAGAAAGTCAACCGCAGCATCAGCAACGACTTCACTAGTATGCTTCCCGCCTTTATAGTCAACAAAAGCATTATCTCCAGATTTTGAACTATCAAAGTCGGTAAACTCAGCGTCCCAATGACCGCCCTTTTCGTGACGCGACATGCCATTTTTGTGAATTGCTCTGCCGTGAGTAAAACTTCGACGCCAAACATCCATAGATAAATGCCATTTACCTGTTTGGAAAGTGTCATAGCCCGACTTTTTAAAGGTTTCACCAAAAGTTGCATGCTGAGCGACAAAATTTGTATCGTTAACACCACGGGCATCTAGGCCAGTACGGTATAAATGACGACCGGTATTAATCATTTGACGACTGGGTAAACATACTGCACCAGACCAAGCCCCTTGATTAAAGACATGGCTAAAACGCATACCTTGTTTAGCCAAACTGTCTAAGCTAGGGGTATTAATATTTTTATTACCAAAAGCTGCAACAGTGTCTGGTGCTTGATCATCGGTTAGAATAAAGAGGATGTTTAACTGTTCATTTTCTTTGACATTATTTGATGAAACGCGATCTTTGATCGTCTCTGGCTCACTGCAGCCTTGTAATAGGTTAATTAATAATAAGGCAAGCAAACAATACGCAAAAATGCCAAGAAGATTAAGATTTGTGCGCGTATTAATAGAATTCATTAAAGCTGCCTTTATTTAATATAGTAATTATTACTACTGAGTAAGATTGTTAAATGTTGATAATGGCTTCAGTAAATAAACTACCCCACAAAGTGACCTTTGTAAAGAATAAACACCACTAATGTACTTAAAATTAGTAATTTCGCTATTATTTAAGATGATTAAAAATAAAAAACAGTAATACAGCATTGAAAATGATGTTTTAAAGCCATAAAAAATGACCAGTGAGACTGGCCATTTTACTTTTGAGTGAGTAACGAGGTTAATTACACTTTGTAATTAGAAGCTATAGCGCATTGATAAACGATAGCTTCTGCCATAATTATAGATAGCGTCTACTCGTGTATCATTTACATTATCAAGGTCACCATTAAATTCCTTAGTTAAACCTGAATTTTCTGGCGCAGTTAAAACATTGAAGACTCTGTCATAACTCTTGGTTAAATTAGTCGCTGAGAAACTAACTTTTAACGCTTTTGTAATATCAAAGTTTGCTGAGAAATCAAGTGTGCCACGATCATCTCTTATCTTACTGCTATTTCCTGCCGTTACATTAACCAAAGCTTTAGTTCTATAGGCATATGCTAAACGGAAGCTCATATCTTTATTCTCCCAGTACACAGTAGCATTGGCAGAGTGCTTAGAAGTATTAACAAAAGGTAAACCATTATAAGGGTTAGTTTCATCTTCAGGATCAACCATAGCTTCACTATCGGCGTAGGTATAATTAATTGATGTACCTAGATGTTTTAACAAGCCAGGTAAAAAGTCATAGTGCTGCTGATAGGCCATCTCCAAACCTTGAATCTCAGCAGATGCGCCATTAATCGACGTGCGATATTGCACATTTGCACAAGGGGCCGTAGCGCTAAGTTGATCTTCTGGCGGTAATGCTGAGCGATCAACAATACAATTACCATCTATTGGGTTGTTGAACTCTTTGAAGACCGATGAGTCATAACTAAAGCTCTTGAAGTCTTTATAAAACATTGCAGCTGAAAGCATCGCGCCTTCATCGAAGTACCATTCCGCAGATAAATCAAATTGGTCTGCTAAAAATGGTGCCAATTGCATATTCCCACCACTAGCTTCAGGTGTTTCATTCAAGTTTGATGACTTAAGACGGAAGTTAGGGTTTAGATCATCTATACTTGGACGCGCCATCACACGTGCTGCACTGGCACGTAAAACCACATCTTCACTAAGCAAATAGTTTACCGTAAAGCTAGGCAAGAGCTCTGCATAATCATTATCATCATATACAGGAACAGGTTCATCATAGTCAGTGGCGGGCACACTTGCACCATCAACGGTGAACATTATGTCACTTGGATATTCATAACCAGAATGACTGTGGCCTTCAACTTTTGTTTTTGCATAACGGACACCAAAATTACCCGTAATATCACCATCAAGTAATTCAAAATTAGCTTGTACATAAGCCCCGAAAGTTTTCTCATCTACTTGCCACGATTTCAGCGGACTAGAAACAAATAAGCCTTCCGTGCCATTAGGAAACGCTAACGCAATACTGGCATCGATATCTGGGGCTAACCAAGAGGTAGGAAAACCCGACGGTACAATGCCATCTAAGAAGTGATTTCCGGTAAGACTACTATTTTCCACGCCCTCAATAGCATCGGCATAGAGTTTTGTTTTGCCATCTTCAAATTGCGACCATTTCTTAACAGCTTCATCAGCAATAACTGCCTTACTACGATCTGTGTATTTTACGCCAAACTCTATCGAGGTAATTAAATCACTTTCAAAGCTACGACTGGCATCAAAATAATAACTCGCTTTATTATCTTCTACCTCACGCATTTGCACACGTGCTTGCCCCATTTGCCAATAGCTTGGGTCGTCATTATTCCAGTTAGTACAGTAACTAAATTCTGGTAAATAATCTCCTTCAGGACCATAAGTGTAATCAGCGCCACACCAATCGTTAGCATTATTTGATGGGCTATTCGCGGCTTTAGACCACCAGTTTACTTTATAACTATCACTCCACTCTTGTGAAGTATCAGAATAGCCGACACGACCTTTAATTAACCAATAATCACCAATAGCATGTTGAATTTCTAAGCCAGTTACAAAACTATCTGTGGTATTTGTCCACTCGCCACCTTGGTTTTGTGTACCCGGCTTTTTAGAAAAAGCGCTGGTCACTGTATTGGCTGTATTACCATCTCCCATTAAAATTTTGATATCAGCAGCCGCTCCACCAGAGGCACGATCTAAATTATTCAAACGGGTTTGTGAGTGTTGATGATCAATTTTTTGACGAGAAAATGAGGCATCAAACCTTATATCTGTTGCATCGCTAGGTCGCATTTGGAAGGTAAAAGTTCCACCTTGTTTGAGTTTATCATCAAGGTTAATTCGAGCCAGTGCGGCATCAGGCATCATGGCAGCTGTATTGTCTGGTAATGTTTCGCCCGTTAACGCATTGGTAGCACCTGTAAAGGCTTTATTATTAGTAGTTTCACTGTTCAACCGCCAACCATTGGTGGAATACTCTTCTTTACGAACACTTTGTTGATCATGAAATAATGAGCCCGCAATGCCGATGCTATCACTGAACTGATAAAGGCCAGTGTAAGAAAATCTCGGTGTTGTTTCTTCAGCTAAATCGTTGTAACGCGCTTCAACGGTAAATACATTCACATTTTTATTGGCTGATAACGGTGCACGGGTATGCAAATTAATCGACGCACCCAATGAGCCTTCTTCTTGGTTTGCTGCTGGAGACTTGACTACATCAATGCGGCTTAAAATATCGGCAGAAAACAAGCTTAAATCAACCGCTTGATTATCAGTATTGCTTGTCATCGAAACACCGTTGAGCTTGATATCATTTAATGACGCTTGTACACCACGTACGGTAATCGTTTGGCTATCGCCACCGTTTCTATCTAATGAAACACCTGAGATTCGCGATAACGCTTGGGCAATGTTTTCATCTGAAGATTTACCAATTTCTTCAGCGATAATTGAGTCTGAAATAGATTCAGAGTGTCTCTTAGCATGCAATGCTGAGATTAAACTTGAACGAACACCAGTAACTTCGATAATTTCAATCTCGTCAAGTTTATTTTTATCTTCTATTTTTTCTTCAAAAGCAAAGGAATTGTTAGCAACAGAGGCAGAGAGAGCCACGCAAACTAAACTAGCAATTTTCGATTTATTAAATTTTTGTAACATGTTGTTCCCCAAGACGAACATAAAGCTCGTATTACTTAGTTTGGATTAATTGCCAAATAAATACATTTTTATTATTTTTTAATTTTTCTAGCACTGCGATCGTTGTTACCAAAACTTTCAGTTATTTTGCTTAACCCAAAATAACCTTTATTCATTTCAGACGAATTTGTAAACAAACGACTTGAAATGAATGTATGGCGTTTGTAAGGAAATGTAAAGAGAAAAATGATCTTTATTAAAAATAAACACACCACAGTTACTATACACATCTAAAAACACAATAAGAAAAAACAACAACAAACACATACAAACCAATGTAAAGACTGGCTATTAACAGAAAGTAAAGGACACCGAACACGTCAATTAAATATAAATAATAAACATAGAGTGCAAATATTGTTTTTTGTAAAAAGTTAGCCTGTGAATGCAAATTTATATTTATTCGCCTTTACAGATAAATATTTATTTTGATCATTAAGGTTACGTGAAAATCTAAAAGTAAAATAAACTCTTTGAAGATGAATTTGGCGACTTTGAATAACCGATTGGATATTAACTTACAGTAAATGAGTGATCAATTTGATGATGTGGGTTTATTGAACATGAAACTAGCCGACTTTTTATTGGAGCCAACTAGTAATTTGTTAAGGGATATACGCGTATTCTTTATGTCTAATGTGAGTCAGTAAGATAGGAATCTTTAGATACATTGCAACTCTACATAGGCTTTAATAATTCGCTCGGTCATCGAAATTTCTGCACTATGGGTCCACAGGCGCGGGTCATAGTACTTTTTATTTGGCTTATCCTGACCTTCTGGATTACCAATTTGGCATTGCAAATAGTCGTTAAATTTTGCTTTGAAAGTACTAACACCATGCCAATAAGCCCATTGAGTGTCAGTATCAATATTCATCTTTACCACACCGTAACTAATTGCCTCACTGATCTCCGCCGCTGTTGAGCCTGAACCACCATGAAAAACAAAATCAACACTATTAGTTGCTAACTGATACTTTTCACTAATAAACTGCTGAGACTGTTTCAAAATAATCGGTGTTAAGTGAACATTACCAGGTTGATAAACACCATGAACATTACCAAATGAAGCAGCAATAGTAAAAGATGGACTAATAACACTCAGTGTTTCATAAGCAAAGGCAACATCTTCTGGTTGTGTATACAAAGCACTATTATCAAGATGACTATTATCTACGCCATCTTCTTCACCACCAGTACAGCCAAGCTCAATCTCCAGTGACATTTCAATGGCTTTTAAGCGATGTAAGTAATCAGCACAAGTCGCTATATTCTCTTCGATGGGCTCTTCTGACAAATCAATCATGTGAGAGCTAAATAAAGGCTTGCCCGTCTGTCGAAAGAAAGCTTCACCTTCAGTGAGTAAACCGTCAATCCAAGGCAATAATTTTCGATTAGCATGATCTGTATGTAACACCACGTGCACATCATAATGCGTGGCAACTTGATGGACATATTTAGCTCCAGCAATCGCACCAGCAATCGAAGCAGCGATAGTTGATAAACCAGAATCTTTACCAATAAAAGCAACTGAACCACCTTGAGAAAACTGGATGATGATGGGCATTTGGGCTAACTTTGCCGCGGCTAAAGCTGAGTTTAGCGTAGAACTACTGCTGACATTTACCGCAGGAAAAGCACATTGGTTAGCTTTAGCTATTTCATACAAGCGATGGACATCACTACCTGTAACCACACCTTTTTCAATTGATTCGAACAAGTTGACTTTTGACATAGTATTAACTGACACCTATAAATGGATTCTAACTATAAAACCACAACGTTTCATTGTGAAATTGGAGACAAGACTTAAGAGTCTTTATGATAAATATGCCATCAAAGCTTTAAATTTAACTAAAATGGTTAATTTTTATCAAATACATATAAAACATCATCAAGTTCTTTTGAAAAATAACTTGATGATTAAGGTTGGAATTGTGCAAACGATGGAGTGTTAACTATGCAAGACTAATGATTTACAAAGTAAAATTACACTAAGTTAAGTGAAATTAACTCCTGGTCTTTCATGGATTTCCAAAAAGAAGCGGGAATCTGTGCTTCCACTAAAGAAACATTTCGTTTAACTCGTTTAGGAGAGCTAGAGTTTAAAGCAACTGAGACAATTTCATCAAATAAAAATGAAAACTGAACACAAACTTCTGCAGGCGTAACTTTAAAGTCTTCACATAGGGCATTAAATTTATTTCGCCAAATAAATTCAGCAGGATGACTTTGAGGGGTGATGGTTTTATAATCAAAATTATCACTACCAATTAGAAAACCTGCATTAAAGACTGCTGAGTTAATAACACTAACGCCTTGTTTGCCTAATTTTTTCAACAAAGTGAGTGTTGAAGGACTATGAGTATATGGAGTTATAGAGCAAGCGAACATCGCCCAATCAAGCTTTACATGATCACTAATAAAATCAATTACACTGACATCTTTAGCGCCGACACCAACTGAGTCAACTTTACCGGCATCTCGCAACTCCATTAACGCTTTATAAGCGTCAAGGATATCTTGTTTACGTTTCACAAGATCAGCTTCACTCTCAGCGCTTGCAAGGTATTCATCTGGATCATGAATAGAAACTATCTTAGCTTCATAATCACCAAGCAAATCATTACCTTGGTGATAACAATCAAGAATACCTTGATAAGAAATATTTTGTACTGCGTCATGCTTGAGGTTTTTCCAAGCACCCGGCTCAAAAGTGGGCTCGTCTGTTGTTAAGGGCACACGTTTCCAGCCAAGTTTATTACTAATTTTAACTGCGTCAGGGGGAACGTTGAGTACTTTTAATCCTGCCGCCAATGACTCTAAAGCCAAACCTGCGCCGTATTTACCTGCACTGTCAAACAAAGGAATTTCTGGGCTACCTTCAATAGCGGCTTGAACCAATTGATTTTTAGTTTCGTTATCTAACTCAACAAAAAGGTTACCCAAACTACTGGTGCCAAATACTAACTTAGGTATGTGTGCTAACTTACTCATATTTTTTACTCTTGTGAAAGCCCGTCATTACTTATCTTTGGTTGCTCAAGTTAATGTAGACTTCTTAATACGCATTAATCAAACCATAATAAATGCATTTAAAATAACAATCAATAATTATTGAACCTTACCTATAATAAACACCTGACTTTCTGTTTATTAATAATCTATATTCGACGAACAAGCTGCTGATTAAAACGCATCAACATATAATCATGCTGTTTTTTCCAGTTTAATTCGTCAGCAATATAATTAACCGCTTGTGTCACTTGATTAACAAACTTACCATAAGTTTTATGAGTTTCTTCAAAGTCTGTAGCAAAAAATACTAGCCTAATAGTGTCAACAAGTTGTTCACCTTGCCACTGACAACGGATATCTCTTCCCTCATGTTGTGGGTTATATCCGAGAGTAATAATATCACCATTAATAATGGTATTAGCGTTTTCATCAAAGCGAACTATTGGAGATAAACCATTGGCTATCATTGTGGCTTGCTTGAGTTGATGTTTTTTATTTGCGAGGGTAAATGCCTGTGATATTTTTTCATATAGAAGTTCAAAAGGTTTATCTAAGTCATAGTTTATTTCAGTACCTTTAAGCAACCTTCGTGTCATAGGTATACTAACAACAGCATAAGTTACCGCGGTGCAAGCATCTTTTATTTCTACATCTTGCTGTAAATAGCGAGTAGATATGTCACGAAATGTATGGCTTTTACTTTCCCTGCTACCTTTTTCATTAGCAAAAATGTCATACGTAAGATGCTGATGGTCGCGTACTTTCAACTCATCAGGCTTAAGACCTATACGCTGAGATATAATATTCACTGCATTAAAAACCTTTTGGTGAAATTTCGCAGCATTTTCACGCAAATTTTCACCTGTCGCTAAAAATAAAAACTTAACTTTATTGGATCGAACAGCACCATCGAAATAACCTTTAAAAGTACTGTTATGCTTAGGGTTGTAAAAGAAATATGATTGCTTGTCAGTATGCAGTACTTGCTGTTCGTCACTATTCCTTACTCGAACTAAACGATTATTAGCAACAAAATTGGCATGTTCAATCTGGCACTCATCAATGACAGCGAAAACAAGCTTAACAAGCTTTTGATAAAATTTTTGATAAGGAACTGCCGATGCGGAATCAACCTCTTCCCCGATAAGTTCAATAAGCTGATCGGTTAATGGCATCTCTGCGATAATATAATGGTTATCTCGAGCATTTGTCGGCACATATACTTTATCTGATGTGCGGTGTTTTCTTAGTATTGAACTTGTCCTTCTCATTTGACCCTCACTTATTTGATAACTAATGAATAGTACTTAAAATCACACCACGAAGTGCGCTTTATTGATAATAAACACTACTTGACCATTAAAAGATTGTCAATAATTAACGACAAGTTACAACTCAGCCATAACAGCTGAGGCATAAAACACCTTCAGTAAAATGGTATAAAGTTCTATAAAATGAAGGACTCACTGCAATATAATCACTGTTTAGTCATACAATTCTGAATATAATATTGAAGGATTAAAGAAGTTATTTTTAAGGGAGGTTCGTCTCTAAATAGTCTTTGCAGAAGTCGTATTTTAATTCAGCAAAGGGTCACCTTTGTAGTACGAGTGCTCTCCTTGGAGGTTAACATCAACAACAGGAACAGGAACAGCCGTAAAGCTTAAGCAAAGTGTTGAATTTTCTTATTCGATAACGCACTTTTCATTATTTGTCACGATTCACTAACAGCATTATATCTGTTAAATAAAAGCATGTTGCCAACAAGAAGTGACAAACATACTTTATACGAAGACTTTACGGCTGGGGATTAAAGCAAAATAAACCTTTAATATTAATCAGTAAATTTAGCTATAGCTCTTTTTAAAGCGACTAAACATAAAGCGACATTTTCACTGCGAGCAGCATAACCCATTAAACCAATGCGCCAAGCTTTACCCGCAAACGCCCCTAGACCTGCACCAATCTCTAAATTATATTCATTGAGTAAATAAGACCTAACTTTGGCGTCATCAACACCATCAGGAATATACACGGTATTCAATTGTGGTAAGCGTTCGTTTTCAGGGACGACAAACTCCAAACCAAGTTCCTCTAAGCCAAGGGCGAGTTGTTCATGCTGCATTTTATGTCGCTGCCAACTTTTACTTAATCCTTCATTATTTAAAACTAACAAAGCTTCATGAAGCGCATAAAGAGAATTCACCGGTGCTGTATGATGATAAGCACGTTTACCTTCACCTGACCAATAGTTCATCACAAGTGACTGATCTAGAAACCAACTAGGCACTGGCGTGGTACGATTTTTAATAACTTCAACGGCTTTTTCACTAAAACTCACGGGGGAAATACCGGGTACGCAAGATAAGCATTTTTGGCTGCCAGAATAAACGGCATCAATTTGCCAATCATCAACTCTAAGCTCAACGCCACCTAAAGAAGTAACTGCATCTACTATGGTTAAACAGTCGTAAGATTTTGCTATTTTACATAACGTTTTAGCATCTGACAAAGCTCCCGTCGACGTTTCTGCATGGACAAATGCTACAAATTTTGCTTCGGGATGCCCATTTAATGCAGCTTCTAATTTTTCAGGTTCTACTGCTCTTCCCCAAGGAGAATCAACGACAATGCATTTAGCACCAAGTCGCTCAACATTTTCGATCATGCGAGCACCAAAAACACCATTTCTACAAACCACAACGGTATCTTCTGCAGTGACTAAATTAACAAAACATGCTTCCATTCCTGCAGAGCCTGGCGCAGAAAGTGCGATAGTAAACGCGTTTTCTGTGATAAAGGCTTTTTGTAGTAAGACTTTAATCTCATCCATCATGCCGACAAAAGCCGGATCTAAATGGCCTATTGTCGGCCTTGCTAAAGCAGAAAGTACACGAGCACTAACATCTGATGGACCTGGTCCCATTAACGTTCGCTGCGGTGGAATAAAAGAGTTGAAATTCATGAGTTGTTCCTTAAAATTATTGGTAATACTTTAAATTTCACATTACCAATGATTAGATATTTTAAATTATTAAGAGAGTACCGACTGCTTAACTTTACGTCGATAATGATGTAACAATGGTTCAGTATAACCTGAAGGTTGTTCAGCCCCTTTTGTGATGAGTTCAACAGCAGCATTAAACGCTAAACTCAATTCAAAATTATCTGACATCGGCTTATAGCCGGTTACTGAAGAATTTTGCTTATCAACCACAATCGCCATAGTTTCCATGGTCTGACGAATTTGCTTTGCTGTAACAACATTATGCATCAACCAATTAGCAACATGCTGACAAGATATACGCAATGTCGCCCTATCTTCCATCAAGCCAACATCATTAATATCTGGTACTTTAGAGCAACCTATGCCTAACTCAACCCAACGCACGACATAACCTAATATGCCTTGAATATTGTTACTAAGCTCTTGTTGAATATCTGACGGCGCTAAAGTTTCTGCTTGCCTTAATGGAATCGTTAACAGCTCAGCTAAACGTTTATCGGCTAGCTGAATTGGCTTTGTTAAGATTTCAAGTTGTACTGCCATCACATTGACTTGATGATAGTGCATTGCATGCAAAACAGCGGCTGTAGGTGATGGTACCCAAGCGCAATTTGCCCCAGCATGCAGGTGAGCAATTTTTTGAGTCATCATGTTTGCCATTTTATCGGGTATTGGCCACATGCCTTTTCCTATTTGACCTTTCCCTTTTATGCCAGCACTCAGGCCTTGTTGAACGTTGCCCTCTTCATAGGCATTGATCCAAACTTGTTGTTTCATTGCCTCTTTGGGCACCATGACGCCAGCAGCTATACTGGTGTGAATTTCATCACCGGTTCTGTCCATAAAGCCGGTATTGATAAAAGCGACACGTTCACGAGCCTGATAAAGACATTGTGTTAAGTTAACCGAGGTACGCCTTTCTTCATCCATCAAACCTATTTTAATCGTATGGGTAGCTAAGCCTAATGCTTGCTCGACACTGGAGAATAAGTCGCAGGTAAAAGCTACCTCGGCTGAACCGTGCATTTTAGGCTTAACAATATAAATACTCCCTGCTCGAGAGTTACTGGATTTGCAAGGTTTACTATCTGTACCTTGTAGATCATGCAATGCGATTAAACTGGTAACAAAAGCATCTAAAATTCCTTCAGGTAATTCTTCACCCGAACTATTTTTATGACAACTAAGTACGGCATCGGTAGTCATTAGATGACCGACATTTCTGATCAATAATAAACTGCGACCAGGCAAGCTAAACTTTTCGCCAAGTGGCGATACATAATGTCTGTCATTAGCTAATGTACGTACTTGAGTTTTGCCGCTTTTAACGAAAGTGTCTTGTAAATCACCTTTCATTAAACCAAGCCAATTTTTATAGACTTGGACCTTATCTTCAGTATCTACCGCAGCAATAGAGTCTTCGCAGTCTTGAATACAAGTTATTGCCGCTTCCATGAATACATCACAAATACCCGCATTGTCTAATTGGCCTATATGGCTTTTTTTATCAATTTGAATTTCTATGTGTAAACCATTGTTTTTAAATAACAGTACCTCAGGAGAGTTAGCTTGGCTTTGGTAGCCGACAAACTGTGACATATCCGCTAATCGCGTTAAATCACCATTGCCAAGAACAAAACTCAAACCCTCTTCATCTACAGCAAAGCTTGTGATTTGATCATAAGTTCCGTGTGCCAAAGGAACCGTTCTATCAAGAAAACCTTTAACATAATTGATCACTTTTTTAGCACGAGTCTCACTAAGACCTTTACTCAGATCTTCACTTTCGAGAGAAGGAATAACATCACTGCCATAGAGTGCGTCATACAAACTTCCCCACCGTGCATTCGTCGCATTTAAGGCATAACGTGCATTCATAACGGGCACCACTAACTGCGGTCCCGCTAAGTGTGAAATTTCGTGGTCAACATTCAATGTGCTAATCGTAAAGTCTGATGCAGCTGGTTCAATGTAGCCAATCGACGTTAAGAATTCTTGATATGACTGGGCAGAGAATCGTTCTTCTTGATGCCTTTCATGCCAGTCATTAATTGCTTGCTGTAATTCATCCCGCTTTGCCAATAACGCTTTATTTATTGGCATAAACTTGGTTGCAGCATCGCTCAGCGCTGACCAAAAATGGTCTGCGCTAATCCCCGTTTCAGGTAAAACTTGTTGTTGAATAAAGTCAGCTAAAGGTTTAGCAATTAATAATTTTTTATGTTTAATACGTTCGATATTTATTTCGCTATTTGCTTCAAGCATAACTTTACTCTTTTTCTGGAGAATCTATGATTGCTCCTGCGTTAAGCCAGTTTGCTAACTGCGCTCTTTCAGTGTTTGTCATCTTCGTTTTATTGAGCATAGGCATGTCTTTAGTATCAATTACGCGTGTTTTTATGCGAGGCGCCCATTGCTTAATTTGTGCTTGAGTATCAAGTACTACACCTGCGGGAGCTAAGGTAAATATATCGTCTGTGGGTGATGCTGAATGACAACTCGTACAGCGTTGCTGCACGATATTCATAGCAGTTGTCGCATTAACCGTTGCTAACTTATCCACATGAGAGTCAGCAGATTTTGGAGCTATCACAACAGCTAAGGCTATTGTCGCCAAACCTGCCGCTATAAGAATAATAGGTTTTTGCTTACCGAAATGACGGAGAATAAAGTACTGTCTTGCAGCACCGGTAATAATGATTATCGCCACTAAAACCGCCCAATTATAAGGTTGGTTATAAGTGATGGGATAATGGTTCGAGATCATAATGAACAATACAGGCAAGGTGGTATACGTATTAAAAGTTGAGCGCAGCTTTGCCTTACGTGCATATTTAGGATCAGGCGCTTCGCCGCTTTCAACTGCTGCGACTAAAGCACGTTGAGCCGGCATAATACCGCGAAAAACATTGCCCGCCATAATAGTACCAATGACAGCACCAACATGAATAAAGGCACCTCGAGCACTAAAGATTTGGGTTAATCCATACGCTAAACCTGCACCCATAAGGAGTAATACCAGCGCAAAAAGTACGGAATGATTAGCCAATTTAGTCACACACATTAATTCATACGCCAACCAACTTCCAAATATTACTGATAAGCCAATAATTATTGCCTGCATTTGACTGATATCGGCAACACGTGGGTCAATAAGGTAAGATTCTGCGCCAACATAATACATCACAATTAACAGTGCAAATCCCGTTAACCAAGTACTGTAAGCTTCCCATTTAAACCAATGTAATGTCGTTGGCATTTTTTCAGGTGCCAGTTGATATTTTGCCACTTCATAAAAACCACCACCATGAATAGCCCACAGATCGCCTTTAATGCCTTTGTCTGCTTTCCACTGCGGTGGCGTTTCCAAATGATTGTCTAACCAAACAAAGTAAAATGACGCGCCAATCCAAGCAACGCCCGTCACTAGATGTAAAAAGCGTAAAATTAAGTTTAGCCATTCAGCAATATATGGATCCATATTTTTTTTCCTACTTATTAATGCTTATAATTATTTTTTTCTTATTGTCAGTGCTAATCGTGCTGAATATTGGCTAGCTCGCCTTGTATATAAGTGGCTTTAACCGCACGGTCATCCCCTAATATAGTGAAAGAAAATAGTTTCTCTGCCAATGTTTGGCACTGCGCTAACCTCAACTTAATTAATGGCGTCGCATGATAATCAAGCACAATAAAATCAGCTTCACAACCGGGTAAAAAATTACCTATCGTGCCCTCTAAGTCTAATGCTCTAGCCCCACCTAATGTTGCCAAATAGAAAGACTGTAACGAATCAAGTTTTTTATCTCTAAGCTGTTGTGTTTTATAAGCATCTTTTAGTGTTTCTAATATTGAAAAACTGGTGCCTGCACCTATATCAGTGCCTAAACCCACTTTAATATTGTGTTGTTGTGCAATATCAAGTTTAAACAGACCGCTGCCTAAAAATAGATTTGAGCTTGGGCAAAATGAAAGCGCTGAGTTTGATTGGGCTAAGTCGTTATATTCAGCATCACATAAGTGTATTCCGTGAGCAAAAACACTGCGTTCACCGAGTAACTCATGCTTTTTATAAACATCAAGGTAGTTTTCACAATCAGGGTTGAGCGATTTAACCCATTCAATTTCTTTCAAGTTTTCAGACAAGTGAGTTTGCATATAAACACCAGAGTGTTCTTTTAACAATTGACCTGCCAAACTTAACTGTTCATCACTACTGGTTGGCGCAAACCTTGGGGTTACTGCATATTGCAAGCGCCCTTTGCCGTGCCAATGTTCGATAAGTTTTTTAGACTGCTCATAACTAGTTTGCGCGGTATCGATTAAATCGTCCGGAGCATTTCTATCCATCATCACTTTGCCGGCAATCATGCGTAGATTTTTACGTAAAGCCACTTCAAAAAAAGCATCAACAGATTCAGGATGCACACTACCAAACACAAGTGCTGTTGTTGTGCCATTGCTAAGTAATTGATTTATGAAAAACTCACTGATCTTGCTCGCATAGGCTTTCTCAGAAAACTTTTTTTCAGTCGGAAAAGTATAATCTTCTAACCACTGTAGTAATTGCTCACCGTAACTACCTATCATTTCAGTTTGAGGATAGTGAATATGGGTATCAATAAATCCAGGTACTATAAGGCCATTTTCAATACGCTCAACGACTATATCGCTATCTAAATTCGCTAATATATATTCGGCGTTTCCAAGTTGTTTAACTTTGCCATTTTCAATAAGCAAAATACCATCTTCAAAGTACTGATGGCTGTCCTGTACTTCTTCTTGTTCACTACTTTCGCAAGATGTTAAAGCAGGGTCTTCTGTAAAATGTAATATTTCACCACGAAAAGCTTTTACTGACATCGACTTAATTGCTCCGTTTGTCTAAATTAAAGTCTAGATTAAAATCTAAATTAAAATGAAGGGTAATTGTGCTTTCTAACGTTATTTCATCGCAGTTTTTACCAGCGCCTTGTCGGTCAACAACTAAGAAGTCAGACGTCTTACCCAAAGCTAAACTATAGTGATGCCAAGTGCCTATATGGTAATTAACACCTTGGTTTCCTTGGGCAATAAAGACCTGAAGTTTTGAAACATCAAATTCGCCCGCGGGTGCAACGACAACAAGGTAAGCATTAGCAGACAAAGGATAGAATGCTTGACTAGATAATGGATGACGTTCCATACAATCAATCGTTAATTGGCCAGTTTCATCCGTAATTGAACAACAAGCTTTTGGAGATGAACGAAAAATACTGATAATGCCTTGTCCTGCTTCGTCAGTGACATCAAGTTTAGTTAACGCATGATATCTTTCGGTCAGACCATAATTAATCGATATTGTCTCAACATCATCACTGACTTCAATGACTTCACCAAAAGGTTCAAATGCCTTTTGGGTAAGTGGCTTAGCATATAATTCCATACTAGCTACCACGATAGGTTGAATAACCAAAAGCCGTCAGCAATAAAGGAATATGATAATGATCACCGTCGCCACTGATATTAAAAACAATATCAACGTAAGGGTAAAATGCCTCTTCATTCAGCGCGCTAAAATAATCACTAATAGCAAAATGAACCCGGTAATTCCCCGCAGGCAAAACGCGATCTTGTGCAAGTAAAGCAGGCACTCGCCCATCACTATTTGTTTTACCTATCGATAATAACGACCACTGTGCTTGGCCGTTATTATCACTTTTACCTGAGCTACTACATGAAGTATTAAGTTCAAATAAGGAAATAGTAATACCTGCAGCAGGTTTACCGCGACTTGTGTCCAATACATGCGAAGTGATTTGACTCATAGTTTTATGTCTCTTTTACGTTTGAAGCAATATTTATATTCGTATGCGCAGCAATCATTTTTTCTAATCTGATCTGCAAAATCTTTCTTTGCTCTTCAGCTGCATTAATGATTTCTTCTGATCTTTCGTTAACGATACGTTGGCTCAATATTTCTAACATCTGTGAAGCTGTTTTTCCGGTGGCGCAAATAATGAAAATGAAGCCAAATTTTTCTTCATAATCGTCATTGAATTGCTTTAACTGCCTTAACGTTGTTTCAGTCGCAGTGTTTACACCCGATTGCTCACCGGCTGCTATTTTTTCTGTCGAGCGATATTTTTCTCTTAAGCTCGATACATCACCAATTTTGGGATGTCCTTCAAAAGCTTGCAAGTAATCGGTTTGTGTTAAACCTTGCCAATTGATATCTGCTTGGCTAACCAAAGTTTCAACATTGCTAAAGGGCATGGCTGCAACCATTCTTTCCACCCAAGCATCAGCAGTACAGCACTGCATGAAAGCAAGGTGTGCTGCTTCAGGTTTTAATTCGTTTAATGATGCAATTGTCATGTTCTTTAATTATCCTACATAGCCCATAATACGCATTCGACTAACACCACCGTCAGGATAAATGTTTAATCTGACATGAGTAAAAGATTGCTCTTTATCATCTACCACAAACCACTGTTCTCTATCAGCATAAAGCTTTGTTTGCTCGATAATAGTTTGCCATTTTGTATCGTCTAAAGCCGTTGAGCTGTTTTTAATATTAGCGCCTTCTAACATGAAGGTATCAGGGAAATTACCTTTAAAATGACAGGTATCTATGAGTACTTTTTTGATTTGAGCAACTTTCGCTAATTCTATGATAATCCAGTCAGGTCCTGGGTCACGACGACGTTTAGTTTCCCAACCATCTCCCATATCTTTACCACGACCGGGCATGATTAAATTATTTTTATCACTGAAAAACATATCACTACACACTAGTGCTTTACCGCCATTGGTAATGGCAGCAACATCAATTAATTCACCGGTTAAAAATTGCTGCCAATCTGTAACAACTTCACCATAAACGCGAAACCTTGCAACACCGCCATCAGGGAAAATATTCAATCGGACATGTGTCCAGACTTGATCGCTTTGAACCGCAAATGCATTTTGGCTATGAGCATCAGTATCATGCTTAGTTAATATTTCTGTCCATTGTGTACTGTCATCAGGGTTAGCTATTGAGATACAGCCTTCGATACTAATTTGCGCGGGTGCGTTACCACGAAAGAAATTGGTATCTACATCTACGCCTTTAATTATTCCTGGCGTGCCTAAACGGATCACACACCAATCAAATTCTCGACCATTGTTACGACCATAGCTTCTGCGTGACTCCCAACCGTCCATCCATTTACCACGATCTGTATATTTATCGTCAATAAAAATGCCGCGGCCAGGTTTAAGTAAGTTTTCCATTTCTGCGAAAAAATCATCACTACACGAGATAGTTTCACCACCAATGCGTTTAGAAGCCAAATCAACATAATTACTGGCTATCGTTGCCAATAAATTATCACTACTGCTTGTATCTGGAACGTTTACGGTTAAATCATTCATTTAAATTCTCATTCTTTAATTCTTAGATTTTGTATTAGCTCAAGTGTTAACGCTAGTGTTAGTAATCATGTTTCAACAAGGTATTGCCTTGAGGTTGACCAATAATATCTTGTTCGCTATACACCAGTTGACCGCGTAAATAAGTTTTGATGACTTCACCGATAACTTTTTTGCCGACATAAGGGGTGATTTTGTGCCTATGTTTGATCATATCGCTGCTGATGATGACTTCTTTTTCATCATCGAAGACTAAAAGATCAGCATAAGCACCGACAGTAATTTTGCCTTTTTTATCATCTAAACCTACGAATCTAGCCGTTGCTGTTGACATTAAATGACTGATATCAGATAAAGTAAAACCGCGTTGCTTTGCTTCAGTCCAAATTAAAGGTAAACCAAATTGTAGTGCTGATATTCCTCCCCACGCATTTTCTAAGTCGCCAGAGTCAATTTTTTTCAACTCAGGCGTACAAGGTGAATGATCAGAGACAATAAAATCAATATCGCCAGCCTTTAATGCTTGCCAAAGTTTTTGTCTGTTTTCATCTTCACGTATCGGCGGACAACATTTAAAAAGGGTTTTTCCATCTGGGATTTCTTCAGAGAACAGAGTCAAATAATGAGGGCAAGTTTCTGCGGTAAACTTCAATCCTGCGTTTTTTGCATAAGTGATTTTTTCTAACGCATCACTCGATGATAAGTGCACAATATGAATGTGTGCATCAACCCCGACAGCTTTAGCTTCTTCGCCCAACGACACCATAAGATCAATAGCATCGTTCTCCCACTTTCTTGGTCTAGAGTCGAGAAAGCTTTGATACTTATCGCCAATTTCTTGAGCTTCGTTATGCGCCTTATCCAGTTCAGCATGTATCAAGTATGGCACCTGATATTTTGCCATAATAGGTAGTGCTTTTTTGACATCTGTCGCACTAACATTAGGGAACTCATCTACCCCTGAATGTATTAAAAAACTTTTTGCTCCTAAGACACCAGCACTGAGCAATTCATCTAATTGTGCACCGTTGTTATAAAGACTTTCTGGTATAACACCGCCCCAAAAACCACAGTCGACCCAAAGTTTTCCTTTAAGTGCCTGAAGTTTAATATCAAGCGCTTCTTTAGTAACGGTCGCTGGAATACAATTAAGTGGCATATCAACTAAGGTTGTAATCCCCCCCGCAGCGGCTGCCTGAGTTGCAGTATTAAAACCTTCCCAATCGGTACGCCCGGGTTCATTAATATGTACATGGGTATCAACTAAACCAGGCATTATCACTAAATTTCCGTGATCAATGAGATCACAGTCAACGACCGACTCGTAAGGTAAAATGGTATCAATTAAGCCATTTTTAATGATGAGCGTTGCAGCTTTTACACCGTTTGGTGTGATCACGCGTTTTGAGCGCAGCGCAAAATTATTCATTTATATTCTCCGTAACCGATTTACTGAGTATAGATTCATTATTGTTTCGGCTTTTACTTTTGAGTTCAGCGGTATTAAGATCAGAACCTTTAAGATTAGACCCACTATTTAACAAGGGTGTTAATGCTTTGAAACTGATTCCCTGAGCTTTACTTGATTTAAGTGCGTGATGGCTATCACCTTCATCACGTTGATAAATGCCGATAACTTCGGCCGCAATAGATACCGCAACCTCCATAGGACGTTTACCTGGAACTTCGCTTGAACCGATTGGACAGTTAAGTTGTTCTATAGCTTGTTGACTAAATTCTCGATGTTTTAAACGATGCTGAAATCGTTTCCATTTTGTATCAGAGCCAATAAGACCCGCGTAGACAAAGTCACCGCGTTTTAATAACGCCTGACAAAGTTCGAAATCTAATTGGTGATTATGGGTCATGATGATAAAGAAACTGCCTGCTGGCATATTTGCAATTTCGTCAACAGGATTATCACTGACGATACATTCAACATTATGCGGAGAGTTGGTGAGCATTCCTTCCGGAAATTGTTCTTCACGATTGTCTACCCATTTTATCTGACAGGGTAACTCGGCAAGAATTGTGGTTAACGCTTTGCCTACATGCCCGGCACCAAAAAGCATTATTTGAGTTTTACAGGCAGTAAAGCTTTCAAACAAAACAGTGCAATCGCCACCACAACATTGTCCTAATGTAGCGCCTAATGAAAAATGTTCAATATGTTGATTATTGTCTCCATCTGCTAATAATTGATGAGCTTTAGCGATAGATTTAAATTCTAAGTGACCACCACCAATCGTGTCATAAGTCGACTTAGCAGTAACGACCATTTTGGTACCTGAATTTCTAGGCGCTGAACCATGCACACCAATGATAGTAATCAGCACAAAAGCTTCTCCTTTCACCTTTAATAAGCTTAACGCTTCAGACCAACTTTGACGGTTATCCATTTTCCATAGTCCCTTGTTGTGCAGTTATCAATTGAACAGCATTTAAAACTCGCTCTGGTGTGGCAGGTGTATCAAGGGATGGAATAACGCCTTTAACTCTGTCTTTTACATCAACGGAATTAGCAATAGCTGCACGTAGTGCTGACCATACCGAAATAGCCAACATAAATGGTGGCTCGCCAACAGCTTTTGAATGATAAATCGTCGCTTCACGATTAGGAGAGTCTTTTAATAATTCAACATTAAAGACTTTAGGTGCGTCACTAATAGCAGGGATTTTATAAGTAGCAGGACCCGTTGTTAACAAACGTCCCTTATCATTCCATTGGAGTTCTTCTGAGGTTAACCAACCGACACCTTGAATATAGCCGCCTTCAATTTGTCCAATATCGATAGCTGGATTCAAAGAGTCACCAACATCATGTAAAATATCGCTTTGCAATAATTTGTATTCACCGGTTAGGGTATCTATTAATACTTCAGATACAGCAGCGCCCATAGCAAAATAGAAAAACGGTCTTCCAGTTGCATTTGCTCTATCGTAATGAATTTTAGGGGTACGGTAAAAGCCTGTTGAAGATAATGAAACGCGTGCAAAATAGGCTTTTTGAACTAACTCAACAAAGCTGATTTTGTCTTTACCTGCTTCAATAATATCGTCACTAAAAGTGATTTCATCATTATCGACACTAAAATGCTCGACCGCAAAATCAATCAACCTTTGTTTAATGGTTTGTGCGGCATTTTGAGCGGCTTTACCATTTAAATCTGTCCCTGAAGAAGCAGCGGTAGGAGAAGCATTAGGTACTTTGTCAGTTCGGGTTGCTGATACTTTTACGTTATCAACATCAATACCAAAAACCTGCGCAACAATTTGTGCAATTTTTGTGTGTAACCCTTGGCCCATTTCTGTGCCGCCATGAGTTACATCAACACTGCCATCGGTATATATATTGATCAAAGCGCCCGCTTGATTAAGATGCTGTGCGGTAAATGAGATACCAAATTTAACCGGCGTAAGTGAGATGCCTTTTTTAAGAAATTTATTACTAGCATTAAAATCAGATATCTCTCGCAGACGTTCAGTATAACGAGTGCTTTCTTCGAGTTTAGAAATCATTTCGGCTAAATTATTATGTTCAACTTCCTGATGATACGGTGTGATGTTGCGATCATCGGTGCCGTAAAGGTTTGCTTTTCGAACGGCTAATGGATCGAGTCCTAACGAATAAGCAATATCATCCATTACGCATTCAATCACCATCATGCCCTGCGGGCCGCCAAAACCTCGAAAAGCAGTATTAGACGCGGTATTTGTTTTACAACGATTACCCGTAATGCTGACTTGATCCAAGTAATAACCGTTATCTGCATGAAACATCGCTCTGTCGACAATAGCGTCTGATAAATCAGGCGAATAACCACAATTTCCATTAACAGTTAAATCGATTCCTTCAATAAGTCCTTTATCGTTATAGCCCACTTGATAATGATTTTCAAAAGGATGGCGCTTACCAGTCATCATCATATCGTCTGAACGATTTAAGCGAAGTTTCACTGCTTTTTGCGTTTTATCTGCAAGTACTGCTGCTAAGCAAGCCCAACCAGCGGCTTGTGTTTCTTTACCACCAAAGCCCCCACCCATGCGTTTCATGTCGACAACAACACGGTTAAAAGGAATGCCTAATACTTCAGCAACAAGCTTTTGCACTTCAGCCGGGTGTTGGCTTGATGAATAAACGGTCATGCCGCCATCTTCTGTTGGAATAACGCTAGCAATTTGGCCTTCAAGGTAAAAATGCTCTTGCCCACCAATGGCTATTTTACCGCTAAGCTGGTGCTTAGCGTGTTGAATAGCCGTTGCGCTATCTCCCCTTTTCATACTATGTGGGGGACGAACAAAGCTTTTGGCAATTAACGCATCATCAATAGTAAGCACAGGTTTAGTTTGTTTATATTCAATTATCGCAAGCTCTACAGCTTGTTTGGCGAGTTCATGACTGGTGGCTGCAACAGCGAAGATAGCTTGACCATAAAACTCGACAACGTCTTTGGTTAATATCGGGTCGCCCGGAAAAACAGGGCCAATATCAGTATGACCAACAATGTCATCGAGCGTAATAACAGCCATAACACCTTTTGCGGCGCGAACTGCAGATAAATCTATCGCGGTAATATTACCACTGGCAATTGTTGCCATGCCAACGGCAGCGTGCAGTTGACCTAACGATTCTAATTTATCGTCAGTATATACAGCTTTACCTGTAACGTGCATTTCAGCGCTTTCATGCTTAGTCGAACGTCCTACCGCACCTGAGTTACTTTTCTTATTTGATTGTTTGTCCACATCAATAAGTTTACGCATGAGTAGCTCCTTTCACTTCGAAGGTATCGGCGTCAAACGTTTCAATTCTCGTCGATGCATGTGTTTGCTCTAACTCATAAAAGCACTTTTTCACTAAATTTTTTGCCACCTGCATACGATATTTACTACTCGCTCGGACATCTGATAAAGGAGAGAAGTCTGTCGCTAATGCCGTCATTGCTAAACTAATATTTTTGTCTGTCGGTGCTTTGCCCATTAACATTTTTTCACATGCAAATGCGCGTTTAGGAATGCCCGCCATACCACCAAAAGCAACCTTAATATCTGCCACTTTTTGCTTTGAAAATTCAACACAGAAACATGCAAGCACCGTTGAGATATCGTCATCTAAGCGTTTAGATATTTTAAATACTTTTAAATACTTTTTACTTGTCGCTTTAGGGATTTCGATACTTTGGATGAATTCACCAGGCTCAAGCTTGGTCACTTTATAATCAACAAAATAATCTTCAACAGATATTTCACGCGTACCTTGCCCTTTTCTAAGCACGAGTTTTGCACCTAAGGCGATCAAAACCGGCGGTGTATCACCAATAGGGGAAGCATTACCGACATTTCCTCCTAACGTACCAGAGTTTCTGACTTGAGTAGAGCCAAGACGATAAAGCATTTGACCGAACTCAGGATAATGCTGGGTTAATAACTGATGGCTATCTTGATAACTGACCATAGCGCCAATAGACAACACATCTGCGGTTTCATTAATTTGAGCAAGTTCGTTAACGTTACCCATCGATATCATGGTCTGAATTTGTGCCATGTTTTGAGTAACACTTAACGCTAGATCTGTGCCTCCCGCTAATAACTTTGCTTGCGGGTACTGCTCAACTAATTGAGCTAGTTTTAAAAGTGTATTGGGGAGGTACAGACTTTTACCGTTATTGTGAAGTACCACTGTTGCTTGCTGTTTTTCAATAGTTTTCAATTGCTTAATGGTAGCTAATTTACCTTGTTCGAACTGATCAACTTCATCATTATTACAAGCCTGCTTTGCTGCATCAGTAATTGAACGATATCCTGTACAACGACAAAGGTTGCCGGCTAAACCATGTTCTATGTCTTGATCTAGGTTTAATCTTGGATTTAGTTCAAGCGATGTCGTTTTTGCTGCAGCATCGGTAAAGGTGGCTTGTGATAGGTTTTTCTTTAATGAAAAAAGTGACATCACAAAACCTGGAGTACAAAAACCGCACTGTGAGCCATGACAGTCAACCATTGCTTGCTGTACCACATGCAATTTATTACCTTGTTGCAAGTCTTCTACGGTTAGAAGTTGCTTGCCATGTAGTGCTGATAAAAATGTAATGCAGGTATTAATCGATTTATAACTAAGTTGTTCTGCTGCTGATTGATTTTCTTTAGACGTAACCACTTCAGCAACCACAGCTGTACAAGCACCACAATCTCCTGAAGCACAACCTTCTTTCGTCCCTTTTCGACTTAACTCTTGTCTTAAATAATTGAGTACGGTCATATTAGGATCACAATCTGCTATAACGGTAAGTTCATTATTTAGCAAAAATTGGATATTATTTTCTGACATAGTGGTTATTTACCTATACAAATATGCGTTACAAAAAACTAAAGAATACTTTCTAATGTAACTTCGATCATTTCACCAAACTTTAACTGGCGATCTTCTGCAGACATTTTTTCGCCGCTTTTAATGTGATCACTTACCGTCAGTAGACAAAGCGCTTTTTTGCCTAATTCAGCAGCAACACCGTAAAGTCCAGCAGCTTCCATTTCTACAGCAAGAATTCCGTATTTTTCTAGTGTTTCAAATACTTTGAATTCTGGAACATAAAATAAGTCTGCCGAGAATACATTGCCTACTTTAGGTGTTTTTCCTAAACGCTTAGCGGTAGTAACAACTTTCTCTAATAACTCATAATTTGCGATAGCGGCAAAATCATAATTATTCAATCGTTGACGATTAACGTTAGAATCTGTACTGGCACCCATAGCAATGACAATATCTTCTAGTTGAATATCATCTCGAATTGAGCCACAGCTGCCGACACGAATAATATTCTCAACACCATAATCTCGGTAAAGCTCTGTAGCATAAATAGACATAGAAGGAATTCCCATGCCCGAGCCCATCACTGAAATACGCTTACCTTTATATTCACCCGTATAACCAAACATATTTCTTACTGCCGTAACTTGCTTCACATTTGTTAAGTAGTTATCAGCAATAAATTTCGCCCGTAACGGGTCGCCGGGCATAATAACTGTTTCGGCAAAATCGTTTGCATGAGCTGAGATATGTGGTGTTGGCATGGTAGTTTTCCTAATCGTTCAGAGATGTTTTAACTATTTTATAGTTACTTAGGCTTACATAATAAGAATAACCTGACACAAGTGTCAAGATAAAATATTTATTATGATAAAATTAATCCGTAAGTTGTCTATTAACTTTAGTGCATAAATAGCTTATATTTGCCCCATTCGAATACATTAAGTAAAAATGATTGATTAATATGACAATAATAAAGAGTAACGAACAAAAATCGTCTACTGGGCGAGTAAGAAAAAAAAATCAATCCATCATTTTAAAAGCTGCTGAGCAAGA
>MAAB01029032.1_pt1 | contig 31285 bp, 22 predicted proteins | sample 1115991 | NCBI WGS metagenome assembly MAAB01 (sample SAMN04961124, study PRJNA320927) | seawater metagenome | isolation source: sample BD02T18 sea water enriched with oil for 18 days | place: USA:Gulf of Mexico | collected 2013-07-27
GTTTCAAGTAAAACCTTTACTACCACTGAAACTATGACAAATGCTCGTACAGCGATTAATTGGCTAACAAGTGCCTCTTTCGATGAAAACTCAGTGGCAAAACACTTTGTTGCGGTCACTGCAAATAAAAAAAATGCCATGAGTTTTGGTATAGAAGAACAAAACATCTTTGATATGTGGGATTGGGTCGGTGGCCGCTTTTCATTATGGTCGGCTATTGGTCTCGCTATCGCGCTTGATTTAGGCTTTGACAAGTTTGAAGAATTACTTGCCGGTGCTCATGATATGGATCAGCACTTTATCAATGCGCCATTAAAAGAGAACTTTCCGGCAATTCTAGCTTTGATTAGTGTTTGGAATACCACTTTCCTCGGCTCTCAGTCACAAGCTATTTTACCTTACGATCAAACTTTACATATGCTAACAGCATATTTGCAGCAAGCCGAAATGGAAAGTAACGGTAAATCGGTGAGTTGGGATGGTGATGAAATCAATTATGCTACTGTGCCTTCAATATGGGGCGAGTTAGGTATCAATGGTCAGCATGCCTTCTACCAATACTTACATCAAAGCAATAATGTTGTGCCCGCAGATTTTATTGGTTCGGTTAAAAGTGTTACCCCAGTAAAAGGGCATCATGAAACCTTGATGGCAAATTTCTTTGCACAAACACAAGCATTGATGGCAGGGGTTAATGAGGAGCAAGTCCGTGCAGATCTTAAAGCTAAAGGTCGTGATGCTGATTACATTGATAAAGTTGCACCGCATAAAGTGCACAAAGGTAATAGACCGACTAATACCATTTTATTAAAGTGTATCAACCCAAAAAACTTAGGTAGCTTGATTGCCGCCTATGAGCACAAGATATTTGTTCAAGGCATAATCTTACAGGTATGCTCTTTCGATCAATGGGGTGTTGAACTGGGTAAAGGACTTGCTGCAGAGATACAAAGTGAGCTACAAACAGATAACATTTCTGCTCAGCATGATTGTTCAACGTCAAGTTTACTGAAGTTTTATCAGTCAGCAAAGTAGTCTCTTACTAAGAATATTGCATTAATTTATATTAAGTAGAGGCCAGATTACTTAATTTTATGCTTTTAGATTAGCATTGTTAATGAAAAATTTAATTAGAATTAATGCAGAGACTAAAGCTAATACCATAGTAATATGGCATTAGCTTTTTTTTGCCTGCAGATCAAATTACCCCGTAAATTAATTGCCTGACTTACCCACACCACCTTAGTGATTTTTTATTCTTAAAAATAGAATATAAATTCATACCGTTATATTTTACGTGTTTTTTTTATACAAAAAGTGATAGTTATTTCGATATTTACGATTTAATGACAAAAAGTATAAATATAAAAAGCAATTATATTCAGTGGCTTAGTAATTTTTTGTAACCATTATGCAGTTTTAAGTTAATTTATTCTGGTCAAACGTAAAAATAAACGGTATGGTTTATTACGTCTTATGACAGCGTTGTCATTAAATATTGACAGCGCTGTCGTAAAACCAAATTAATTATTATAAGTAAATATAAAAACATTCTAAAAAACAAAACGTGTGTAAGGGAAAGTCGATGTCAACTAAAACATTTAAAAAAGGCGTGTTAGCGAGCTCAATAGCAATGATCCTAGCTGGTGTAACATCACAAGCTATGGCAGCCGAAGAAGCCGCTTCTGAAATAAACAAAGACCAAGTTGAGGTAATTCAAGTTACTGGTATTCGTGGTAGCTTAAAAAAAGCGTTAAACAACAAACGTTTTTCTGATGCTGTTGTTGATTCTGTTTCAGCTGAAGATATTGGTAAATTTCCAGACCGAAACATTGCTGAATCTTTACAACGTATTCCAGGTGTCACGATTGCAAGAAATTTTGCCGGTGAAGGTGGCAACGTCTCTATCCGTGGTACAAACCCAGAATTAACTTTAGTTACTATGAATGGTAATTATTTGGCTTCTACTGGTTGGTTCTCTCAACAACCCGCTAGTCGTTCATTTGACATGGACTTACTTCCACCTGAACTTGTTGCTGGTGTTGATGTTTATAAATCGCCAATGGCTTCTTTAGATGAAGGTGGCGTTGGTGGTACTGTTGCTGTTCGTACAAGAAAACCTTTAGAACTTGACGCTAATAGCTTATACCTTTCGGTAGAAGCCCAAGATAACAGTATCTCTGATGATACTGGTCATGGTGCTACTGCTTTTTATAGCTGGAAAAACGACAATGAAACTATTGGTTTATTAGGTAGCATCTCAACATTAGAGTCAGTTGGTCGAGCTCATAAAGCTGAAAATTATATGGATGACGGTTGGGCTGGCGCAGGTATTTCTGAATTTAAGCAAGAAAGAGTACGTACTGCTTATGATTTGACTTTACAGTATGCACCAACTGATGATTTATCAATGAATTTACATGTGTTAGCAATAGACTTAGATGCTGCTAATACTAACCAAAACTATTTGATTATTGCAGGCACAGACAGTGCTGCATTTAATGCTAATGTCACTGGTGCTACCAAGTTTGGCCCAGAAAATGGTTTTGCGTTAAATGGTCAGTATGCTGGCGATGCACTTGATGATACAAACTCTCGTAATGCTGAAACAGATACCGGTGTTATTGCTTATGAAGTTAATTATACAGGTGACGGCTATTCGATAAATGCCAAAGTTGGTAATACCAATGCAACCGGTGGCGATGGCGGTAACTATAATACACAATGGTCGTCTACTAATGCAGGCCAAAGCATTGATTTTGATATGTCAGGTCATAACAGTATGTTGTTAAGCCCTAACGGTACTGATGCAAGTAACCATGCAGAATACGCATTGACTTCTGCCTCAGTTAATGCGGCAGGTTTCCGTGAAGATGATGAAACCTTTGCACAATTTGATGTTGATTTTGATGTTGAGCTTGGTCCTGTTTCAAGTATCAAAACAGGTGCAAAATTACGCGACCATGAATTTACTAGCTTTTCTAATAAGTGGACTTTCCAAGACGGTTTTACTGACGGCTTAACAAAAGCTGACTTTGCTGATGGTACTTTTAACCACTCAGGCGTTGGTTTAAGTGGAGATAGCCCAACCGCTATTGCCCGTGTTGATGGCGAAAAAATTCGCTCTTACATGGATAGCGTTAAAACGGGTGAAACATTAAATAAAGAGAGCTTTGGCGTTATCAAAGAAGATATTTTTGCCGCTTATGTACAAGGTGACTTTAGTGGTGATGACTATAGAGGTAACATTGGTATACGTTATGTTAAAACGGAAACCTCTGCAGATTACTTCTTAGGCGATGATCCAGCAACAGAAGAAAGTGATTACTCTGATTGGTTACCTAGCTTTAACTTGGCAATTGATTTAGATACCGATTTAATACTTCGTATATCTGCTGCTAAAGTTATCAGTCGACCTAATTATTCTTTCTTAAACCCTGCTGCAAGTGTTAATGAAACGACTAAGCAAATTTCTAAAGGTACTGTTAAGCTTGACCCTTACCGTGCAAACCAGTATGACATTGGTTTAGAGTGGTATTTCAATGAAGAGTCTTTGTTATCAGCGACTTTGTTCAGCAAAGATATTAGTTCTTTTATTATCCCTGGTGCTAACGAAGAAAAAGTTCAGTATAAAGGTGAAGAGTATATTTTAACTACACCAGGTCAGGGCCTTGGCGGGCAACTTGAAGGTGTTGAACTACAATATCAACAGCAAATGGGTGAATTTGGTTGGTCTGCTAACCTAACTTATACTGACGGTTTTGGTTTACAAGATACTGGTGATACAATCGAGAAATTGCCTTTAGCTGGTATGTCTAAATTAAGTTATAACCTAAGTGCCTTTTACGAAACTGATTTAGTTGCTACTCGAATTGCTTATACTTACCGTGATGAGTTTATTGCTCAATCAACAGGTATTGGCGGTAACACAGGTTGGGATGCCCATGGTTTCTTAGATGCTAATATTACGTGGCATGCAACTGAAGGTCTAGATGTAAGTCTGGAAGCAACAAACATCCTTGAAGAAACAACCACCCAACGTTTTGTTAGTGAGTTTGATGCAATGCGCTTAGCTGCTGATAATGGTCGTAACGTTTATCTTAAAGTATCTTATCGTTTATAAGTCGTCGTTAAGGTTATGTAAAAACATATCTGAAAAGATAGTGTGAAAAGAAAAAAGAAAAGTTTACTTTCCTTTTTTCTACCCCTAGCAATTTATGAAATTGTTAGGGGTAATAACCTTCCTCTCTTCCTTTCACTATTAGATGCTAAGATATATTTCTTATGCTAATTAGGTATTCATTATGGCCTTAGATAATAATCATATTCTTATAATTGGCGGTGGCACTGCTGGTTGGTTAAGTGCGGCAATACTTGCCAAAACGTTGAATAGTAAAAATACTGATGGTGTTAAAGTCACGTTGGTTGAATCACCGACCATTCCAATTCTCGGTGTTGGAGAAGGCACATGGCCAAACTTAAGAGCGACATTACATAAAATAGGTATTAGCGAAACAGACTTTATTCGTGAATGCGATGCGACCTTTAAACAAGGTGCAGAGTTTATTAATTGGTCTAAAACGCCAGATCCAAAGCAATCACACAGTTATTATCACCCACTCAGTACGGTTAGCCATTCTTCATACGACTTTAATTTAGCACCTTATTGGCTACAACAAGATAAAAAAACACGCAGACCTTATGACAGAGCTGTCGCGTCGCAAGCAAGAGTCTGTGACGAAGGACTTGCCCCTAAACAAATTGTGATGGCCGAATATAGCGCCGCGCAAGAGTATGCCTATCATTTAAATGCGAACAAATTGGCTGAGTTTTTAAAGCAACATTGCGTTGAGAAACTAGGTGTTGAATTTATCAGCGCGAATGTCACTAATATAGCGCTAGATGATGAAAATTTTATCACCCATGTTGATACGGATCATGAAAGTGAAAAACAAATTACCGCTGACTTTTTTGTCGATTGTAGCGGCGCGAAAGGATTAATCATTAAAGAAACCTATAACACCGCTTGGCACAGCATTAGCGATGTTATTTTTAATGATACAGCCTTAGCAGTACAAGTACCTTATTCAGATAAAAATCAGAAAATTAATACTCATACGCTAGCAACTGCTCAAGAGGCGGGTTGGATATGGGATATTGGTTTACAAAATCGCCGTGGTGTTGGACATGTATTTAGTAGTAAATATATCTCAGACCAAAAAGCACAACAGCAACTTGTCGATTATCTAGGGGATGATTACACTGAAGACTTAACCATCCGAAAAATAAAACTTAACCATGGTTATCATAAGAAGTTTTGGCATAAAAACAGTGTCGCAATTGGTATGTCGGCAGGGTTTGTTGAGCCACTTGAAGCATCGGCTATTTTCTTGTTTGATGCCGCTGCTAATATGCTTGCTGCGCAGTTTCCTCGTGATAAAGCACAAATGAAATATGCGGAAGACAAATTTAATCGGCAGTTAACAATGCGTATGCAGCGCACGGTTGAGTTTATTAAATTGCATTACTGTATTTCTCAACGCCGAGACAGCCAATACTGGATTGATAACTGTGATCCCATCACCATTCCTGATAATTTAAAGCAACGATTAGCCTTTTGGCAAGGACAAGTACCTACCAAATATGACTTTGAAAACGCTTGGGAACCCTTTAATTTAGACAGTTACCTATATGTTTTATATGGTATGGGCTTTGAAACAGATGTTGCTAATGTTGCAGCAAAATACACGGAAACAACAAAAGCAAAGCACTTATTTAATAATATTGATAAAGCCAGTGAGCTGTTAATCGATAAATTACCTAAGCAAAGAACGTTGATTGAAAAAGTGATTAAATATGGCTTTACTCAAGTATAGGTTAATGACAGCTATCGCTGACTTATGGTGAAAAAATTATGATGAATGAACAAGTAAAACAAGTTGTGGTGGTAGGTGGCGGTACAGCAGGTTGGTTAACTGCTGCAAACTTAGCTAAAAAATTTAATAGCATCGAAAGTGGTGCGATACAGGTCACATTAGTTGAATCTCCAGATATCCCCACCATTGGTGTGGGTGAAGGAACTTGGCCTACCATGAGAAAGACGTTAGCAAAGCTAGGGATTAGCGAAGCTGATTTTTTATCAAAGTGTAATGCCTCATTCAAGCAAGCAACAAAATTTGTTAATTGGCAAAAAGCCCCTAAAAATGGCATTAATAGTCATTATTATCATTTGTTTACCTCTATTAACGATCCTTTAGACTTTAATTTAGCGCCTTATTGGAAGCTAGGTATGATTGGTGATAATAACAGCTACGCTGATACGGTTAGCATGCAAGCGGCTATTTGTGAATCAGGTTTAGCCCCTAAGTTAATCACCAATCGCGAATTTGAAGGTATACAAAACTATGCTTATCATTTAGATGCAGGACTGTTTACTGACTTATTACGTGAGCATGCAACGTCCAAGCTTGGGGTTAAACATATATCTGCTAACGTCACTGATGTGAATGTAGATGATGATGGTTATATCAAAAATATTCATTGCGATAGCGTAGGTGCTGTATCAGGCGATTTTTTTGTTGATTGCACTGGCTTTAAAAGTTTATTGATTGGTAAAGCGCTGGGTATACCTTTTAAAAGTATCAAAGATACTTTACTTTGTGATCACGCCTTGGCTATTCAAGTACCCTATGACAACGAAGAATCACCAATAGCTAGCTGTACTATTTCTACTGCGCAAGAAGCAGGGTGGACATGGGATATAGGCTTGTCTAATAGACGTGGGACAGGTTATGTATATTCCTCTGCGCATACTAGCCATGAACGTGCAGAACAAGTGTTGCGTGAATACATTGGCCCTCAAGCAGAGCAACTTGAATCACGCTTAATAAAAATGAATGTTGGTTATAGAGAAAAATTTTGGCATAAAAACTGTTTTGCTATTGGTTTATCTGCAGCCTTTGTTGAGCCGCTGGAAGCGTCGGCGATTTTCCTTATTGAAGCATCAGCCAATATGTTGTCAGAGCTATTTCCTCGTGATCGTCATGCGATGTTAGCGGTTGAGAAAAAAGTGAATAAATCATTTAAATTTCGTTGGGATAAAACCATTGCTTTTATCAAAATGCATTACTTTTTATCGAAAAGAACAGAGCCATTTTGGCAAGATAATAAGGCAGTTAGCACTGTACCAGAGACATTGTTAGCATCGTTGGATAGCTGGAAACATCAATTAATGACAGGTTATGATTTTGATAATGTCTACGAACCTTTTCCGTTAGATAGTTATCAATATGTGCTTTATGGGATGGGCTTTGAACAAGCATTAACTTTTAACGAAAGCTCATATTCACTGCAAGACTTTGCCAAACAGCAATATGATACAGTGCAAGAGTTAACGCAGAAAATGCAGCAACAATTACCTGAAAATAGAGCGTTATTAAGTAAGATAGCTCAATATGGGTTTCAAAAAATATAATAACGTTTTTATACTCGAACATTTGAACAATATTTTGCTTAAAGAATCATACTTTAAAAAATTACGGAGATAAAAATGGCAGCTATTAAAGCTATTAACAGCAGTGCTCACAGCAACATTAAAATTAAAAGTAATCCAAGCTTTATACAAAGCAAAAACAAGCACTTTGCCCCTGTAGTTGTGCAAGAGTTTATTAACGCTAGTAAAGAATTTCCAATTGTCTTTATTAAAGATGCTGAAACGGGTCGCTTTAATGCCGTGGTATTACTGGGTTTAAAACCACAAGAAAACTTGTTTTTTGATGAAAAATCTTGGCAGGGTAGTTATATACCACAAGCGCTGACACTTTATCCTTTTGTTATTCATCAAGCTGAAGGAAGTGATAACGCTCTTCTGTGTGTTGACGAAGATTCACCATTAGTAAATGAAACGACAGGTGATGCTTTTTTTGATGAAAAAGGTGTGCAACAAGCTTGGTTAACAGCTAAAGGTGAAGCGGTTGTTGATTATATTGATAAAAGTGGCGTGACGCAGAATTTCATTCAATTATTGTTAGCCAAAGAGCTTCTCGCACCGCAATCCTTAAGTTTAAATCTAGCGGGACAAGAAGAATATACCTTGGACGGTTTGTACGTTATTAATGAGAAAAAGCTTAATGACTTATCAGATAGTGAGTTTTCAGAGTTAAGAAAAACTAATGCGTTGCCTGCTATTTATGCAGTATTAATGTCAATGCCATGTATTAAGAAATTAATCGACAGACAATCAAATAAATAGCCTCCTGTATGTTTAAGTCAAGACTCGCTAAATAATTTAAAGGGGTTAATTGTCAACATACCTATTGATACTAAATTTTAGCTAAAGAACATTGATAGGTTTTATCTGTGTTGAGGTTAAACTTTCATTAAATTACAAATATTTAGTTGCAGTCGCCCCATTACCTACGATAACTATACTGTTAATTGGTTGAGACATTTATCACTCTTAAAATTAGGCTTGTAAATGATAATACCTTCAATAAGTGAAACAATATTGATCTATAAGAACAGATTGATAGCGCTGTCAATGTTGTGCGTAGTTACGATGTAAATAACACAAAACACAAAACACAAAAACACAAAAACACAAAAACACCAATAATATCAATGATATAAGAATAAAACGGTTTTATTGTTTGAAACTGTAAAAGGTCCTTTACTATGCACATTAGCAAGATGAATAAAATAAAGTGGGCGTTTACTATCGCCGCTAGTTTATCTTTACTCGGTTGTGAAAAACGCCCTGAACCAGCAGTTGATACCGGGGAGAAAATTAACCTACAGGCCATCTATTCAGTTACCCAGCATGACATAGACAAAATAGCTCAGAATTTAGATGTTAAGTATCGAGTGGTTACTAATATTCCTACTGATAAATGTGACAGCAAAATTGCTGATGGCGCTTGTTTTGAAGTGGAGTTAAGTTTTACTGCGAAAAAAGCAATTGCAGCTAAAGATTGGACTATTCATTTCAGCCAAATCTCGCCTATTCAGTCTTTTGAAAGTGAAGATTTTACCGTAAAACACTTAAACGGTGACTTGCATGTTATTGGTTTACAGGACAACTTTTCCGGATTTTCTGCAGCAGAAACAAAAAAACTAACGTTCCGTGCTATGTTTTGGTCACTGAGTGAGACTGACGCTTTACCTAACTATATTGTGAGTGCACCGGGCTTAGATGCTCGTGTTATTGAAAGTACAGTACCTTATATTGATAAAGAAACGGGGTTAGAAACACTACCCTATGTTGAACCTTTTACCGATGAAAAAACACAATTCAAGCGCTCGGCCACAGACAAAACTCAATGGCTAACCAGTGAAAAACTCTACCAACGTAACTCAGTGCTTGTTGAAGATGAGTTAGCCGTTATTCAAGCCATTATCCCTACACCTAAATCGGTTATTCTCGATGCCAATGATGGTTTTGCTGATATAAGTCAAGGCGTCGCCATCTCTCTTGGTAATGTAAAACATCATGATGTGGATGCAGCGATATCGCGTTTAGAAACATTAGGTATTAAACAGAACTCTGTAGGTTTACCACTGTATTTAAGTATTGTGACTAATAACGATAAAGTTATCGGCAGTTATCATTTAACGGTAACCGACAAAGAAATTACTATTGTGGGTGTCGATGGTAATGGTGTGTTCAATGGCTTGCAATCACTAGCAAGCTTAGTAACGGTTGGTGAATCGCGTATACCTATGATAGTGGTTGATGATGAACCACACTTTGCCTTTCGTGGCATGTTAGTTGATGTTGCTCGGAATTTTCATTCGAAAGAGTTTATTCTAAAACTGCTCGACCAAATGGCGGCATACAAATTAAACAAACTGCATTTACACCTTGGTGATGACGAAGGTTGGCGCTTAGAGATCCCAAGCTTACCTGAATTAACTAATATTGGCGCAAAACGTTGTTTTGATGTGACAGAAGAAAACTGTTTGATCTCTCAGTTAGGCGCAGGTGTCGATGAAAACTCATCAGTAAGCGGCTATTACAGCGTAAGTGAATATCATGAAATTTTACAAGCGGCAAGCGCACGTCATATTCAAGTGATCCCTTCACTTGATATGCCAGGTCACTCTCGAGCATCAATTAAAGCGATGACGGCCCGTTACAAAAAATACATGGCCTTAGAAGATGAAGCAAAAGCTAAACAGTTCTTACTCGAAGATTTTGAAGATAAAACTCAGTATTCCTCAGTTCAGTTTTACAGTGATAACACCATTAATGCGTGTTTAGAGTCTTCTTATGACTTTGTTATCGAAGTGATGACTCAGGTGAAGAAAATCCATGCTGATGCAGGGCAACCGCTGACTCGTTATCATATAGGCGCAGATGAAACAGCAGGCGCTTGGTTAGAATCACCAGCTTGTAAAGCGTTTGTCGCTAATAATGACCAAGGTGTTACAAAGATGGGTGAGCTTGGCGCTTATTTCATTGAGCGTGTGGCCGGAATATTATCTGATCTGGATATTGAAACAGCGGGTTGGAGTGATGGTATGGAGCACACACGTGTGGATAATATGCCTGCTATAGTTCAAGCTAATGCTTGGGATACGCTAGCATGGGCAGGACACGAAAAGGTTCACCGATTGGCAAACAGAGATTGGCAAGTCGTTATTTCTAGCCCAGATGTATTATATTTCGATTTCCCACATGAAGCGGACCCAAATGAACATGGTTATTACTGGGCATCACGTCATACCAATACAGAAAAAGTATTCCAATTTATGCCGGATAACTTACCCGTTCATGCTGAATTTTGGTTAGACAGAGAAGACAAGGCTTATGTTGCCGATGATACAAAAGCAGCCCTAGCACCGGGGAAAAAATTTCTAGGTATTCAGGGGCAATTATGGAGTGAAAATGTTCGTACTGATGACATGGTTGAGCATAAAGTCTTTCCACGTTTATTAGCCCTTGCTGAGCGTGCATGGCATCTTGCTGATTGGGCTGTGCCTTATAATTATCAGGGTGCAAAATATTCTCAACAGAGTAATAGCTTCTCCGCAGAGTCAAAAGTCATGCGTGATAGTCAATGGGCGTTATTTGCGAATACTTTAGGGAAAAAGGAGTTTACTAAACTTGAGCTAGCACAAGTCGATTACCGTTTACCTACCGTAGGTGCGATTATCCAAGCGGGTATGTTGCACGCCAATATTGCCTTTCCAGGTCTCACCATAGAATATCAGGTGAAGGGTGGAAACTGGCTTACTTATCAAAATCCTATTGCTGTTTCAGGTGAAGTAAGCCTTAGGAGTCGAAGTACTAATGGCTTAAGAGCAAGCCGTATTACCCGAGTAAATTAATCAGATAAAAATTTACTAGCTGATATGTTTAATTTTATCAGCTAGTTAATTTACATCAGGTAACATTTTTTAAAAAAATTGTAACTTTATTTAAAAAAACAAATGACAACGCTGTCATTTCTAGCTAAGATGAAAAAAACGAATAGTTAGAGCAGTTAACACGGGGCGGGTATGCTGACAAGTAGTGACAAAGACAATAAATTATTTTTAGGCATCGATGGTGGTGGTAGTAAGTGTAAAGCCATTATCATGAATAAAGATAATGAAATACTTGGTACAGGCATTTCAGGTCCAGGCAATCCGTTACATGGTTTTGAACAAGCGACTAATTCAATTACTGAGTCGGCAAAGTTAGCACTAGAAGATGCGGGTCTAGTAAACATTGAACTAAATGAACTAGTGGCTGGCGTGGGCCTCGCAGGCGTTAATATCCCGGTGTTGTTTGATAAGATGGCTTCTTGGCAGCATCCTTTTAAACAGATGCATTTAGCTACCGATTTATTAATTGCTTGTCTAGCTGCTCATGATGGTAAAGATGGCGCTGTTATAATTAGTGGTACTGGTTCATGTGGTTTTTCTTGCGTTGATGAAAAACAGACTATTGTTGGCGCTCATGGGTTTCCTCACGGTGATAAAGGTAGTGGTGCTTGGTTTGGCCTGCAAGGCGTTAAGCAGGTTTTATTATCACTTGATGGTTTAGTTCAGCCTACGTCGATGTCAAATGTACTGTTGCAGAAACTTAACTGTAAAGATGATACCGATCTGGTAGAAGCGGTTGCTAGTCAAAAAGCAACATTCTATGCACAGCAAGCGAACTTAGTGTTTGATGCTGCAGAAGGTGGCGATAATGTTGCTTTAGCTATTGTTACTGAAGGTGCTGAGTATATTAATAATATTGCCCGTACTTTAGCGGTAAAAAATCCACCACGCATGTCTATGCTTGGTGGTCTAACACCAAGATTGAAATTTTGGTTATCAGATGAAATTAAAAGTATGTTAGCAGTGCCCTTAAATGCACCTGAAGTGGGCTCTGTATTTTTCGCGAGGCAGCAACAGGCTAAACAGCAATCTGAGTAATGATTGTATTATACCAAATGGATTAATAAATTTGTCCGATTGGTATAATATCGCTACTCATTGAACTTGATAATCTAGGATAACTCATGACACAAAAACGCTTTCATGCTCAACGACTCTTTGATGGGCAAGCTTTTCTCGATGATCAAGTATTGACCATAGTCGATGGTAAAATTACTGCCATTGACCAAGATATTACTAATATTGATGTGACTGCTACAGGTTTAGTTGTTCCAGGTTATATCGACTTGCAAGTTAACGGCGGTGGCGGTGTATTATTCAATGATTCACCGTCGGTTGATAACTTAAAAACAATCATGACTGCTCATGCTAGGTTTGGCACCACAGCGATGATGCCGACCTTAATTACCGATAAAATTGAAGTAATGCAGCAAGCTGCAGAAGCCATTGCTCAAGCAATATTAGAAGACGTCCCAGGCATCGTCGGTATCCATTTTGAAGGGCCGCACTTATCTATTGAGAAAAAAGGCACCCATTGTGCTGATTATATTCGACCTATTTCTGAGGATGAATGGCAGGTTCTCTCTCGCCAAGATATTGGCCAAATTATTGTAACGCTTGCACCGGAAACTGTTAGTGCTGAAGACGTTATCCGTATGGTTAAGTTAGGGATTAAAGTTTGCTTAGGTCACACTAATGCTGATTTTAAAATTACTCAACAGGCTATTGACGCTGGCGCAAGTGGCTTCACGCATTTATTTAATGCTATGTCGCCATTACAAGGCCGTGAGCCTGGTGTTGTTGGCGCGGCGCTTTTAAATAATCATACTAGCTGCGGTTTAATTGTTGATGGTTTTCATGTTGATTACGCCAGTTGTAAATTAGCAATTCAAGCTAAACCTCAAGGTAAAATATTCTTAGTAACGGATGCAATGCCGCCCGTTGGCACCGATCAAACCCAATTCGCTTTATACGATCGTACTGTTTATGTCGATAACGGCAAGCTTACTTCAACCACAGGTGAACTAGCCGGATCTTCTTTAGATATGGCCAGTGCCGTGAAGAATACTCATCAAGGGTTAGGCATTGAGTTAGGCGAAGCAATTCGTATGGCCAGTTTATACCCGGCACAATACTTATACCAAAACCAAACCGTTATGCGTGGTGAACTAACACGAGGAAAACAAGCAGATATGGTGGTATTGAATGATGATTTATCTGTAAAAGAAACCTGGATTGCAGGTGAAAAAGTTTAGTTTACTAGCGGCTTGCACCTTCTATTAAAACTAAATCATGGAAGCCAGCAGCTACTAAACCAATTTAAGCAATAATAATGCAAGTTAACGAGGAAATTATGGAAATGTCTTTAACAGAAGAGAAAAAGCAAAGTAACGCTGTGCCTATGGTAATAGTTGCCGGGCTATTTTTTATCCTAGGTTTTGCTACCTGGTTAAACGGCTCCTTAATGCCTTACTTACAACAAATACTACAATTAACACCATTTCAAGCATCGCTAATACTATTTTCTTTTTATATTGCGGTTACTTTTACTGCCTTACCGTCTGCGGCCATTATTCGTAAAGTAGGTTATAAAAATGGTATGGCATTAGGTATGGGTACTATGATGCTTGCTGGTTTACTTTTTATTCCTGCTGCTAAAACACAAATTTTTCCTTTATTTTTATTAGCACAGTTGGTTATGGGCACAGGACAAACCTTACTACAAACGGCTGTTAATCCATATGTAGTTCGTATTGGCCCTGAAGAATCAGCAGCAGCACGTATCTCTATTATGGGTATCTTAAATAAAGGCGCAGGTGTCGTTGCACCTATCGTTTTTACCGCATTAATCTTAAGTGGTTTTAGCGATACTGTTGGTACAGAGCTGAGCCAAGTTCAAATTGATGCAATGGCTGATAAATTAATTTTACCTTATTTAGGCATGGCTTTGTTTATGGGTATTTTAGGTTTTGCCGTGAAAAAATCCCCTTTACCTGAGCTAGCGAGTGAAGAAGAAGAGGGTGAAAATAAAGGTCACTTAAAAGAAGCCCTTGCTCACCCTAATTTAGCATTAGGTGTTGTCGCATTATTTTTGTATGTTGCCGTAGAAGTTATCGCCGGGGATACCATTGGCGCATTTGCCCTTGCGCTAGGTGTTGAAAATTACAGTGTTATGACTTCTTATACTATGGGTTGTATGGTGCTAGGTTATATTCTAGGTATCGTACTTATCCCGCGTTTTATTTCACAACAAAAAGCCTTGATGGTCTCAGCCGTTTTAGGTCTGGCACTTACCTTTGGTGTTATCTTTGGCGATAATAACTCTTTTGCGATAGCTAACTCGCTGTCGTTTATTCTTGGTGGTGCTCAGTTACCAGACACCTTGATCTTGATTGCTTTCTTAGGGCTTGCTAACGCTATTGTCTGGCCAGCTGTTTTCCCATTAGCGCTTTCTGGCATGGGTAAACTAACAAGTGTTGGCTCTGCTTTGTTAGTTATGGGTATTTCAGGTGGTGCCTTCGGCCCATTATTCTGGAGTTTAGTCAGTGGAACTAGTGGGAAGGCTGTAGATCTTCAAGGAGGTTATATTGTTATGTTGCCTTGTTATTTATTTATTTTATTCTACGCAGTTAAAGGCTGCAAAATGAGGTCTTGGAAATAGACTAACTTAAGTCATGCTAACTACCGCTCGTTAACATAGCGCTTTAAATACGGAATTCATAACCTTTATCAAACCATTTTTAGCTTGATAAAGGTTTTTTAAATATTTAATCAATGGGTTAGTTTGCAGAAGAGAAAACTATAATATATGATTTGTTAATGCTTAAAACAAAGTTCGTTGGTTTACTAGATGTTGACGAATTGATTTAACCATACTAAAAAAGAAACCGTTAAATGTCTAACCACTTTATGTGATTGATAAGTATAAGTAATTATTAGCTCAAGCAGAGCATGGAAATAATAATAAGCGGTGTATAAAATAACTTAAAAGGACTTAATTATGTGTGAAGATAAAAGGAAAGTGACGGTTATTTATTGTTGCGATGATGATATAGCGATCTATAGGAAAACCCAAAATTTTAACCTAAATATCTATGGTGATATGATCATTCCACAAGACTTTAAACGTGGTAAAACCATAGTAGCTGTGTGTGATGGTGATATTAACGTCACCAATAGTCTGGGTGATAAGCTTGTTGATGGCTACCATTAGAAGTAATTTTTTGCATAGCTATCATTAAGCGACAATAAAAAGGTGACATTATGTCACCTTTTTTGTGTTTGTCTTTCAATAACTAAGCGTTAATTATCTTTGCTTTGTAACTGCTTATCACTGTAAGTTGCTTTGTCATGCTTTTGGCCTGCAGCTTCAGCCAACTCTGCTGGCATATAGTTTTCATCATGCTTAGCAAGAACTTCACTGGCTTCAATACTCAAGCCAGTTGGTGGATGTTCCGTCAACGTACCATTCGCTACTATGCCTTGGCCTTCGCGAAATAAATCAGGCAATATTCCTTCGTAATACACAGTAACCATAGGGTCGCTATCTTTGAAAACGATAGGCATGGCCATATCACTCAATCTAAATGATACCTTAAGGTTCTCAGGATCGCGTTTTACGGAACCTGGCACCACTAAACCACCGATACGAATACGTTGGCCGAGACTCGGTTTTAATCCGGTCTCTTTTTTACCTTGGGTGATCTCTGACGGAGTGAAAAATAAATCAATATTCTGACTTAGGGCATATAAAACAAGTCCGGATACGACGCCTATACCTATAAGGATAGAGCCAACAATAGCAAGACGTTTTTTACGGCGTGGATTCATTATTCAGTTACCTCGTTTAATTCTTTATTTTGTTGTTTACGTAAGGCTTTGGCTTGGCGAAGCTTATCTTCTCGCTGCTTACGTTTAGCTATTTGTGTGATGATTTTCTGATGACCCGCTTTAGAGCTGATCAATAAAAGTGTCAGTATCAAAGCGGCAGCACCAAAAGAAAGCCAGACATAAAAGCCATAACCGCCCATATTGATGAAATCGCTAAAACTATTAAATTGCATTGAGTGCTCTCCAACTACTTTGCTAATCTTATGTATTATTTATCGTAATTTTTCTGTAATTAGTTACTTGAGTTATTTTTCACTAGTTCGCGCACCCAGGGACGAATGCTATTGCGCGCTAGAATTTCATTACGAAAACGTAGACAAATAATCACACCGACTAATAATGAAAACCCGATAAAACAAAAGATGAATGGCCATAACATATCAAGTGACATTGACGGCTTACCTAATTTGCTCACCGTAGACCCCTGATGAAGGGTATTCCACCAGTCAACTGAGTATTTAATAATTGGAATATTTATTACGCCAACAAGCGTTAAAATTCCAGCAGCTTTACCTGCTAAGTTTTTATCTTCAAAAGCGTTATGTAAGGCTATTACGCCTAAATACAAAAACAGTAAAATGAGCTCTGACGTTAAACGGGCATCCCAAATCCACCAAGTACCCCACATTGGTTTACCCCAAGCAGCACCAGTAATTAGTGCAATGGCAGTAAAACTTGCGCCAACGGGAGCCATAGCGGCTGCAGACGCATCGGCAAGTTTTAATTGCCATACTAAGCTGCTAAATGCCGCGACTGCCATAGCAAAATAAATGCCCATAGATAAAGACGCTGCTGGTACATGAATGTAGAAGATACGAAAGCTATGTCCTTGCTGATAATCAGCAGGGGCGAACAATAATGCCCATACTAGGCCAATACTGAGAAAGATTGCCGCAAGGGCGCTTAACCAAGGTAATAACTTATTAGTAAAGTGATAAGACACTTCTGGGTTTGCATAAGGGTGTAACCATTTCCACATCAGTTGGTACTCACTTTTAGGGCGGCCCCAACAGCAAAGGGGGCGAGCGTTAAAGATCCAAAGAATAATGCGGCGATTATAGCAAGTTGACCGCTGTAAGGTAAACCAAGCGCGGCAGTATCTATCGCGCTGGTGGCAAAAATTAATACCGGAATGTAAAGGGGTAAAACAAGTAAGCTGAGTAATACACCACCTTTTTTAATACCTACGGTAAGCGCAACACCAACCGCACCAAGTAGACTAAGTACAGGCGTGCCCAGCAATAAGGTAAGCAATAATGCGGTGTAACTGTGTTCGTCTAAATGCAAGAGCACGGCTAACAGTGGCGCTATCAAAAGAAGTGGTAAGCCAGTAATTAGCCAATGCGCGAATATTTTAGCCAGCACTAATATGAATATAGGGTGAGGGCTAAGTAACATTTGTTCAAGTGAACCATCAAGGTGATCCGATTTAAATAATCTATCTAATGATAAAAGAGTGGCCAACAATGCTGCCACCCAAATAATACCAGGGGCAATACGGCTTAACGTTTGTGCTTCAGGACCAATACCTAAGGGGAAAAGCGTGACCACAATAACAAAAAATAGTAAGGGATTAATGATGTCATCTTTATGGCGCATCGCAATGGTAAGATCACGTTTTAATACCAACATAAAGGCATGGCGATAAGAGAGCGGTTTTGATGACTGCGCGGTATTTTCTAAAGCTGTATTCTCTATCACAGTATTCTCAATCAAGGCATTATCTATGAAAGTCTCATCGATAGTGCCAACTAAGTTTTCAGTCTCTTGACTAGACTGGGCTTTTAAGGTCATTAGGTTATTTTCTCTAAACGCTCTAAAAGGAATGCATATTAATCAATAGCACTATCATAGCTGTAATCTAGAGTGATTTTTTTGATTTGTTCAGGCTTTATGCTAATTAAATCTTGGTGAGTGGTTAAAATAACACAGCCACCACGCTCAGCGTGCGAAGAAAATAGTCGTTCTAAACTCGCAACGCCTTGTTTATCTATAGCAGTAAAAGGCTCATCTAAAATCCAAATAGGCACATTACTTTGATATAAACGCGCTAATGCGATACGTCTATGCTGACCAGCACTTAAATGTGATGCCAAACACTCTTCAAAGCCAGAAAGATTTACCTTGGCTAAATAAGATAAGCTTTCTTGGGTTTTGTTACCATGCAGTGCCAAATTAAAATCAAGGTTTTCTTCTGCGGTCATTTCACCTTTTACGCCAGATAAATGGCCAAAATAAAGTAAATTTTGATGAAACTCTTCTCGACAGTGACTTATTTGCTGCTTCCTGTATAATATTTGACCATCATAGGGTTGGGAAAGGCCCGATAAGATACGTAATAAACTGGTTTTTCCAGAGCCATTAGGGCCCTCAACTTGCACTATGTCACCTGCATTTATTTGAAGTGATAATTCATCAAATAATAAGCGTTCTTCTCGAATACAAGTGAGGTTTACCGCACTGATCAAGGGGGTTGAGTTTTTTTTGGACAATGTATTCACTATTCTTTATCAACGTTTTGTTAAAGTCTATAACATTAAGCTAGAAGGCTGAATTCTAGCGTATGTTTGTCGAGTAATTCTTGATATGGATCGTATAATCACTTTGGGTGATATAATACCATAGCCAACATTAACATAGCCCAAGAAACTTGTAACATTATGAAACAACTAAAATGTTAGTATGACGCGATAATTTTTAGCCGAATTGGTATTGTTTACTAATTACTCATGGTTAATTGTTTTTTGAAGTAGAGCGGAGAACCCAATGATACCCGATATGGTAGCAACACAAATGCCTGAGCTTATACCTGAACTCGGTCACTTAGCCCTTATAATTGCTTTAGCATTTGCTATTTGCTTAACTTTAATTCCGTTAATCGGTGTTCATAGTCCGGAGCAGAGTTCTTTAAAGAAACTCATGACCTATGCTAGACCACTTGCTTACGGTATGTTTTTTTTCACCGGTATTAGTATTGTCATTCTTGCCTACAGTTTTGTCGTTGATGACTTTTCTATTAAGTACATCGCCAGTCACTCAAATACCCATTTACCCTATTATTTTAAAATAAGCGCCGTTTGGGGCGGTCATGAAGGCTCATTATTGTTGTGGGTGTTCTCATTAACTGCATGGACTGCCGCTGTTGCGCGGTTCTCAAAAGGTATTGAAGAAGAATTTATCTCTCGTGTTCTAGCTGTTATGGGTATGATTGCTATCGGATTTATCGCTTTTACTTTATTAACCTCCAATCCATTTGACCGTTTATGGCCGAATGTGCCGATGGAAGGTCGTGATTTAAACCCATTATTGCAAGATATTGGCTTAATTATTCATCCACCATTGTTATACCTTGGTTATGTTGGTTTTGCAGTTGCTTTTGCGTTTGCTGTTGCCGCTTTAATGGCAGGGAAAATGGATGCAGCATGGGCTCGTTGGTCTCGTCCTTGGACAGTCGGCGCGTGGATGTTTTTAACATTAGGTATCGCGCTAGGTAGCTGGTGGGCATATTATGAACTTGGCTGGGGCGGCTGGTGGTTTTGGGATCCTGTTGAAAATGCATCCTTTATGCCTTGGCTTGTTGGTACTGCTCTGATCCATTCTTTAGCGGTAACTGAAAAACGTGGCACCTTTAGAAACTGGACTATTTTACTGGCAATATTTGCTTTTGGTTTAAGTTTATTAGGTACCTTCCTAGTGCGTTCCGGGGTGATTACTTCGGTACATTCTTTCGCTGCCGATCCTTCTCGCGGTATCTTTATTCTTGTCATTCTAGCTATTGCTATTGGCGGTTCTTTAACGCTATATGCATTTAGAGCTAGTACAGTGGCGAGCTTTTCTCGCTTCGCCTTTTATTCACGTGAAACGGCACTGCTATTGTGTAACGTTATTTTGGTTGTTGCAGCGGTAACCGTTCTTTTAGGTACTTTATATCCATTATTAGTTGATGCGTTAGGTTACGGAAAAATATCAGTTGGTCCTCCGTATTTTAATGCCGTTTTTATTCCTATCATGAGTATTCTCTTTATCATTATGGGAATAGGCCCTTTGATTCGTTGGAAAAAAGCTAAGCAAGGCGAATTACGTAAACGACTATTAAGTCCTTCGGTATTTAGTATTGCCTTTGGTTTATTATTCCCAGTGATTTATGGTGGTGAATTCAATGCTTTAGTGGCCATGGGTATTACATTAGCCACTTGGGTATTCTTAGTTGTTGTTAAAGAAGTTAACAACCAATATCAATTAGCGGGAAAACTAACGACAAGTCATCTAGGTATGGCAACAGCCCATGCTGGTATTGCTATCACTATTGTTGGCGTTACAATCGTTTCAATGTATGAAAGTGAAACCAATGTAAAAATGGCGTTAAACGAAAGAGTAACTATTTCGGGTTATGAAATTGAGTTTAAAGGCATTAAACATGTTGAAGGCCCTAATTACAGCGCCGAACAAGGACAAATTAATATCTATAAAGTTACCGGTCCGAATGAAAGTGAATTTGTTAGTTTACTCAAACCAGAACGTCGTTCTTACCGTGTACAAACGATGGGAATGACTGAAGCCGGTATTGATCCTGGTTTGTTCCGGGACGTATATGTGGCTTTAGGTGATCCGTTACCGGGTGGTGCCTGGGCAATTCGAGTGCATTATAAGCCATTTGTTCGTTGGATCTGGTTAGGGGCAATTTTCATGGGCGCAGGTGGTATTCTATCAATGCTTGATAAGCGCTATCGCCGAAGAAAACCTGTAGTTGTTAATTCGCCAGTTGTTGCTGACTCGTTGACAAATACAGTAGCTGCAACGTCTGCTAATATGCCAAAAGTGTCGGAGGTATAATCATGGGTAAGCTCATTCGTTTTTTACCCTTGGTGTTAGTCATCGCATTAGGTGTGGTGTTATATCGTGGTTTATCACTTAACCCACAAGATATGCCGTCGGCACTGGTTGGCAAGACTATGCCAGCTTTTGCACTGCAAACACTTAACAACAGTGACAAAGTAGTCACTCAGTCAGATCTCCTTGGTGATATTGTTTTAGTTAATGTTTGGGCTACCTGGTGTCCTACTTGTAAGTATGAACACCCATATTTAGTTGATATTGCAAAGGACCCTCAAGTTAAATTGTATGGCTTGAACTATAAAGATGAGCGTGGTGCCGCGCAAAAATGGCTTCAAAATTATGAAGACCCTTATATGTTTTCAATTTTTGATGAAGAAGGGACCTTAGGTTTAGATCTCGGTGTTTATGGTGCGCCAGAAACATTCGTAATTGATCATCACGGTATTATTCGTAAACGCTTTGCCGGTGCCATTGATACACGCGTATGGCGACGTGAATTTGAGCCATTAATTGCTCAGCTAATTGAAGAAAAAAAGCAGGGAAAATAACATGCGTCTATTCAGCATATTTATACTCACATTGGTATTCGCGTTTAGCGCTAACATAGCTACGGCTAGCCCAGTAGAAACTTATGAATTTAATGATGAAGTGACTAAAATCCGCTTTCAAGCCTTAAGTAAAGAGTTAAGATGCCCTAAGTGTCAAAACCAAAACTTAGCTGATTCAAATTCACCTATTGCTGCTGATTTACGTAAAGAACTTTATGAGTTGTTGCAACAAGGTAAAGCCGATAGTGAAATCGTCGACTTTATGGTAAATCGTTATGGTGAATTTGTTTTATATCGACCAAGAGTCTCTGAGTTGACTTACGTTTTATGGTTTGGTCCAGCAGTCTTAATTTTGTTAGGTGTCATTGTGGTTATTGTTATTGTTCGCAGGAAACCAGTGGATAAAAAAACCTTGGCTTTATCCTCTGAGCAACAAGAAAAGCTTAAAAACTTAACAAACGGTAAATAACCACTCGATAAATTAAAAGAAGTAGTAGATAGCATTATGGAATTTTTAGTAATAGGCCTTATATTTTTAATTTTATTATTATTGATTGTATGGCGACCTTTCTTTAAACAGAAAACACAAGATGTTCGCGTCGATAGTAGTTTGCGTGATGAAACCAATATTCGCCTATATCACGAACACAAAAAAGAGATAGAAAAAGACTACGGCGAAGGAGGTATTGATGAGGAGAACTATCAATACTTGTTAGCTGAACTTGATAATACCTTATTGCAGGATATAGAAACTACTTCAACAGAAGAAAAAGTTACCACGACTGTAACTAAGCCGTATTCTCCTTTTTGGCCGCTAGGATTAAGTGTCTTTATTATCATTTTTTCTATAGCACTTTATAACAAGCAAGGCAGTTACAAAATTCTTACCGAATTACCAGCAGGGCATGGTCAGCAAGAAGCTAAATCACAAGAGGACATGCTAAAGCAACGTGAAATTGATGCCATGGCACATATTGAAAAGCTGCAGCAACATATTGAATCAAACCCTGAAGATAGTGAAGCCTGGTATAACTTAGGGCAAACCTATGTTGCCGTTGGCGGCTTCGATGAAGCGGTTATTGCTTTTACCAGAGTGATCAAAATTGAAGGGGAACACGCAGATCTATTAGGTGCGATTGCTCAAGCCCTTTATTATAAAAACGATCAAAAAATTAGTGCGCAAGTACAAAAATATATTGATAAAGCATTAGCGCTTGATATCAATGATCCATCAACCAATATTTTATTAGGTATGCATAATTTTATTGGGGAAAATTACCAATCAGCTATCACTCACTGGCAGCGTGTTATTGATTCAAATAATCAAGGCGTCAATATTACTGCACTTAAAGAGGCCGTAGCAGAAGCTAAAAATAGACTCGGTATTTCAGCAAGTAGCTCAGCAGATCAGTCAGCAAGCAGTTCAGTCGATAATCCAGCACCTAATCCTGTAGATAGGGCACAAGCGCAACTCGTTGCAGGGCCCCAATTAAAAGTGAGTGTTAGCTTATCTGATGATATTGCCAAACAGTTAGCAAAGGGTGAAGACCGCGTCGTATTTATCTATGCTGTACCTACCAATGGTCAGCGTATGCCACTTGCTGCTGTTAAAATGAAAATCAGCGATTTACCTACTGTAGTTGTGTTGAATAATAGCCAAGCGATGAGCAGTGAAAATAACTTAGCTAGTGTAGAAAAAGTGCATGTATATGCCATTGTTTCAATGCAAGGTGGCGTTGGTATTAAGTCAGGGGACTTTAAAGCGGAAGCACTTGGTATTGATGTAAACCGCAGTGAAACGCTTGAATTAGTAGTGAATAACCTAGTTGAGTAAATCCTAAATTTACTCAATAATACCAATACCAGTAAGTTAGTGATCAAATATTTAGTCCATTTAGAATGATCACATATCTATTTGTATTGGTATAACTTAACAGAAGAAAAAGCCAAATGAAATCTCGCTTTAGTGCACGTAAACAAAATAGTGATAATACTGCTGATGAAAAAAAAAGCTCAACAACGGCAGTATTAATTACTAATTTAGGTTCACCTGATGAACCAACAACGAGTGCTGTGCGTCGCTATTTGCAAGAGTTTTTATCTGATAGACGTGTGGTTGAAATTCCGCGCTTAATTTGGCTGTTAATTTTACATGGTATTATTTTGCGAATCAGACCAGCAAAATCTGCCAAGTTATACCAAACGGTTTGGCAAGATGATGGTGCTCCTTTGTTAAGCATTACCGCTGCGCAAAAAGCAAAAATGGCAACAAAAATTAAATCGCAATACGGTGATAATGTTATTGTTGATTTTGCCATGCGTTACGGCAATCCATCAATTGCGAGAGTATTACAACAATTTCAGCAACAAGGTGTTGATAAAATTGTTGTATTACCTCTATATCCTCAATATGCAGGACCAACAACAGCGTCCACTTTTGATGCTGTTAGTAAAGAATTACAAAAATGGCGCTATATACCATCGATACACTTTTTACACACCTACCATAATAATCCACTCTATATTGAAGCGTTAGCCGAGACAGTAAAAGAGCATGTGGCAAGTCATGGCAAACCCGAACGCTTAGTACTGTCATACCATGGCATGCCAGAGCTATTTCGAAAGTGGGGCGATCCGTATTATGACTTCTGTCTCGAAACAACGTCACTACTCAAAAAGGTAATACTTGCTAGTGATTTAGGTTTTACTGATGATGAAATTATCATGACCTTTCAATCACGTTTTGGTAAGGCTGAGTGGCTTAAGCCCTACACGGATGTAACCCTTGAAAACCTTCCGAAGCAAGGTATAAAACACGTTGCTATTATGAGCCCTGCATTTAGTGCAGACTGCCTAGAAACTCTCGAAGAGTTAATTCACGAAAATAGTGAAGTCTTTATAGAAGCGGGTGGTGAAAGCTATCATTATATTGCTGCGTTAAATGATCGTGATGATCATATTGATGCATTATTTGATGTATTAGTGCCAACACTGGGTTCGCCTAATCATAGCTAGATACAGGCTTTGGTGAAGAGTTAGCTAAAAAGTTAGAAACAAGAGTAGACACCAGCAATCCAATAAACCCACTTGCTAAGCCATCTAAAAATAGTATACTGTTTTTATATACAGTTATTGGTGGCGAGTTGACTATGGGTAATCAGAAAAAAATAATTCACATTGACATGGACTGTTTTTATGCTGCGGTTGAAATGCGAGATTTTCCTGAGTATCAAAATATCCCATTGGCAGTGGGTGGTGATGGGCCACGCAGTGTCTTATGTACTAGTAATTATCAAGCTCGTCAGTTTGGTGTACGTGCTGCCATGCCAGCGATTAAAGCAAAACAGCTTTGCCCAAACCTTAAAATTGTTCATGGCCGCATGGACGTATATAAAGAAACCTCTAAACATATCAGAGAAATATTTTCTCGCTATACCGATCTTATTGAACCTTTATCTTTAGATGAGGCATATCTTGATGTTACTGATGCAACGATGTGTCAGGGGAGTGCTACGCTTATTGCTGAGAAAATTAGAGCTGATATATTTAAAGAATTAAACTTAACGGCCTCGGCAGGCATTGCGCCGAATAAATTTTTGGCAAAAATTGCCAGTGATGAAAATAAACCCAATGGTCAATGCGTTATTACCCCAGATAAAGTCGCTAATTTTGTCGAACAACTCTCACTAAAGAAAATACCCGGTATTGGTCCCAAAACATTCGAAAAGTTAAATAAGCATGGTTATGTTACCTGTGCGGATGTACGTCAAAGTAATATTAGGGCACTACAAAATATAGTAGGTAAATTCGCTAATAGCTTATACCTAAGGTCCCACGGTGTCGATAATAGAGCTTTAGAAGTTAGTCGACAACGAAAGTCACTCGCCATCGAAACAACGTTAGCGCAAGATATATCTACCCAAGATGAATGCAAGTTTGTAATAGATTCCTTATACCAAAAACTACTTACTCGACTTGCCCCCCACAGTAATAGAGAAATTATTAAACAAGGAGTGAAGCTTAAATTTACTGACTTTAATCAAACAACCGTTGAAACGCAGAGTCATGAATGTCAGCAAGCCCTTTTTCTCACTTTATTATCAAAAGCATACAGCAGGGCAAATAAACGAAGTATACGACTTGTTGGTTTAACACTTGGCTTTGCTGATAGTCCAGATGAAAGCCAGCAATTATCGCTTTCGCTATAGCATTGATTATCGATAAAGTGATGTTGTTCAAGCACTCTGAAACGTTCATCTTGATTGGTAACGGGTATATTGTACTGTTGCTATCAATTAAAACTGCCTGTGGTTGGCTTTTACATAGCCAATGAACTCCAACAAAAAGGTATCTGCACAACAATTATTCAATAATTGCGTGAAAGTTGTGAAATTGATTGGTATCTTCAAGCTCAGCTTGGGTATAATAAGCACTTTGGTACCAAGCACTCTATTGATTAAAATACAGAATGTAAGCTTGATAAAAAAGTAGTACAAAAAGAATAAGCCAAAACGATTCGTTTTTTACAATGTAGCGGTTATTCCAGTAATGAAATTTCTGCGATATTAGAATGAAATCCGAATTTAAATAGACCCGAATTAACATAGACCTAAATCGATTTGTTGAGTATCCCATGATTAAAAGCACCGCCGAAGTCCGTCAGGCATTTTTAGATTTTTTTGCCACCAAACAACACCAAATAGTTAAAAGTAGCTCACTCGTTCCTGGAAATGATGCAACGTTATTGTTTACCAATGCGGGTATGGTTCCTTTTAAAGATGTTTTTTTAGGTGCTGAAACACGTAGTTATACCCGAGCAACGTCTGCACAGCGTTGTGTGCGAGCCGGTGGTAAGCATAACGATCTCGAAAATGTTGGCTATACTGCGCGTCACCATACATTTTTTGAAATGATGGGTAACTTTAGCTTTGGTGATTACTTTAAAGAAGAAGCTATTTTCTTTGCTTGGGATTTCTTGACTCAGATATTACAAATACCAAAAGAAAAACTTACCGTCACAGTTTTTGACGAAGATGATGAAGCAGAGAAAATTTGGATTGAAAAAGTTGGTGTACCAGCTGAGCGTGTAATTCGTATAGGCGCTAAAGATAACTTCTGGTCTATGGGTGATACGGGTCCATGTGGACCATGTTCTGAAATATTTTATGATCACGGAGAAGATGTGTTTGGTGGGCCTCCAGGCTCGCCAGATGAAGATGGCGATCGTTTTATTGAAATATGGAACATAGTATTTATGCAATTTAATCGTCAAAACGACGGTACTATGGAGCCATTACCTAACCCATCGATTGATACAGGTATGGGCTTAGAGCGCATTTCTGCCATTATGCAAAATGTGCACAGCAACTACGAAATAGATATTTTCCAAGCGTTAATTAAAGATACTGCTGCGTTACTTAGTTGTAATGACCTTGAACATAAATCACTACGTGTTATTAGTGATCACATTCGTTCGTGTAGTTTTTTAATTGTTGATGGTGTTGTGCCGTCAAATGAGGGGCGTGGTTATGTGCTTCGTCGTATTATTCGTCGTGCTATCCGCCATGGTCATAAATTAGAAGCTAAAGGGCATTTTTTCCATAAACTTGTAGCTTCATTAATCGAGCAAATGGGTGACGCATATCCTGAGTTATTGCAACAACAAGCGATTATTGAAAAATTATTACGTATTGAAGAAGAGCAATTCGGTCGAACCCTAGACCGTGGCATGATTTTACTTGAAGATATCTTAAGTAACTTATCTGGCGATACCATCAAGGGCGATGATGTCTTTAAGCTTTATGATACTTATGGTTTTCCTGCTGATTTAACAGCAGATATTGCTCGTGAACGCCAGTTGAAGATTGATCATAATGGCTTTGATGTAGCAATGGGTCTACAACGTGAACGCGCACAACAAGCTAGCCAATTTGGTACTGATTATAATCAGCAGCTTAAATCTGATCATAAAACAGTGTTTAAAGGCTACGACAATGATTCATATTCAGCGACTGTAGTTGAATTATTTAACAGCCAAGATCAAGACGCGGTCAATCAATTAAACTCGGGTGAGCAAGGCATTGTGGTATTAGATCACACGCCATTTTACGCTGAATCCGGTGGTCAAGTAGGTGATAGTGGGGTACTACACCTCGACGGCGGAGTATTTGAAGTAACGGATACGATTAAATTAGGTAATGCTTTTGCCCACAGAGGTACTGCACATACTGATATTGGTTTGAACCGTCGAGTAAAAGCTGAAATTAATGTTGAGCGCAGAGCTGCAATTGTTAAAAACCATACTGCCACACATTTATTGCATGAAGCGTTACGTAAAGTACTAGGTGAGCATGTTACGCAGAAAGGTTCATTATGTGATAGCGATAAATTGCGTTTTGATTTTTCTCATTTTGAAGGCGTTACAGCCCGAGAATTGCATGCAGTTGAAGAAATGGTTAACAATGAAATCCGTCGTAATCACTCAAGACAAACTGAATCTATGTATATTGAAGAAGCTAAAGCAAAAGGTGCTATGGCACTCTTTGGTGAGAAGTACGATGATGAAGTACGTGTAGTCACACTAGGCGACTTTTCATTAGAGCTTTGTGGTGGTGTGCATGTTAATAGAACCGGTGATATCGGTTTGTTAAAAATTATTTCTGAATCAGGTATCGCTGCAGGTGTTCGTCGTATCGAAGCGGTTACGGGTACAGGCGCACTTGATTTTATTAATCAACAGACCGCCTCTTTAACTAACATTGCCGCGCTGGTTAAAACTGATGTTACCAATGCAAGTAGTAAAGTAGAGCAACTTGTTAGTCGTTCTAAGCAGTTAGAAAAAGAAATCGGACAACTAAAACAGGAGCTCGCGGCACAAGCAGGATCTGATTTAGTAAATAACACCATTGAAATTAATGGGGTTAAGGTACTCATTGCTGATTTAGGTGGTGTAGAAAGTAAAGCACTACGCGGGATGGTTGATGAACTTAAAAACAAAATGCAATCAGGCGTTATTATGTTGGCAACAGCCAATGGACCTAAAGTAGGCCTAATTGCCGGTGTCACTAAAGATTTAGTCGGTAGAGTTAAAGCTGGTGAGTTGGTGAATATGGTTGCGCAGCAAGTCGGTGGTAAAGGTGGTGGCCGTCCTGATATGGCGCAAGCGGGTGGTAGTCAGCCTGAAAACATAACCTCAGCACTCGAAAGCGTCTCTGCATGGTTAACAGAAAAACTGGCTTAAGTAGGCCTTGAATAAATAAGTGTTAAGTAATCACTTATTATAGATACTAAAAAGGAAGCATAATGCTTCCTTTTTGCATTTTTAAAGCATTGTTTTAAACCTGTTAGTTCCGCTGTTAATTGTTACTGTTTTGTTAGCATCTAAATAAAATAGATAAAACATTACAATTGAACACAGCTTTGGCTGCAAAAATAAGCTATAAAGCTATTCAAAGATATGGAAATATTGCTAAAATATGCTCGTTTAATAGAGTAATAGTATTTTTGTTACTCTTAATCGAAGTTTCATTGAAAGCTACCATCGGATATGGTGTTTTTGGTGAATAATGACTTTTTATAAAAAATTGACTATTAGTTATAGTGAATGGATTAAAAAAGTAGCTAATTCTAATATATTACTAGCTTATATATATTTACTTAGTGATCTCATTTTAAAGGATAAGGAAGAAAATATGCTTATATTAACAAGACGCGTAGGTGAAACATTAATGATTGGTGACGAAGTTACCGTGACTGTTTTAGGCGTTAAAGGAAATCAGGTAAGAATAGGCGTTAATGCGCCGAAAGAAATCTCGGTACACCGTGAAGAAATTTACATGCGTATCCAAGCCGAAAAAGGCGATAATGAAGCTTCAGGTAATAAAGTCTAATAAATCACTCATCATTTAGTAGATTGTTAAAGTATCTGAGAAATAGTGTTATATATATAGCTTTATATAACGACTAAGAAACACCGCTCAGGCGGTGTTTTTTTATGCTTTACGTTAAGTTAATGATTAAAAAACAGCATATTTGACTGAATTGTCAGCAAATAGAAATTTATACTAAATAAATACTAAAAATTGTTTGACTTATTTTTAGAATCCCTTATTATTCGCACCCATTGAAGAGGAGGCCAATTGGTCTAAGACGCTCACCTGCTAAGGGAGTATCTGGTTTGCAGCCGGGTAGAGGGTTCTTGTCTAAGGTGTGTTTTAATGCACATTAGTACTCAACAATAAAGAAGTAAAAGAAAAATGGAGAGCTGGCCGAGTGGCCGAAGGCGCTCCCCTGCTAAGGGAGTAACGGCTTTAAATCCGTTCGAGAGTTCGAATCTCTCGCTCTCCGCCATTTTCTTCTTATGAAGAATAATGGTTGTGTAGAACGTAAGTTCGCTATCTTTAGACTAAGATATAAAAAATAGTTCATGAGGGCGCGTAGCTCAGCTGGATAGAGTACCTGGCTACGAACCAGGCGGTCGCAGGTTCGACTCCTGCCGCGCCCACCACTTTCTTTAAATAATTTTTCATACCGTGGGCGCGTAGCTCAGCTGGATAGAGTACCTGGCTACGAACCAGGCGGTCGCAGGTTCGACTCCTGCCGCGCCCACCACTTTTCTACTTAGGTAGATATAAAATGACCTAGCTTTTGCTAGGTTTTTTTATGCGCAGAATATTCTAACGCTCTTTCTTTTATTAGTTGAAGTGTTAAAATAAAAAGCAGCGTATGCAAGGCTGGATAAATAAATTTCATACCGTGGGCGCGTAGCTCAGCTGGATAGAGTACCTGGCTACGAACCAGGCGGTCGCAGGTTCGACTCCTGCCGCGCCCACCACTTTTCTACTTAAGTAGATATAAAAAAACCTAGCTTTTGCTAGGTTTTTTTATGCCTGAAATATACGTCCTAGTTCCTTTACTAGAAGGAATTAACCTGAAATAAAGGATGGCTCATATTAAGATTTGAAAATAAACTCTTCCTGACGCATGCATAACTCTGCTGGATAGCCTTTTATTGAATAGAAAGCTGGTTACGACTGAATCCCTTTGCGGTCGCAGGTTCGACTCCTGCCGCGCCCACCACTTTTCTACTTAAGTAGATATAAAAAAACCTAGCTTTTGCTGGGTTTTTTTATGCCTGAAATATACGTCCTAGCTCCTTTACTAGAAGGAATTAACCTGAAATAAAGGATAGCTCATGTTAAGACTTGAAAATAAACACTTCCTGTCGCATGCATAACTCAGCTCGATAGCTTATATTCAATAGAAAGCTGGCTACGACTGAATCCCTTTGCGGTTGCAGGTTCGACTCCTGCCGCGCCCACCACATCGATATAAAAAGCTTTAATGCAGTTTATGAATTTTCTGGGATAATTCTACTAAATATAATGGTATTACTACTAAATAATGCTGATGTTATCTCTTGGTTATTTTTTACTTACGTCACGTCTCTCAAAATAATAACGACTACCGTCCGCAATCCATATATTAAATTGTGAGGCCTATTTAAAGTGGTACGAAGATCAGAGAGCATGGTGATAGTGCTCTATATGGCTCATAAATGACGTTATCAACTATGCTTAAACTATTCACATTAGTTAAAATATTTTAAATACTCTCTGAGATTTTGTGCTGTTTATTAGATCTTT
>MAAB01032365.1_pt1 | contig 31241 bp, 30 predicted proteins | sample 1115991 | NCBI WGS metagenome assembly MAAB01 (sample SAMN04961124, study PRJNA320927) | seawater metagenome | isolation source: sample BD02T18 sea water enriched with oil for 18 days | place: USA:Gulf of Mexico | collected 2013-07-27
CTTATAGCTAAAAGAGCTCATGGTAATTAGCGAGTGTTACAGTTATTCGTGTGGTTGCTTTCTACAGCCCATATTTGACGGGGTATTCGGATGCGCTCGCCATGGGGCCTTGTCTTCCTCTATTTTTATACAGGACAACAAGGCTATGAAAGAGAATATATCTACACAACCCGTCAGCAATAAAGCTGACGCCAACGGACTGAATGTATTAGATAAGCAAAAAACGCAATACTTCTCACATCAAGCGCCAAAAACCTACCCGCTAATGCCCACGTGGCGCGTGTACCGTACTTCTTATTGGTCAACATCAGAGAATCCCTATGTAGGTGATGCAAGGGGGGCTGTAAAATGACCGATAAAACACCAAAATTGGTACATGATGCAGAGCCAACGCCCCTTAGCGATATTGATATCGTCTGGGCCATGCAATCTCGATTAGAAAAGCTGTTCTCGCTTACCCAAGTCACCTCGAATACAGAGCTTGGGGATAAAACCCACGTTATTCAATCCCATCTATCAATGGCATCAAATTCTTTGGTAGATGAATTGCAGATATTGGCGGAGGAACTAGCGGATCGGTTAACCTTGTAACGATCTACTTTGAAACAAGTCTCTCGTGATCGCTTATTTTATATTCAAGCCTGAGCGGTCGCGAGTGCTTACGATTACGAAAAATGCTAAGTAACAGCAGGTTATTCGTTAAGCTAAACAGAATTCAATAGGGGCACCACGCCCCATATTGTGTGTTACAAACAATTTGTCAAAATTAGCAAACAGCATTTTAGACGGATAGCATAATGGCTCTGTTACGAACATTTTTAGCATGAGACAAGCTCGCTTCATACTTCGTTTCAGCCTCTTCTATTGCCTGTTCATCTCCCTCGGCCGCCCACATCTCGTCCGAAAACACCAAGTATGCTTTTGAAACTTGGCCTAAAAATACATCACCAATTGCTTTTTGAATTTCTTCCATTGTTAACTCCCTATTTTAAAATAGTAAACCGCGATTATTTTACCAAATATGATTTAACCACCACGGTGTTTAATTCGTTCTTATAGATTCTACCTGCTGTACCTGGCAGTGTCGCAATGAACTCGCTATGTTTTTCTTCATTTGATTTTCTTGAGCATCGAGACAAGCTCAATACCGGCCGAGGTTAATCAAGGAAATTCAGGTGGGATGGGGTTAGCGGCTCAACGAATTCCAGCTCCAAAAATTTGTCCCACCAAATTTTCTTACCGATAACATCATATTCAACCATTGCTTGCGTAAGCTGCTCTCTATGAGTTGGCTCCATCATTTCTTCGGGTAACAGTGGGTCTATCGCTAGGGTATTAACAACCTTGCTACCTGTGAGAAAAGACTCGGCAACAGCTTTATCAAGAGACATATTTTTTAATTTTTGTTGGCTCTGTTGCAAGGTTCGAAGTAATTGTTTGTAGTTTGTTTGCAGTGTTTTTGTTGGCCACAACTCATGACGCCATTGGTCGATAACATTAGGCTCTGCATCAGTGACAATAAAAAGTTGGGAGGCCTGGTCAACCCCTAACTGCCTCAGATTATTGATACATTGGTTTTTGTTGATATGCAGGTTATTCGGTCTTACCCATAAGGTCTCGGAAGACCGTTGAAACCCCATGTAGGAAAAGGCTCGGTGAGCAGCTTTTCCCTCAGTAATCTTTCGCTTGTCTGGTAACAGACACATAAACCAAGAGTTATCCCAAGAGGTACGCCTTTCCTCCCCTAGATGCCAGGCGTCTACTATTTGTGAAACAAGGTTTTCTTGTTTGAGAAATCGATAGTAACCGCGCTCATCTTTTTCCAGTGTATTGGAGCTCAGCATGCGAGTGACGTTAACGCGCATCACATTTGATGAGAATCCAAACAGTTCGCCCAATTGTGTTAGTACCGAAATTGGGATCGCTCTATTTTCACTAGCCTGCAACACGCCAAGCAATAGGTTCTTAGGGGTAACGTTAAAATCAATCATATTACCATTATATACAAATTAATTATTCTGTGTAATATTACATAAAATAGAAATATATTATATTTATGTAATATTGAAAAGTTAAATTGGAGAACCCCCTATGAAGCTGAACACCCTAACCTACGAAGTAGACGGCCGCATTGCCCGGATCACCCTAAATCGCCCTAAGCGAGGTAATGGCATTACCATGGATATGCCTCGTGAGCTGACCTATTGCGTTGAAAAGGCGGATATAGATCAAAACGTACATGTTATTGCTTTAAGTGGTAATGGCAGTGGTTTTTGCGGTGGTTATGATTTAGTCGCGTCAGCAGAACAGTCACTGGAAGGTGATTTTGCAAGTGAGAATGTCCAGGATACGGTGTTGAGTAGTGCGGTGCAGGGTAAAAACCATACTCCAAACCAAGTCTGGGACCCTATGATCGATTACCAAATGATGTCTCGTAACGTAAAAGGTTTTATGAGCCTATTTTATGCAGATAAACCCGTTATCTGTAAGGTACATGGTTTCTGTGTGGCGGGCGGTACCGATATGGCGCTTTGTAGTGATCTGCTAGTGATGGAGGACAAAGCAAAGATTGGTTATCCGCCTGCACGAGTGTGGGGTAGCCCCACGACATCTCTGTGGGCTTACCGCGTAGGCGTTACCAGGGCCAAGCGACTGCTATTTACCGGTGACTGTTTAAATGGCGATGAAGCTGTGGAATGGGGACTTGCAATCGATTCCGCGCCTAAGGAAGAGTTGGATCAGGTTTACGAGGATTTGCTGCAGCGAACGGCCATGATGCCAATTAACCAACTAATCATGATGAAGAAGCTGCTAAATCAACACATTGAAAACGCAGGCCTCGCCAGCACGCAATTAATTGGCACTGTTTTCGACGGGATCACTAGGCACACACAAGAAGGTTACGACTTTCAACAAAAAGCTGCGGCTTCAGGGTTTATGCAAGCGGTTCGGGATAGAGATGAACCCTTCGGTGACTTTGGTTTGGTTTCTTCTGGGGTGATACGGTCTCGAAAATAGTAATAGCATTGAGGCTAGGCACTACAGTAAACTCAGAGGGCAGCCACCTTTGCTTAAGAGCGAAAAGCTAGGCTGTTTTTAACTAACTCTGAGGACAAACCATGGAAGACCAAAAAGAGCAGGATTTGGAGTACTTACTGTCACTGAGCGAGGAATCAGCACCACCGATGTTTGAACGGTTGTCGGCAGAGGAGTTGGCAGAGCTCAAAGGCTATGTATCACACGTGGTAGAGCTAAAAACAGCCGGACTGGATAAGCTGTTTGAATCCTTCTCAATTGTTATGAAGTACATCCCTAACATCATTCTCTATAAGTTAGGGCCAAAATACACAGAGCCTTCCATAGCAGCACAAATATCAGAGAAGCTTACCGTCAAACAAGCAGTTAGCCTAACATCAGGGTACTCCATTGACTATCTGGGTGAAATAACACGCTACATGAACCCAGAATGGGCGGCTAAGTTAATGGTTGAATTAAAGCCCAAATTGGCCGATGAATTGACCCGATATTCCTATCTACACTTCCCCCTGAAAGGTTTGGATATCGCCCGCTACCTCCCAGGCAACTGGCTAAAAAAAGTTGCCAAAATCGTGGGCCTGAATAGTCTGGATGGCCATATTATGAGCCCGTCACGACAAGCAGTCATAGATAAACTTAAGCAACACAAGCGCTAACCAGCATATTATCTACCTACACTCATGACCACTATAGAGATGGTATCGAATACAACGAATTATGTTTTTGCGTCTACGAAGATAAACCTTTTAGCCAAGTGTTTTGGCAAAATGAAATAACTAAGAAAAAGTGCCCTTATAGTTTGGACCTACCATATGGGGATACGGATAAAGCTATTATCGATTTTGCTGATGGTTTAAAAGCCAAGATCACCTAGAAGCAGAAGATCAATAGTTAAAGGAAAAATATAACACGAGTCTTTCTATGGAAAAGTTAGAAAAAGGTAGTGAGTCAGGTAAAAAAGACGGCTCATCACGAAGGCGCCGTATGGCTCCGTATATGATAGTGGCGCTGGCATTGCACGTTCCAGTTTTTGTCTATCCGGTATTGCGAATTTCTTCCTGGTTGGAGTTTGCTTGGATAACCACTATGGTGATTCTTGTACCCGTTTTCTTTTCCCAGATAATTGCCCGAGTGGTATTGAGAGGTAAAAGTGGCAAGAGGGTATTTATCCTGCGCACGGCGGCAGATTTCATTTTGGGTCTCGTCCCTGTGGTAATACCACTTTTGCTCTTCTTTGAGCTTTTTGTCTGGCTATTTTCATTTGATACCAAGCTCGCGGCACAGTGTATTGTTTCTATTACAGCATGCATTATTGTTTCCGGTATCTATCATGCTTTTAATCCCAGGCTGGTCTCTGTGAATCTCTCCTCCAGAAAACTTGAAACCCCCCTACGTTTCGCTCAGATATCTGACGTCCATATTGGCTCTAGATCAACTCGCTTTTTGTCACAATTAATTACGCGCATTAATAGTCTAGACGTGGATTTTCTGTGTATAACGGGTGACTTTATTGACCAGCCTGGTATCACAGCTTATCAGTTACGATCGCTACAGAATTTTAAAGGACCTATCTATTTTACGATTGGCAATCATGAGCGATATGAAGATTTGGAGGATATCATTGGAAGGCTAGAGTCGCTAGGCGTCGAGGTATTGCGCAATCGATCTGTCACCGCTAACGGTATTCAATTTATTGGTATCGATGATAGAGATGACATTACCCAGGTGGCCAGCCAGCTAAAGAATTTTGAAGTACATGACGATCACTATGTTATATTGCTTTATCATCGCCCTAACGGATTGGAGGCTTGTGATGAGAATGGGGTTGACTTGATGTTGTCGGGGCACACCCACGGCGGTCAGATTGTCCCTTTCAATTTTGCAGTGAAAAAAGTGTTTGACCGTGTTAGTGGGCTTTATCATTATGGAAATGCGACATTGTATGTATCAGAAGGTACCGGTACATGGGGGCCTACAATGCGTTTTGGAACCCGTAGCGAAATTACGCTTTTCGAAGTCAATCCATCGACATAAGCATCGTTAAGAAATTGTGAATATGAGTAAGCCAGAGCCAAAGTTCAAAATAGATGAGGTCGCAATACTGCAACCACCACACCCATCTGCTAGATCATACTGGGGGATGGAAACAACGGTTCTTGACGTTATTTGGGCTGAGGGCGTCGAAGATGCCGTGCATGGTTTGCATTCTGGATGGAGTTACCAAACAGATATTCCTGCCCCCCCACCCACTGATTTACCAGAAGACCAGCATGACGGTTGGATATGGTCTGAGTATGATTTGAAGAAGAAGCATGAGCCTGGGCAAGACTTTGCCGATCTAATGGTCGAATTGACGAAGATTTCGGTGCCTGTTTGAGCTTTGTTTTGGGTTCACTGAAAAAGCGAAAAAAACATGGTTGCGTCGCAAACAGTTCCATTACCATGAAAAGCAGCAAGGCGGTTTTTGACTTAAGCAGCTAAAGCGTAGAACTGATTTGCCGGTGACAAAGTACCCGCCATATTTTTCTTCATTTGATGGAAGGCTTTTCCAACTTTGGCGCGTAGTGCGATTCAGGGTACTGTGATCAATTCGGAGACCACGCTCTGCCATGCGCCTCTCTGACTTCACGGGCTGCAACAGAACCGTAATATTTTGGTGGCGGCACTTTTCTTAGATTTCCTATTGCTAGCGTCTTTAATTTTTTCTCGGGAAGCGTTTAAATATCTAATTAGGTTTTGATTACCTGAATGAGGAACGCATAAAGAAAATTCTTAGTAAAATCAAAGAGGTTTTGCTGAGATAGAAGGCCCAAAATGACTCGTGTAGTCACTAGTTGCAAGTTGTATTGTGGAGACTAAAATTAAACCAATAGCAGTACGGTCTAGATGGCATTGTTTGCCAGGATAAATACGGATAAGGCTATGAAAAAAAAGATAATAATACATGGTAATGTAGCACCGGGTTTTGAGCCATTGAAAGACCTGTTTCGATCCGAGATGAGAACCAAGGCTGAAGAGAATGCTCAGCTCTGTATCTACTATCAAGGTCAATTGGTTGTGGATTTATGGGCCTCTAAATCCAACAATACAGATTTTACCGCTGATTCGCTTGTTAATGTGTTTAGCAGTGGTAAGTCATTAGAAACTTTAGCCATCGCCTCATTAGTGGATCGAGGGCTGCTTAATTATAACGATCAGATCGCGGATCATTGGCCAGAGTTTGCTGGCAATGGCAAAGGCGGTATCACCGTTGCTGATCTTATGCGACACGAAGCAGGTTTGGTGAGTTTTAAATACACCTTCGATCCAGAAGACCTGCTCAAAGAGAATATCAAACAAAATAGTGTGGGCAGTGTGATTGAGGGTGTTCGGGCGAGAATTCCCAAGGATTATCGCAAACGTCGAAACTATCACGCTTTAACACGAGGTTGGGTTGTGAATGAGTTGTTTAGGCGTGTTGATCCGAAAGAACGAACCTTAGGCGAATACTTGCAAGAAGAAATAGCTCAGCCTATGGAGGCAGATGTGAATGTCGGGGTGAGGACCGAAGATCTAAGCCGTCGAGCGCCCGTTAAGGGATTGAACTTTGGCTTTTATGTGAAAGAAAGTTTTAAACCCAAATTTATGGGTAGAAAAGTAGTACACAGTGCGATGGACTTAGGTGCGATTTTTACGCCGATAGCGTTAAATATTGGAAAAGCGATATATAAAAACAATACCGCTAAGCGTAAAAAGGTTAACGTTGTGCGAAGAGAACCAAGCCAAGCAGAAGGAAAATATAGTGGACCATTTAGGGGCCTATCATTTAAGCGCGATCGCGAGGAAGCCGTCAACTTTTTTAATCAAGCTATCATTGCCCAAGGCGAGTCCGCATCTTTCAATGCAAACTGCTCGGCGAGGGGGTTAGCAAAGGTAGCTGCCATGATGGCAGCCCACGGTAGCTTTCAAGGAAAAGAGTATTTCAGAGAGTCAGCCTGGCAAGCGCTTCATGCTCACGCAGAGCGAAAATCATTAGGTGGAACAGTAACAACCCATTTTACCCAAGGCGGCTTAAATCTATTTACCATGATCGGTTCAAAGAAAAATGCTATCAACCGTTCGTTAAATAAAGGCCGAGAAGGATTTTACGGTTGGATGGGGTTGGGTGGCTCGATTTTTCAATGGAATGCCGAGCATAACATTGGCTTTGCTTTTGTACCGACGTCGATGCATATGATGGATCTCTACAATGAGCGGGGGAAGGTGTAGCAAGAAGAAGCTCTACGTTGTGTCAAATCGATTCGACAAAGGGAGAGGGGTGGTCAAGCATTGATAGGGCGATTGCTTAGTGGTAATCGTCATTCATTGTGGTCTTCGATTGGTTTGTAAGTGCAAGAAAAATCCTTCAGTGTGTTCGCTGGTATTGAGCTAGTTGCGACGATTAAGAAAGGGAAAATGAAGAAAAATATGGCGGGCATTTTGTCTCTGGCGGAACAGTTTTACGCTCTAGCTGGGTAAGCCGAAAATCACATTGTTACTTTTCACGGCAATCGAACTATTCGCGACAAAACCTAAATATCTTAGGTGGGTCGAGTGTTCATAAATATAGCATGTACATTATTAATGTACATGCTATATTTATGAACACTAGGGCCTCTTGTAAGCCGAATTGAGTAACGATGACTGATATTTTGAGATGATACCTTCTTATGGAACAGGTAAAGATTGAACACGAACTATTAGAACAAGCACTTCAAGCGTTTCAAGAAGAGACGGGGTTGGCGCTGGAAGTCATTCAGGAGCAGGCTGAGATTAAAGGTCACCAAGTTGACGCAATCGTAAGAATGCCTCATCGAGGCGGAAAGCTGGCTGTCGAAATTAAACGCTGGGCCCAACAGGCCAATGTTGGGGCGCTGGCGGAACAAGTAAAAAGGCTACCGATAGATGCATTTTTGGCGGCTGACTATATAAACCCTAATATGGCTAAAAAACTGAAAGCGATGGATGTGCAGTTTATCGATACGGTGGGAAACGCATATATCAATCAACCGCCACTATATGTTCATGTTGCGGGTAATAAGCAGGGAGCGCCAACGGTAACAACTAAGGAGACGGCAAATCGTGCATTCGATGCAACTGGACTCAAAGTTGTGTTTGGCTTTTTGTGTGATCCTTTGTTGGTAAATGAAGCATATCGGGAAATAGCAAGGCAAACAGGTGTCGCCTTGGGGACGGTAGGTTGGGTATTAAAAGGCCTAAATGAAGCGGGTTTCATCATTGATCGCGGCCGCGGCAGAGGGCGTCGTTTGATTAATAGACCTAAGTTACTCGACCGGTGGGTGGAGGCATATCCGGAGAAATTGAAGCCTAAGCTGCAAGTAGGTGAATTTATTGCAGATGACCCACACTGGTGGAAAGCGATTGAGATCGAGAAGTACGGTGCTTACTGGGGAGGTGAAGTAGCGGCTGCAAAATACACCGGTAATCTAAGGCCCCAATGTGCGACTATTTATCTGCCGGAACATGCAGGCAAAGCATTGCTAGCTAAGGCGCGATTGCGTAAGAATACGAAACATAAAGATATTCAATGGGCGGAGGATGAGGCCGCGATAGTAAAAATATACCGCCCATTTTGGCCTGACAATATTAAACGCGAGCACACTGAATATAGATATACAAAGAGAGAAGGCCTGGTAAACCCTATTTTGGTATATGCGGACTTAATTGCTACAGGCGACAGCAGGAATCTTGAAATAGGGAGGGTGATTCATGAGCAATTCATTACTGAACTTATCGGGGAAGATTGATCCCGAAACGATAGCTCTTTTTCAGTGTGTGGAAGGGGTCGCAAAGCAATTAAATATCCCATTTGTTGTTGTGGGTGCGTACGCTAGAGATCTTGTGCTCCACTATGGTTATGGTGCAGCTATCCAGCGGGCTACCTCTGATATTGATTTTGGTATTCAAATTCCCAATTGGACTGCCTTCGAGAAGCTAACAGAGCGGTTGCTGGAAAATGGATTTGAGAAGTCTCAGCCCCAACATAGGTTGGTAAGCCCTGAAGGCATACAGGTTGATATAGTTCCATTTGGTCAGCTTGAGGATGAAAGGGCTAATATTCAGTGGCCTCCAAATGGCGACATGGTTATGAATGTCCTTGGTTTTCAGGAGGCACTTGATCACGCAGAAATGGTACGAATTCAAGATGTGCCATCTGTTGATATTCCAGTGGCAACACCACAGGGGATGACATTGTTGAAGTTAATCTCATGGGTAGATCGTGCAGCCGATATGCGAAAAAAAGATGCAAAAGATCTTCGATATCTCATGAAAACTTATACGAAAATACCTGCAATAATGGAAGTGCTTTACGACAGCGGATTTCTTGAGGAGCGCTATGACTGGGATACGGAGCTGGCCGGTGCACATCAGCTAGGTATAGACGCTAAAACTATTGCTGGAGAGCAAACGTATAAGGCAGTGTCAGCGTTATTTAATGGAGAGCATAAGAAGCTATCTGTGGAAACGCTGGTTGATGAAATGAGTGATCAGATTGCTGGTGAATATGAGAAAAATAAAGAAATTATTGATGCATTGATAGAGGGTTTTCTTCAAGAGGTAAAGTCATAGTGCTGGCTTGAGAACATACGTTCAAAGCATGTTTATGCAAATGCATTGGCGGTTGCCATGGGTGGCGGTGTTATTTTGAATATATTTGCCGGGAACGGTATGTTAGAAGCGTCATACGCGATTTACGACACTGACTTTAAGACGTTGAAACAATCAATGGGAGCAATCCCTGCGATTAAACGTAAAACCATCGAGAATATTGCTGATATGGCTTGGCTTAATACGTCTAACCATAAAGAAAAGCAATTTTGGCAAGCGGTCTCTAATGGTTGTAGTGTCCATTAATAAGAATAGTGTTTATCAATAAGGAGTGGTTCATGCGAAGTTTTGTCGTTCTTGGTTTAATAATATTTACAGCGTCAGCGTGTGCTGGCGAAGACCCAAAGCGTAGCGCTGGGCAGTTAGCGCTACTTGATTTTAGTAACAGCTTGATAGCTGTTGAATCTCAGATAGTAGACTGTAAAAAGCAAAAGAAAGTGCTGCCGTACGACAAAATCAATGCATTAAAACTGTCGAAGGTGGCGTTGAAGTCAGCCATAGCGTATCACTACTTTAATTCAGACTACTTGTGTAATAAACAAGCAGTGTCTGAGTTCTTATTGGCGTCAGCGGTATTGGCTCAAATGACTCCTGATACCCCTCAAACACCGAAATTCAAAGAAGGGCTAAAAGGCGGTGATGCCTTGGTGTCTAGTATTCTTGTTCAGGTGCTGAAGGCGAAAGTTGATTATCTGGAGATTCCAGAGCAAGACCGAATGGCGTTGGCGGAAATTACTGAATTGAGCGCACCGTTTGATTTGTTTGAAGCTGTTGATGCGTTGAACCTTTAAAAAAGCAGGGATGCCTGCACCATAGTACAGCGTGTAATGTATAAGCCCCAGATTTTGGGGCTTTTTTGTAGCTGACATCCCGAGGTTCGCTGGTGTAATCTAGGTAGGCTATGTAGAATTTTTATGTTTTTTGCCAAATACAGCAAGGGTGCTTATACATGTCAATGGAATGGGATTACTTAGGGCGAATTCAAGATTGTCATCATAAAACCGGGGGAGGGGTTTATGTGATAACTCACCACGGGGCAGAAAATAGGGCTGTATATGTAGGGACCACAAGTTGTTTTGGGAGGAGAATAGAGCAGCATTACTATGGATATATTCGCGGAAATAGAACCATTTGGAAGGTGAGTGGTGACGAAGATGTTTATACGTTAATGACGGCCTTTAACCTACGAAATTATGTACGACATTTTCAGCAACTGGCAAAGCAAAATAGAATTTGGGCCTCTACCACATTAGATAGGTATTATGCTGAGAATTTACTATTGCCCAATCAAGAATTTGACCAAGAGTGGAGGCGATTCTTGAAAGATGAATATTTGCCCAATATCGGTGTGTGGGCGCTTAAAATCAGGCCTTATGATGCGAAAAAGGCGGCTCTAATTGAAACTGCTTTGCAAAAGAGTTTAGTGTCAGTTTTTAATTTGGGACGTTTTTTTAATCGTAATGACCTATCTGTACTGGGGAAGATTGAATTCAATAAATATAAAGTAAAAATAAGCGATGCTTTTCTTAATGTTCCTGATTTGGATGACGCAAGTAAATTGGTTTTTTCAACGTTGGCAGAGAAAGTACCACCAAAAGAAGCCTATTTTCTGGCAAAAAAGCAGTTGAGTAGTGTTATAGACAAAAGACTTGAGAAGCAAAAAGAGAGATTGCGGCAACGGCAGGAAGCAGCGGCGAAATATCCCCGGCAAGGTGTGCCCTGGTCTATGGCAGATTTGGAGAAATTACGGGTAATGGTAGTTGGTTTTGAAATGAAACCAGAGGAAATAGCGGAACATTTGGAGCGTAGCCCTATATCTATCGCGAAAAAGATAGATCTGAAAGATCGTCTCAGCTTGCGTCAGTGGAGAAGTTCCACGGAAGAGCTAGTGTCTAGCGAAGAGTAATGCTAGTTCCCATGAGTTAACCTTCTGCTTTTTTGCCTGAACAAAAAACAATCTATCTCCACCCCGATCACCAGGAATTAGCAGCGGTTGACCAGCAGATGGTGTACTCTGTCGCCATACGTTCTCCAACGAAAAATAAGCAAAACCCTCTATGGCAATACACAAACTGACCCTCAACAAACTCGAAACACTACTATTCCAAGCCTGTGATATCTTGCGTGGCAAGATGGACGCCTCCGAATACAAGGAATATATTTTCGGCATGCTGTTCTTAAAGCGCATGTCTGATCAATACGACGCCGATCGTGCTGCTATCACGGCCCAATTCCAAGCAGAAGGCCATGATGATGAAACCATCCAATTGCTATTGGACGACCCCAGTCAGTTTGATTACTTCGTGCCTGAAGCCGCCTCCTGGGCCACCATCAAACATATTAAGAAAAATGTAGGCACAGAGCTCAACAAAGCCCTTGCCGCCCTAGAAGATGCCAATACCACCAAAGGTTTGGAGGATGTGCTGAAACACATCAACTTCAACAAAAAGGTCGGTAAAAAACCCATGGAAGACAGCGTGCTGGTGGCCTTTATCCAGCACTTTAATACCATTCCACTCACCAATGATGATTTTGAATTCCCCGACCTGCTGGGTGCCGCATACGAATACCTGATCAAATTTTTTGCTGACAGCGCCGGTAAAAAAGGTGGAGAATTCTATACCCCCAGTGAAGTGGTTCGCTTATTGGTAGAATTGTTACAGCCCGGTGAAGGCATGGAAATCTATGACCCCACTTGCGGCTCTGGCGGTATGCTGATTCAAAGCAAACAGTACGTCGAAGAATCCGGTGGGGATATCAGTAAGATTGACCTGTTTGGCCAAGAAGACAGCGGTACTACATGGTCAATCTGTAAAATGAATATGATTTTACACGGAGCCGGTGGTGCCAATATTCAAAATGAAGATACCCTAGCCAAACCCCAGCATATTACCGCCAATGGTGAGGTGCGCTGCTTTGACCGCGTGATCGCCAATCCTCCATTTTCACAAAACTACACCCGTATAGGGATGGAGCACCCCGGTCGTTTTCATACCTGGCTACCGGAAGGCGGCAAAAAAGCGGACTTTATGTTTGTGCAGCACATGGTGGCGTCACTGAAACAAAACGGCAAAATGGCGGTAGTGATGCCGCACGGCGTACTTTTCCGTGGTGGTGAAGAGAAAACCTGCCGACAACAGTTTATCGAACAAGGTATCTTAGAAGCGGTGGTGGGTTTACCTCAAGGTTTGTTCTATGGCACAGGTATACCCGCGTGCGTGCTGATTATCAACAAAGCCAACGCTGCCAAGCGCAAACACGTCGTATTTATTAATGCCGACCGTGAATACAAAGAAGGTAAAAATCAAAACAGCCTACGCCCAGAAGATATTGAAAAAATCACCCATGTCTATCAAGCGCTAACCCATGATCCCGATAGCGATATCAGCAAATACGCCCGAGCAGTACCCGCAGATGAGTTAGCCGCAGAAGACTACAACCTGAATATTCGCCGTTATGTGGATAACAGCCCTGCACCGGAACCCCATGATGTCAAAGCCCACTTAAATGGTGGAATCCCTGCGGTAGAAGTCAACGCCCTAGAGCAACACTGGCAAAACTACCCAGGCTTAAAAGAAACGTTATTTGGCACAACTAACAATGCAGGGTATCAAGACTTTAGCGATGTGTTAACCGACAAAGCCGCCATCAAGCCCAACATAGAAGCGCACCCAGGGCTACAACATAAACACCAAGCCTTTGTTAGTGCACTAGATAACTGGTGGGCAGAACACTTCTTACCGGGCTTTTATGCATTAGGCGATAAACAGCAAGGCGCTGCAGGTGTCATTAGCTTACGCCGCAATGCCCTGAACAGTTTGGTGGAAAGCTTATTACCCCAAGGATTATTAGACGTCTACAAATTGCGAGGGGCCACTGCTAGCTATTTTAAACAGCAAGAGGCCGATTTAAAATCCATCGCCAATTCCGGTTGGAATGCAGAACTCATCCCCGATGAAGAAATTCTGCAATCACAATTTCCAGAAGTATTGGAAGACCTGAAAAAAGACCAGGCGAGAATCAATGAGCTAGATGCCTTGTTCGCCGCCGCCAATGAAGTATCAGATAATGATGAAGCTAGCGATAGCGACGAAGAGTCGGAAAACGGCGTATTGCCTAAAGCACAAGTAAAGCAATTAAAAGGTGCTAAAAAAGAAAATAATGCCCACATTCGCGATGCAAAGAAAGAGCTTAAGTACTCCAAAAAAGAAGCCCCTGATCGTGCTAAGATGTTAGACACAGAGATCGCCCAATATAATGAGGCCAACGCAACTATTGATAGCAAGTTGGAGCAGCACACGGCACTAGAAAAAGAACTCAAAGACCTTAAAGCTGGTATTAAAGAAGCTGAAAAGAAAAAGGATGATTTAGTACAAGCTGCCCGAGAGAAAATCACACCAGAAGAAGCCAAAGCGTTAATAGAAGTTCGCTTTAAACAGCAAATGCAAGAGGGCTTTAACCAATACCTACGCCAGTTGATCAGCCACTTAGTGAAGGCGGTAGAAAATCTGCATGGTAAATATGCGGTGACGGTGAAGGATATTTTGGCGGAGCGGGATGAGCAGGCGGTGTTGTTGGGTGGGTTCTTGCGGGAGTTGGGGTATGAGTGAATTAGCAGTGGATTGGAAAAAGAAATCGATTGGAGAACTTACAACTGTAATTCGTGGTGCAAGCCCGAGGCCAAAAGGCGATCCTAGGTATTATGGTGGGAACGTACCAAGGTTAATGGTTTCTGATGTTACTAGGGATGGAAAGTGGGTAACGCCAAGAACTGACTTTTTAACAGAAGCCGGAGCTCTACTTAGTAGGCCAATGAAGAAGGGGGGGTTGGTTGTTGTTTGCAGTGGTACTGTCGGAGTCCCGTGCTTTCTTAATGTTGATGCATGTATTCATGATGGATTCCTGGGGCTAACAAATATTGTTTCTGACGTAGATCCGGACTACTTGTATCAACAATTCTTATTCCTGAAGAATGATTTAGATTCTTCTGCTACTCATGGTGGTATCTTTACAAATTTAACGACAGATATTATTAAGCAATTTGTGATATCAGTACCGAGTTATATACAACAACAAAAAATCGCCAACATCCTAAACACTGTCGATAAGCTCATCGAAAAAACACAAACCCTAATCGACAAATACACCGCCATCAAACAAGGCATGATGGCCGACCTATTCACCCGCGGCATCGACCTAAGCCTCGGTCCCGACGGAACCCCCGCCAGCAACCCCAACTACGGCCAACTTCGCGATAGCGTCGAAGACGCCCCCGAACTCTACCAACAAACCGAACTGGGCTGGGTGCCAAAGGATTGGGAAGTGTGTGTGCTCGGAGAAAATATTACGAAGATTGATAGTGGTTGGAGTCCAGTTTGTGATAGTGAAGTTGCTCAATCACATGAGTGGGGGGTATTGAAAACAACTGCAGTGGTGTGGGATGGATATAAAGATTACAAAAATAAAAAGCTCCCATTAAACCTAAAGGGTGCAAAAAGTGTTGAAGTTAAAGTTGGAGACCTACTGGTAACTCGTAAAGGCCCAATGGACAGGGTAGGTGTGGTTGTTCATGTAAACAAAACAAGGCCTCAACTCATGTTTCCTGATACGGTATTTCGTTTTAGAGTTAATTCTGATTACGTTATGTCGCCAAGATTTGCAGCTTTGTGTCTAGGAGCATATAGTGTGCAGAACCAGTGGGATATTAGGAAAATAGGCTTAGCTGAAGCTCAAGTAAATATTAATCATGGTATAGTTAATAATACCCTAGTACCTATTCCTAAAAATGAAGAGCAGGAATCAATAATCTGCACTTTGGCAACAATAACTGAAAAAATTGAAATTGAATTGGCACTATTTTCTAAATATAAGCTCCAAAAGAGCGGTCTGATGCAAGACCTTCTAACTGGTAAAGTAAGAGTGAATTAAAAGTTTTGCCCCTGAGTGTGCTGGTTTCGGCTGGCCACTCACTTGTGAGTGCAACTAATACTGAAGAGCTTGTCTCTTAGTCACTTTGGTGGCTTGCCCCGTTAGGGGTGTTAACTCTATGTAACTTACAGACACTCGGGGGCACCTTATTGAGGGAGCAATATGGCATTTTCAGATAATGTATGGTGGACACGAAAAGCAAGGATTCAGTCTGAGAAACGGCTATTGTCCAATGCTTTTCAATCTCAAGTATTATTGTTGTGGTACTCATTTTTTGGGGTTGCGGTTTCCGTGTATTATCTCAAGTTCGCGAATTCAAGTGCGAGCACCAGTACGAGTGCAGATTTAGCGGGTATTACCTGGGTGGTATACTCCGTTTTGCTGCTTTGCTTATCAGGGTTTATTGCAGGGCTTTCTTTCAAAGAAAGGGCTGGCCTAATAAAGGAATGTTACGAGACACTGAATTCTCTTTATCAGAAAGCCAAGGCACAAGATGCTGATATTGGTGTGTTAGCAGAAGAGCACCAGCAAATTATGGGGCTGTGTGAAAATCATACCGACTCTGATTATTATATTGCGCTCTGTGAAACCTATCTTACACACCCATCACCTCGCGGCGATGAAAATGGCCTTGACCGTTGGCCGACAAAGTACCACTGGATGATGGTGGTTATGAATAAAGTCAAACGTATATTGATGTTTTCTCTATTATACCTGCTCCCTATTGGTATTTTTATGGCACTGGAGTTGTTGCCGTGAAAGTTAGGGATTCATTTGATATGAATTTTTCGGAAGACAATCTAAAGAGAATTTTCTCGGATCATATTGTCTATTCGGGTGCGACTGGCATCGATAACTTGGATCAGTACGCTTTTCGTGCACAATTGGATACGCAGGTGGAAATTCTCTCTCGGAAAATGCGGGCGGGAACCTACAAATTTTCAAAGTATAAGTTGAAATTAGTCAGTAAAGGCCGAGGTAAGGTACCGCGGGAGATATCTATTCCAACCGTTAGGGATAGACTGGCGATGAGAGCAATGTGTGACTTTCTCACGGATCGATTTAAAAGTGGGTTGAATTTAGCGTTGCCACAACATGTGATCAAACGTATTAAGGTTGATTTAGGTGCTGGGCACTATACCGGTTGTATCAAACTGGATGTTTCTAATTTCTACCCGTCGATTAAACATGATGAAATGGTATCCCGCTTGGGTAAGCGAATTAAGGATCCAGATATTATTGCTGTGTTGGTTTCTGCAATATCTTCGCCAACCGTGTCTGTTTCAAAAGCATCAGATTCACCACCTGACCGAGGTGTACCGCAAGGGTTGGCTATATCCAATATTTTGGCGGCGATATACCTGATCAATATCGATAAGTATCTAAGTGCTTATCCTGGAATATCATATTATCGCTATGTTGATGATGTGTTGATATTTTGTAAGGTTGAGAATGCCCCAACGATAGCTCGTGATGTGATTAAGCGCTTTTCTCTTATTGGTTTAGAGATGCATGATCCTATTAAGGTTCCTGCAAAGTCTAGTATTGGCCGGTTAGAAGATAGGTTTGATTATTTGGGGTATCAATTTGACGGTGGTTTGATATCGGCCAGGCAGGGATCGGTTGATAAATTGAAGGAATCTTTGATTGGAATATTTACCAGCCACAAATACTCCAAAAAGAAGAGTGAGGGGTTTCTGCTTTGGCGATTGAACTTGAGAATTACGGGGTGTGTTTACGATAATAAGAGCAAGGGGTGGCTGTTTTTCTTTTCAGAGATTAATGATGAATCCCTTCTTCATTCCCTCGATCACTATATTAAGAAATTGGTTAAACGGTTTGGTGTAGATATTGAGCCAAAGCGATTTGTTCGCGCGTTTAAAGAGCTTAGCCACAGACGGTATGAGACGAACTATATTCCTAATTTCGATGAGTATGATATCGAGCAGCAAAAACAAGTGCTTTCGAAATATTTTGGTATGAACCTTAGTAAGCTGAGTGATGAGGAGGTTGAATTCGAATTCAAGAAGCGGATTAATAAGCAGATAAAAGACTTGCTTGTTGACGTGAAGGACTTCAAGTATTGAGAGGAAAGCCTTGGGTATTGTCTTATTTGGCCCTGGCTTCTTTGATAAAACCTAGGTATTTATTGATAAGCACCTGGGTTTTGTTGAGTTTGTTGTTTCCTAGGTATATATTTATAACTACCTAGGAAACGTAACGTTAGCGAATACCGACAATGCTCTCAAAACGCCAACAACTCATTGATTTTATGCGTAAACAGGCCCTTGTGCGCCCGCAAGATGTGGTGGCTGCGGGTTTGCCTAGAGACTATTTGTACCGGCTGGTAAAGGAAGGAGTGGTTGAAAAGCGGGGCCGGGGGCTGTATCAGCTACCCGATAGTGATATCAGCGAATGGACAAGTTACGTTGAAGTACAGCGCCGAGTGCCTAATGGGGTGTTCTGTTTGCTGTCAGCCCTGGTATTTCATCAATTCACCACCCAAAACCCTCATGAACTTTGGGTGGCTATCCCCAGCAAGGCTTGGCGCCCCCAGGTTGACTACCCTCCTATACGTTATATCACTATGTCTGGTGCAGCCTTAGAGAATGGCGTTGAAACCCATTGTATTGAAGGTGTCGATATTCGAGTGTATTCAGCGGCGAAAACGGTGGCGGATTGTTTTAAGTTTAGAAACAAGGTGGGGCTTGATGTGGCAATAGAAGCGCTCAAAGAAGGCTGGCGCCATAAAAAATTCACGATTGATGAGCTAATGCGCTGTGCAGAAATATGCCGGGTCACAAAAGTTATTCAGCCCTATGCAGAAACCATCGTACATAGCTGATTAAATATAAGGGATTATAAACAACAATATGGTTAAAGATATTGCAGCGTCGGTGAAACAACGATTGTTGAATGTTTCTCGGGAACGCAGAGAAGATTATAACTTTGTATTACGCCAGTATGTATTGCAACGATTGATGTACCGTTTAGGTGTGAGTGCGTTTGCAGATGACTTTCTGTTAAAAGGCGGCTTGTTGTTTTGGGTATGGAATGAAAGTTTTCACCGCCCAACGCAAGATATGGATTTGTTGGGCTTTGGGTCTGATGATATTGCGTTATTAAAAGATAAGTTTCTTAGCGTGATTCAAATTGAATCTGATGATGGATTGGTATTTGATCCACAAAAGCTTGAAGCCATCGATATAAAAGAAGATGCCAAGTATCAAGGTGTTCGCATAACCGGGCGAGCAACATTGGTTAAAGCCGATATTCCCTATCAAATTGATATTGGGTTTGGTGATGCAGTAGTGGCTGTAGAGAGTACGACAGAAATACCGGTGTTTTTGGATGATCTGCCAGCGCCAAAGCTTAAGGTCTATCCAGTAGAGTCGGTTATCGCGGAGAAATTTCACGCGATGGTGGTGTTAGGGCTCCTCAACAGTCGAATGAAAGACTTCTTTGATATTGTCACGTTGGCTGAAATGATGCATTTAGAAAGCAAGGTGTTGCAGTTAGCCATTCAAGCGACATTTGAACGGCGAGATACCGCAATTACGGGTGATCCATTAACGATTTTTACCGATGGTTTTATGTCGAGTGCCGACAAGGAAAAACAATGGCGAGCGTTTGTGAGCAAAAACAGGCTTGATGGAACGGCAAGCTTTTCTGAAACCGTCAACAAAATACAGCTGCTATTGGAGCCACTGTATCAGCAGATCGTGGAAAATATTGTCGATGATCGACAATGGAGCAGTGAAACATGGAGCTGGAGTTAAGTAATGTCTGAGTATCAATTCGTCGAGAAGCCGCTTTTAAACCAGCTGGCTAGCATGGGCTGGCAAGTGATTGAGCAAGGCGCAGGTATTCCTAAAGACCCTGCGAAAAGTTTACGGACTAGCTTCCGAGAGGTGGTGATTAAAGCAGAATTCATCAGCACTGTTCGTGCCATTAATGTGCATGACGGTAATCCTTGGTTGACCGATGAGCAGTTAGAAGGACTGTATGAAGACTTTACCAACTTTGGTGTACGTAGCCTGTTAGAGAACAATCAGGAGTTTATCAAACGACTCACTAAATGGCAGGCCGATGAAAACGTTGTTACTGGTGAGCAAAATCCGGTGGTGAAAATTATCGATTTTGACAAGTGGCAAGCAAATAGTTTTATTGCCATTAATCAGTACCGGCTTGATACACCCGGTGGAGTGAAGGAATGCATTATTCCTGATGTGGTATTGCTGGTAAACGGTCTGCCGCTGGTGGTGGTTGAGTGTAAAGATGTGAATAGCTTTACGACTAACCCCATGCATCAGGCGGTGGAGCAGATGCGCCGTTATGCAGATTTGCGTGAGCCTGAAGGATCAAATTTAAAAGAAGGTGAGCCAAAGCTGTTTTATACCAATCAGTTAATGGTGGCGACCTATGGGGATGATTGTAAATTTGGCACCATTACCTCCAGTGAAGAGTATTACTTTAACTGGAAGACAATCTATCCCGATACAACGCCTTATGTCGATGACGCAGCGGGCGCGGTTATTCGAGAGCATCGTAAACAAGAGCAGTTAGTGCAGGGTATGTTGCACCCTGAGCGGTTGTTGGATATTACCCGTTCATTTACCTTGTTTATGGATGCCGGTAAACAGCGCATTAAAGTTATTAGCCGTTATCAGCAGTATCGTGCGGTGAATAAGATTATTCAGCGTATTCAAAATGGCGAAAGTGCGATGGATCGCTCGGGTGTGGTATGGCATACCCAGGGTAGTGGTAAATCACTCACCATGGTGTTCTTGGTGCGTAAGATGCGTAGCTTGGACGGTTTGAAGGGTTATAAAATCCTGATGGTGAACGACCGTAAGGATTTGGATAAGCAGCTAGGTGAAACTGCGGCGTTAACAGGCGAAACGGTTTACCGTATTAACAACGCTGATGAGGTGAAAGAGAAGCTAAAAGATGATTCATCTACCTTGAATATGGTGATGATACATAAGTTCCGTGAGGCGGATGACAGCAATACGCCCGATTATATCAATGATGCGATAGCGGAGTATGGCGCCGTAGCAGAACCCCCGCCAGCTTATAAAGCAGATAATGTGGTTGCAATGTTTGAAAGCTTTGGCGAGGTGAATACTTCCGAGAAAGTGTTGATTATGATTGATGAGGCGCACCGCACTCAGCGTGGTGGGCAGGATAAAGCCAGCTTATCGGATAATATGTTTGATGCCTTTCCGAATGCAACGCGCTTGGCTTTTACGGGGACGCCGTTAATTGCTGATCATCATAACGATCCTACTTGGAAACGATTCGGCAATAACCCTGATGAGCCCTATATCGATGAGTATAAACTGCAGGATGCCGTGGATGATGGCGCCACTTTGCAGGTTTTGTATGAGGGAAAAACAGCCGATACCGCGATATATGATAAGCATGGCTTTGATACTAAATTTGAAGACTTGTTTAAAGATAGAAGTGATGAGGAAATGGCGGCAATTCGCCAGAAGTATGGTGCGACTGGGGATGTTCTCGAGGCGGAAGATCGCATTGAAGAGATTGCTAATGATTTGGTTAAACACTATACCCAGAAAATATTGCCCAGTGGCTATAAAGCCCAAGTGGTGTGTTCATCCAAGCAGGCGGCCTTGCATTATCAAACCTATATCCGAAAGGCGTTAAAACAATGGGTGAAGGATGAGTTGGCTAAGCCTGTTGCCGTAGAAGGAGAGTCAGAACCGGGAGATGTGCAGGATCAAGCGTTGCTGAAGCAGGTGCAGTTTGTGGATGCCTTAGTGGTGGTGTCTTCAGACAGTACCAATGAAAAAGCGGCGTTTGTCGCGGCTCGTAATGAGACGCGCAGTAAAAATGCCGTCGAGAATTTTAAGAAGAAATTTGATTTCGAAAAGCCAGAAACCGGGATCGCCATTTTAATCGTCTGCGATATGTTACTGACCGGCTTTGATGCGCCGATTGAACAAGTGATGTACATCGATAAAATACTGAAAGAGCATAACCTGCTGCAGACCATTGCCCGTGTGAATCGAACCTACCCAGGAAAAACGGTGGGCTATATTGTTGATTACATCGGTTTGACGGAGAACCTGCAAGACGCGTTATCTTTATACTCCGGTAAGGACCAGAAAGATATTTTGGATACCTTTAAATCGGTAGAGTCAGAAATGCCGGTTTTACAAAGCCGTTTTAACCAGTTGATTCAGTTATTCCAGGATAAAAAAGTGAGCGCGATTGAAGCGTTAGTGCGGCAAACGTTGGGTTCTGAGCGTGAGCGCTATGAGGTGACTGAGGCGGCAATACGGGTGTTGGAAGATATTAAAACCCGAGACAGCCTTAATGTGTATTTGAAGAAGTTTATGCAGAGTATGGATATTGTTTTGCCGAACAAACTGGCTGATCCGTATAAGATCCCAATGTACCAGTTTTGCCATTTGCAGGCGAAAGCTCGCGAGCGTTATAAAGATGACTCCATCAATATTGCGGGTGCGGGTGAAAAAGTGCGTAAGCTGGTGAATGAGCATTTGATCAGTTTAGGGATAAACCCGAAAGTGTCACCGGTGGAACTGTTCTCAGATAAGTTTATTACAGCGGTCAAAGAGCAAGAAGACCCTCGTGCGGCGGCCTCTGAGATGGAGCACGCTATTCGTAAGCACTGCAAGGTGAATGAGGCAGATGACCCGGTATTGTATAAGCGCTTTAGCGAGAAGCTGGAAGAAGTGCTGAAGAAATACAATGATAACTGGGATCAAATGTTGTTGGAGCTGGTAAGCCTGCGCGAAGAGATAGATCAAGGGCGGGGTAAAGAGGCTGGCTCTGGTGACCCCTTCTATGACTTGATTGTATCCATTGCGTTTAACGGGGAGTGTGTTGAAGGTGATGTGGGGGCTGTATCTAGTGTGGTTGATGAGGTTATGGAAACATTAGCGGATACGATTGATACCCTCAACTTTTGGGATCGCCCCGCACAGGTCACCACGTTAGAAGGCAAGTTGAATAGGGTTTTTATTCTGAGCAAGCATAAAGTGTTAATCGCTCACAAATCCCAACTCACAACAGAGGTGATGGATTTAGCCAGGCGTCGTGAAGCCGATATTCTGTCCACGGCTAAAGCTGAGGGTGGGGAGCGCTAATGCCAAGTCTAAATGCCTTAAACAGCTATAAGGATATTGACTATACGCTCAAGAGGAGCGCTCGAAAAACCACCAGTATTTATATTGAACGCGATGGTTCGGTATCCGTGTTGGCGCCAGAACCGTTTGATCAGGAAAAAATCGAGCAAATCATCGAAAAGAAGCGTAGTTGGATTTATCGGAATTTGGCTGAGTGGGAAGATCTGAATCGCACTCATATCCAGCGTCAGTATGTAAATGGTGAGAGTTTTCTGTATTTGGGTAGAAACTATCGGCTGCAGTTGGTGGAAGATAAGGAGAACCCCTTAATCTTCAGAAATGGACAGTTCTTTTTGAGCAGGAATGCGGTGCCCGATGCGCCTGAGCTGTTTAAGCAGTTTTATAAAACCAAGTTGCTAAAAAAACTCGAAGATAGATTGTCGTTGTATGCTTCTAAGATGTCACAGCAGCCTGCGGGAATTCGGGTTATGGAGCTAAAAAATCGTTGGGGGTCCTGCTCCTCTCAGGGTTCCCTGAACTTCCATTGGAAGTGTGCCATGTTGCCGTTAAGCGTATTGGACTATGTGATTGTTCATGAATTGGCTCATATCCAGCACCAGAATCATTCCCCTGCATTTTGGCGAGTTGTCGAAAAAGTGATGCCCGGATACGAAGAACAGAAGAATTGGCTGAAGTTTAACGGCGCGAGTATGAGTCTTTAAAAAGAATAGGAATTATTAAAATATCTATTTCGAGTAACCCCAGGGTAACCCAGAGAAGTGTTTCGAAGAGAGGTGAATGCGGTGGGCGCTGTAACTAAATGGTGGCCCCTCCCTGACTCGAACAGGGGACCTGCCGATTATGAGTCGGATGCTCTAACCAACTGAGCTAAGGGGCCATATAAGAAGGCGCCCATTATACTGATCGAATATAATGGGCGCTACTTTTTTATCACAAATACTACGTCTAAAACGACTTTAACAGGCTGAAATCGCTAGATTTCTTGCTGCACGTGCCATTTTCTTACTGCTTATCCGTATCCAAGAAGCTGCGAAGGTGCTCGGAGCGGCTTGGGTGGCGCAATTTACGTAGTGCTTTTGCTTCAATCTGACGAATACGTTCACGGGTAACGTCGAACTGCTTGCCCACTTCTTCAAGAGTGTGGTCAGTGTTCATGTCGATACCAAAACGCATGCTCAGTACTTTGGCTTCACGAGCAGTTAGGCCAGATAGTACGTCACGAGTGGCTTCACGAAGACCTTCTGTTGTTGCTGTATCCATTGGTGAATGGATATTGGTGTCTTCGATAAAATCACCCAAGTGCGAATCTTCATCATCGCCGATTGGGGTTTCCATGGAGATAGGCTCTTTGGCAATTTTAAGTACCTTGCGAACTTTATCTTCTGGCATCTCTAAACGTATTCCGAGTTCTTCAGGAGTGGGCTCACGACCCATTTCTTGAAGCATTTGTCGAGAAACTCGGTTTAGCTTGTTGATGGTCTCAATCATGTGTACTGGGATTCGGATGGTTCGCGCCTGATCCGCAATAGATCGGGTGATTGCCTGTCGAATCCACCATGTTGCATAAGTAGAGAACTTATAACCACGACGGTATTCAAACTTATCAACCGCTTTCATCAGACCAATGTTACCTTCCTGGATAAGATCCAAGAATTGTAGGCCTCGGTTGGTGTACTTTTTCGCGATAGAGATAACCAATCGTAGGTTAGCTTCTACCATTTCTTTCTTAGCACGGCGAGCTTTGGCTTCACCGATAGACATGCGACGGTTGATTTCTTTAATTTCAGGAATCGTTAGCGTGATGTCTTCTTGAAGAGCAAGCAATCTGCGTTGTGCACGTAAGATCTCAGGGCGAAGCTCCATAAGGCCTTCTGCGTATGCTTCGCCTTTTTTGATTTCTGCATCAATCCATTCAAGCTTAACTTCATTGCCTGGGAATGACTTAAGGAAGGCAGGGCGAGGCATTCTTGCAATACGGATACAGCTATTCATCACAAAGCGTTCGTGCTTGCGAATCGTGGCGAGAGTGGTTCTAACCTTGTGTACCAGGGTGTCAAACATGCGAGGTACAAGCTTGAAGGTGATGAAAATATCACCGAGGGCTTGAAACGCTTTCTCTGCTTGTTTGGAGTTGCGGCCGTGCTTCTCTACTTCTACGTCGGCTTTTGCTAGTAGTGCAGCAAGCTCACCAAAACGCTCTTTGGCTTCTTCAGGGCAAAGAGAGTTATCAATTTCTTCTTTGTCCTCATCGTCTGCTTTCTTTTCTTCTTCTGTCTTTGGCTGGTGTGGTGCAGGAATGGCAACCGCATCGGTTTCATTCGGGTCAACATAGCCATTGATGATGTCAGTTAAGCGACGCTCTTCGAGTTCAACTTTGTCATATTCTGTAAGAATGTGTTGCACGGCGCCGGGCCAGTACGCTAACGAGTGAAGAACTTGGCGTACACCTTCTTCAATACGTTTGGCGATAACGATTTCGCCTTCACGTGTTAGTAGCTCAACGGTACCCATTTCACGCATGTACATGCGAACAGGGTCAGTCGTTCGGCCGGGTTCGGTTTCTACTGAAACAAGTGCAGCAGCAGCTTCTTCAACGGCATCTTCATCTGCGCCGTCGGAACCGTCTTTCATAAGAAGGTCGTCAGCTTCAGGGGCCGTCTCGTGTACAGGGATGCCCATATCGTTGATCATGCCAACAATATCTTCAATCTGGTCGGGATCAGTGATGTCCGATGGCAGATGGTCATTAACTTCGGCGTAGGTTAAGTAGCCTTGCTCCTTACCATGTGCAATAAGTTGTTTTAACAGTGATTTTTGCTTCTCTTTATTGCTCATGCAGTGCCGTTTCCTAAGTCAGGGGTCGCGTCGAACGCGGGATTATACAAGTGTCGACGCAAATATGCTAGAACCCTTGTGGATTGGGGGGTAAGTGCCGTTTATGGGGGTAATTGAACGGAATTCAACCTACAAAGTGATAATTTATTCTGTTTCGATGATGACTGGTGCCAAGGCAAGCTTTAATTTTAGTAGTTCTCTGAGTTTTGTCTTGTCTTTTGCGCCATCTTTGATCAAATCGTCAAGATCTGACTCAACTTTTGCTCTCTCAAGGTTGCGTAGTGCATCGTTAAGCTCTGGTGCGCTGTTTTCTTGGGGTATTAAAAACTCTTTGGCGGCAAGTTGAGCAAGGTGCTCGCCTTCTTCAGTTGCGTGCCAGCGGCCAAGGATGGCTGCGGTGGATGCTTCTGGTCGCTCTCTAAGTAGGGCAAGCAAATCCCTTAGCAGTTCCATGTAGGGTGACTGGAAATGCTGTAAATCTGCGGGTAATTCTGTATTGGCGGCATCTTTTGGTGTGTGCAGAATAATGCGTATTACGGAATCAATAATAGGGGTGACTGTGGCCGGGGGTTGAATGGGTTGATCATCCCAGTCGTTTTGGTAGCCCTTCTTAAACCCCTTTTTGCCTTTCCAGGCTTTATTTTTTTTGAATGACTTCTTTTTGCCAGGCGGTGAGTTTCCGTACTGGGGCGGGTCAAAATTGTCGTTTGATGGTGGGGCTTGAGAGTAGTCTTGTTGTGGGTAGTCAGGTTGGTGTTGGCCAGCCTGTGAATGGTTGGGGTAATCTTGTGGTGGGTAGTAACCGTCGGTGTTGCTGGTTGTGCCATCGCCCATGTTGCCCATCATGTTCGCGTAATCAGGTTGGCCTTGGTAGTCTTGTGGCGATTGATTTTGCTGGCTTTGTTGGGGTTGTTGATTGTTGCTGGAAGGCGTGGATTCGGGGTTGGGCTTCGGTACGCTAGATACCGAGATAGCCTTTTCTAAATTCTCGGTAGAAAGCTCGGTGATCGACGCAAGTCTGCCGATCATCAGTTGTCGAAATACGCCCTGGGGTAGTTTTTCTAACAAAGGGGCGGCTTGGTTGGCAAGTCGTGCTTTGCCATCCATTGTATTGACATCAATATCCAGTGATAGGGCGTCAAAGAAGTGCTCGGACAGTGGCGTTGCTGTGCGAAATTGTTCTTCTAGTAGCTCGGGGCCGTCTTTGTTTACCAGGGTGTCGGGGTCTTCGCCTTCAGGCAAAAATAAAAAACGAATTTGTCGGCCATCTTTCATGCAGGGTAGGGCGTTTTCTAAAGCCCGGTTTGATGCTTTTCTGCCTGCAGCATCCCCATCAAAGCAAAAGACTACTTCGCTGACGTAGCGAAAGAGTTTTTCGATATGATCTTGGTTGGATGCGGTGCCAAGGGTCGCAACAGAGTAGTGGATGCCGTGATGGGTGAGTGCAATAACATCCATGTAACCTTCAACAACAACGAGTCGTTCAAGTTTTTGTGGGTGTTTGCGGGCATCGTAAAGGCCGTAAAGTTCGCGGCTTTTGTGAAAAACGTCGGTTTCTGGGGAGTTTAGATATTTGGGTTTGTCGTTACCCAGAACTCTTCCGCCAAAAGCAATGGTTCTGCCGCGCATGTCTCGGATGGGGTACATGATGCGATCACGAAAACGGTCGTATTCACGCCCGTTGTCGTTGCGAACCGTTAGGCCTGCGTCAATTAGCTGTTTTCGCTTAAGTTCAGTGTCGCCAAATTCAGATATTAGGTTGTCCCAGCCTGGAGGGGCGTAACCAATTTGAAAATGTTTGGCGGTTTCTCCGGAGAGGCCGCGACGCTTTAAATAGCTAACCGCTTTTTCGCGAACGCGAGGATTCTTGAGTTGCGATTGGAAGAATTGATTGGCTTTATCGAGAATGTTGTAGAGTTCGGTGTGATCTTTTTTCTTAAGCCCGGTACCGCCTTCTCGGGGTACGTCCATGCCTAGCTTTTTGGCTAGTCCTTCGATGGCTTCGACAAACCCTTCTCGAACGTAGTCCATCTGAAAGCCGATGGCGTTACCGCTGGCGCCACAGCCAAAGCAATAGTAGAACTGTTTGTCGGGACTGACTGTGAAAGAGGGGGTTTTTTCGTCGTGAAACGGGCAGCAGGCTGAGTAGTTCTTGCCTGATTTTTTGAGTCGGACCTGGCTGCCGATTAGGTCAACTAGGTCCGTTCTGGCGAGGACATCATCAATAAAATGTTCAGGGATTTTTCCTGCCATAGAGGTGTGCGCCGTTTATTTAGCTAGGTCGAGACTGAGCTGGGTCGAAATTTAACTAGGTCGAGATTTAGCTGAGTCGAGCTTTAATCTGTTTGCTGACTTCACCCATGTCGGCTTTGCCTTGGAGTTGGGGTTTTAGTATGCCCATCACCTTGCCCATGTCTTTCATGCCTTCAGCGCCAGTGCTGCTGATAGCGGAGTCGATCAGGGTGTTGATCTCATCTTCAGTTAGGGCTTTTGGCATAAACTCTTGCAATACAGTGATTTCAAAGCGCTCAATGCTTGCTAAGTCTTCACGGTTGCCTGCCTCATATTGCTGGGCAGAGTCTTTGCGTTGTTTAATCATTTTGTCGAGAACGGCAAGAATGCGGACTTCGTCAGGTTCTATGCGTTCATCAACTTCAATTTGTTTAAGGGCCGCAGTAGCCATGCGAAGGGTGGTGAGGCGACCTTTTTCTTTGGCTTTCATTGCTGTGATAACGGCTTTGTTTAACTGGTCTCTAAGCGCTGGCATGGGGCTTCCTTAATAAATAATGACAAACACAAATACGCCGAACAGGTTATCCTGTACAGCGTAAGAGTGATCGAGGATCTGTGAAGTGTTAGCTTAACAGGCTTGACGGATCCTAGTAGAGGCGCTTGCGACGAATAGTTTCGCGAGAAACTTTCTTTGCGTGACGCTTAACAGCTGCAGCGGCTTTGCGCTTGCGAACTTGAGTTGGCTTTTCGTAATATTCGCGACGACGTACTTCAGCTAGTACACCTGCTTTTTCACAAGAACGCTTAAAACGACGTAGTGCTACGTCAAATGGCTCGTTATCTTTTACCTTTACCTGAGGCATTAATCGTACCTTTGTATTTAATGGGTTAACTTCATTTTAGATGTCTTTTTTGTAGTCGCTTTAGTGGCAGCTACCTAAAAACACCTAAATCAGATCCTGTATCCATATTCATAGAACCGAAACGATAGGGCTCCAGATTTGGGGCGTGAATTGTAATCCTAATGCAGGAGAATTGCAAAACCTGTTTGGCAGGTTATGATGATGGGCTTAAAATGTTGAGATGTAACACATTTAAATATGACTGGAGATAAAGGTAGCCTGTGAAAGTACTTGGGATTGAGACGTCGTGTGATGAAACAGGTATTGCTCTGTATGATAGTGATACTGGGCTCTTGGGCCATGTTCTGTATAGCCAGATCGAACTGCATCAGGATTATGGCGGTGTTGTGCCAGAGCTGGCATCTCGAGATCATGTGCGAAAAATTATTCCTCTGATTCGCCAGGTATTGGAAGAATCAGGGGTCACAAAGCAAGATATTGATGCTGTAGCCTATACAGCGGGCCCTGGATTAGTGGGTGCATTGCTGGTTGGGGCGTCTGTTGGTAAAAGTATTGCTTACGGTTGGGGGGTGCCTGCTATTCCTGTTCATCACATGGAAGGCCACCTTTTGGCTCCAATGCTTGAAGATAACCCACCAGAAATGCCTTTTTTGGCATTATTGGTCAGTGGCGGCCATACCCAGTTGATTGGTGTTGATAATTACAGTGAATATACCATTTTGGGCGAGTCTTTAGATGACGCTGCTGGGGAGGCTTTTGATAAGGCTGCCAAAATGCTGGGGTTGGACTACCCTGGAGGGCCGGCGATTGCAAAGGCGGCAGAGGGCGGTGATGACAATAGATTTACGTTTCCGCGGCCAATGATAGGCAAGCCAGGGCTTAATTTCAGCTTCAGTGGGCTTAAAACGTACTGTATGAATACAATTGATGACTGTGTTGAGGCAGAGGGTGGGCTTACTGCGCAGACTCGTAGTGACATCGCCTGTGCATTTCAGACAGCTGTTGTTGATACGTTGGCGATGAAGTGTAAACGTGCGATAAAGCAAACAGACTATAAACGTTTGGTGATAGCGGGTGGTGTGAGTGCAAATACCTTGCTGCGAGAGAAATTGAAGAAAGTTATGGGAGGTATGGGGGTTGAGGTTTATTACCCTCGGTTAGAGTTTTGTACGGACAACGGGGCAATGATAGCATTTGCAGGTTGCCAGCGGTTATTGGCGGGTGAGGTGTCTGATCATGCGATCCAAGTGAGGGCACGCTGGCCGCTAGATCAATTAAAAGGTGGTTAATGCTGCTTTTTGTCGTCGTTGCTTTCATCTAGGCCGTGCTCATCAGCGCTGGCTTCATCAAAGCTACGTTCATTGCCTCGATAAAGGCTAAGCATATTTTGTCGGTGGCTAAGAATAAGTAACAGTGAAATGGTTGCGATAACGGGTAAATAGCTGCTTTGAAGTGTTGAGGGTACGGTTAGGTTGAAATAAATCGGAGCCGCGGCCCAGCTCACCAGGGCCGCTATGGACGCCGTTCGGGTCATAACGATGGTACCAACCCAAGTGCCGATTATCAGTAGGCCTGCTGGCCAATGTAAGGCTAGGGCAACCCCCATAGCCGTGGCGACACCTTTTCCACCTCTAAAATCAAAATATACGGGAAAGAGGTGTCCTAAAAATGCACAAAAACCACACAAGGCAAGCACGATAGGTGGTGCATTTAGTTCCATTGCGATCAAAATAGGGATAATTCCTTTGGCGACATCTCCCAGAAGAGTCGCTACTGCTGCCAGTTTTCCTGCGGCACGTAATACGTTGGTGGTGCCAGGGTTCTGTGAGCCTGTTGAGCGAGGGTCTTCAAGCCCCAATATGCGGCAAATTAATATTGCAGAGGAAATAGATCCCATTAAGTAGGATAATAGCCACAACACAATAACTAATACGGTATTCAGAATTCGTTTCCTTTCAAGGTTCGCGTCTAGCGGCGTTTTCTAGGATAATTACGTTTTATTAAAACAAATGGTTTGATGAATGGATATAGTTTATATACGCGAGTTAAATATTAAGACGGTTATCGGGATCTTTGATTGGGAGCGCAGTATTAAGCAAACAGTTAGTCTTGATTTAGAGATGGGCACGGATATCGCTAAAGCGGCTGCTACTGACCATATTAATGACACGTTGGATTATAAGGCGGTGTCTAAGCGGCTTATTTCTTTTATTGAATCCAGCGAGTTTCAATTGGTGGAAACGATGGCAGAACGAGTAACTGAAATTGTACGCGAAGAGTTCTCTGTTCCGTGGGTTCGGTTACGTTTAAGTAAGCCCGGTGCAGTGCGTGGGGCAAAAGATGTGGGTGTTGTGATTGAGCGAGGAGAAAAGGTCTAAATGACTCGGGTGTACCTTAGTTTAGGCAGCAATATTGATCGCGAAAACCATATAAAGGCGGGCCTGGATGCGTTGGCGCGAGAATTTGGCTCGTTGACGTTGTCCCCTGTGTACGAAAGTGAGTCGGTGGGCTTTGATGGTGATGCATTTTATAATCTAGTCGTTGCTATAGAGTCTGAGCTTTC
>MAAB01028987.1_pt1 | contig 31210 bp, 25 predicted proteins | sample 1115991 | NCBI WGS metagenome assembly MAAB01 (sample SAMN04961124, study PRJNA320927) | seawater metagenome | isolation source: sample BD02T18 sea water enriched with oil for 18 days | place: USA:Gulf of Mexico | collected 2013-07-27
ACTGGACTATATTGGCATTTTGTTGATTTAGTTTGGGTATTCATTTTTGCATTTTTCTATTTATGGTGAGGCGAATATGATGAAACAACACATAGCAACACCGAGTGCTACATCGCATGTTCAACAGCAACATCCGATCTCTATGTACCTAAAAGTATGGTTATTACTTTTTGTCTTAAGTGCCTGTTCTTACATGGTTGATTACTTTGAATTTCAAGGCATGCTTAGATGGACACTTATTTTAGCTTTTATGTTTTTAAAGGCTGGGTTAATTATCATGTTTTTTATGCACTTAGCATGGGAACGCATGGCAGTTAAGCTATTATTATTTTTACCCCCTATTGCGATTTTAATTTTTATTGTTTTGATGTCAAGTGAGGCTGATTATGTTTTTATCAGCCGAATGCTTTCATTTTTTAATCCTTGATATTGCCATATTGTATTTAAGGAAAGCCAATGGAAAATAATGCTAACACTTTAGTGATATCGCCTAAACTGGCGACTTGGCAAGATTATCTCGCCTTATGTAAGCCGAAGGTGGTGTTGATGATATTGATCACCGCGATGGTTGGCATGTATCTAGCCAGTGTTCAAAGCTTTGATATCAAGTTGATGTTTATTGCTAATATCGCCATTGGCTTTGCTGCTAGTGCTGCTGCGGTTATTAATCATGTTGTGGATGTTAACATTGATGCAAAAATGCAAAGAACACAATGGCGGCCTCTCGTTAAGCAACGTATTAGCAGCAAACAGGCGCTGATTTTTGCCACTGCTTTGGCCTTTAGTTCGATGTTTTTACTATTGAAATATGTCAATGTGTTAACTGCATTACTGACTTTAGTGGGCTTTATTGGTTACGCCGTGATCTATACTTGTTTTTTAAAGCATAAAACACCACAAAATATTGTTTACGGAGGTTTTGCTGGCGCTATACCTCCTTTACTCGGTTGGACAAGTATCACCAATAGCATTGACCTAGAACCTTTATTACTGACTTTGATTATTTTTTTGTGGACACCCGCTCATTTTTGGCCGTTAGCCATAGACAGAATTGAAGATTATCGACAAGCTAATGTACCTATGTTGCCAGTAGTTAAAGGGGTTGACTACACCAAAACTTGCGTTTTGATTTATACTATAGCAACAATTATTGCTAGTTTATTACCGTATTTTTTCCATTATTCTGGTGAGGTTTATTTATGCTTGGTTTTAGTGCTGGGACTGTGGTTTGGTTATTTTGCTATACAACTTAAAATCACCGTAAAGAATCAATTGGCATTAAAAACCTTCCGCATTTCAATTTATTATTTGATTGCACTTTTTCTTGCTTTATTACTTGATCGCTTAATAGTGCACTGGTAATAAAACAAAGATGAATAAATTGTCTCATTCACAACAAGCATTAATACTGCTACCTATTTTAGTGATCATTGCATCAGCGATATATATTTTTCGTTTAACCGCTAACAGCCATTTCCATAACGATGGGGAGTTGCCTAAAATACAAGGATTTGTATTAAAAGAAGCGCAACAACTAACAAATATTCAATTAACAGATCATCAGGGCATGCCCGTTAATCGTGACTACTTTCTAGGAAAGTGGCAGTTTATTTCTTACGGCTATACTCAATGTCCTGATATTTGCCCAACCACATTATTCACCTTAACTCAGCTTGCCGACTTGCTCAGCGCCAGACATGAGAATCTAGAAACCCAATTTGTTTTTTATACCATTGATCCCTATCGTGATTCTCAAAAAATACTTGCTCAGTATATTCATTATTTTTCAGAGCGTTTTGTTGCTGTTCGTGCAAATAACTCAGCAGATGCCCAAAGCTTTCAGAAAAGTTTAGGAATAAAAGTTGAAATTACTCGCGGCTATATAAATGATACCGAAAAAAGCATTAGTAAAAACGAACATGTCCTAACAGCCACAAAAAATGACTTGTTTTATCAAGTGAGCCACGGACTAGCGATATTTTTAATAAATCCAGATGCTGAATTACAAGCCGTATTTTTACCTGAAACAACAGAACTCGGAATGAAATTTTTTACCCCGAATATGCTTTATCATGACTATTTAAAAGTTATTAATTATTATCGACAAGGTAGCTGAATCCAAGATAAAACGGATATTTATCGAAACAAGTGAACGCACGGATCTAAGACAACTAATATTTAACACGCATCAGTTAATTTAAGAAAATTTTGGTTCGCTCGAAATAACGCAACAAGTGCTTTTCAAGGTAGTTGTCGCCTAAACAGTGAATAGCTAAACGGCAACTTTACCCAAAGGTAAATGGCCTTGTTGTGTGAAATATAGGCATTCAAACTTGAAGTGGCATGGGTATAAAGGCTTTAAAACACGGGGTGTTATATTTATTGCTGTCTAGTAAAGGGTAAATTATGAGTAGATATCGAATTGAAAATGATTCATTTGGCGAATTGAAAGTACCAGCCGATAAATATTATGGCGCGCAGTCTGCGCGTTCATTAATCAACTTTCCTATTGGAATAGAAACGATGCCCAAACCACTAATTCGTGCTCTGGGTATTATCAAACAAGCCGCAGCACAAGTGAATATGAATTTGGGTGTGCTAGATACTACGCTTGGTCTAGCGATTATGCAGGCTGCTGGAGAGGTGATGGAAGGAAAACTTGATGATCATTTTCCATTATCGGTCTGGCAGACAGGCTCGGGTACTCAAAGCAATATGAATAGTAATGAAGTGATTTCCAATCGTGCTATTGAGATTTGTGGGGGTATAATTGGTAGTAAAGACCCTGTCCATCCTAATGACCATTGTAATTTGGGACAGTCATCAAATGATACCTTTCCGACTGCAATGCATATTGCCGCTGTTGAAGAAATTAGTCATTCTTTGTTACCCGCATTAAAACATTTTCGTGACCAGTTAAATATAAAATCTTTGTCATTCAATCAATTAATTAAAATAGGGAGAACCCATACACAGGACGCAACGCCACTGACTCTTGGTCAGGAATTTTCAGGGTACACGGCACAATTGGATAATGCCGTTCGAAGAGTTGAAGCAGTGTTACCCGCGCTCTACCAGCTTGCTCAAGGGGGGACAGCTGTGGGTACTGGGCTCAACTCTATCCAAGGTTTTGATGTGAAGTTTGCCGAGGAAGTGGCAAAGGTAACAAAGCTGCCATTTAAAACCGCAGAAAATAAATTTGAGGCGCTCGCTGCACACGATGCAATTGTAGAGGCCAGTGGTGCGTTAAACACCGTAGCCGTAAGCATAATGAAAATTGCTAACGATATCCGTTTTCTAGCATCGGGACCACGTTGCGGTATTGGTGAAATTAACTTACCCGAAAATGAACCCGGATCGTCGATCATGCCGGGTAAGGTGAATCCGACACAATGTGAGGCATTGACCATGATTGCTACTCAGGTAATGGGTAATCATATGACAATTTCAGTGGCTGGATCTAATGGGCATTTTGAGCTTAATGTCTTCAAGCCGGTAATGATTTATAATTTGCTGCAATCAGTCCGTTTACTTTCCGATGGTTGTCGCAGTTTTACTGATAGATGTGTAAAAGGTATTGTTGCCAACGAGGAGCGCATTGCAGCGTTACTGGATGAGTCACTGATGCTGGTTACAGCGCTGAATCAACATATTGGTTATGATAATGCCACTAAAATTGCTAAAAAAGCCCATCAGGATGGTTCGACACTTTTAGAAGCCGCGCTCATCCTTGAGTTATTGACTGAAAAACAGTTTAAAGAGTGGGTTGTACCAGAGAAAATGATTGGACCCGAAACATTAAAAAAGCCAGATAGATAGCGGAGTTGTATCTGCTTTTTATAATGTTGATTAGGGCAAAAAACATTCCCATAAAGGTTATATTCGTCCAGATTCTTTTAATCGTCTTTGTACTCTTTGGTGATAAAGGTTTGCCAAATATGGTCGAATTACTGGCAGAGAAATGAGCAAGGCTAAGCACTTTAGTAACCATACCCGTTCCATTAAGATGATGTATGCATCTAACTCAGATAAAATTTTACCATCTGCAAGCTGGAGGTGAAGTTCAGAAAGTGCTTTGAGTGGGTCGATGGACAGACGTTTTAAATGTTCATCTTGACCGGTAATATCAAACCATCTGATCTGTTCACCACCTTGCCCAGCAAGGCGTTCATAAAATCGCCTATCTTTTACGCATTTAGGACAGGCTCCATCATAAAATACTGTAATGCTTACTCGATCTGTATCCATATTATCGTCCTCTTCATATGAGCTATTTTAATTTAGCTCGTTCAAAGCTAGACATGATCTCAGTTCTTGCCTCATCAATATCACCCCAACGATCAATTTTGACCCATTTCTCTTGTTCAAGACTCTTATAATGTTGAAAAAATAGCACTATTTGCGCTTTTAATAAGTTAGGAATATCCCCGATATTTATAATTTTGTCATATTCGCTACTTAGCCTACTGTGGGGGACGGCAATTATTTTGGCGTCTTCACCGGACTCATCTGTCATTTTTAATACTCCGACCGGACGGCAACGGATGACGCTACCAGTCATTAGAGGGTAGGGAGTCGGTACTAGAACATCGACAGGATCACCATCAAGTGACAGCGTATTATTAACATAGCCATAGTTGCAGGGATAAAACATTGGCGCAGCTATGAAGCGATCAACAAAAATAGCGCCACTGTCTTTGTCTATCTCATATTTTATTGGATCGGCATTGGCAGGGATTTCGATAATCACATTGAAATCATCGGGTAAAGATTTACCGGCTGGTACGTCTTTTAGGCTCATTAGGTGAACTCCCATCATGTTTTAATTAATACCAATTCCATTAAGTTAGTTCCCACTCAGAGCTTTTCAGCGGTTTGAGAATAAATATAATTTTTTTGCATATAGTCACTCTATATGAAAGAAATTCTGTGTGATTATCATATCGCTGAGTAGGGAGAAACTTATTGGAATTGGTATAAGTATAGATCACGGTTTACGTATACTGAATAAGCCACAAAAAATAGGGGGGAGACAAAGTCAGTTTACAATCTAAAAATTTCACTCCTGTATACCGTATATGGCACTATGGGGGGTAGTGAGTTGGTGTTCTTAAGCACAAAGGGTTTAATGCTTGAGGCATTAGCTATTAAGTGCGGCGTCAAAATTAGGTAGCGTAACTACGTCACCGGCAATCAAGCTATCGATATGGATGTCGCCAATCCGAACTCTTACCAGCCTTAATGTGGCAAAGCCCACAGCAGCCGTCATTTTTCTTATCTGACGATTTTTCCCTTCACAGAGAGTGATAGAGATCCAGCTAGTAGGGCCATGTTTCGGATCGCGGATTTTACGACCACGAGCGGGCAGTTGAGGCTCACCGTCTAGCTTGAACGCTTTACAAGGCAGGGTTAAATATTTAGCCCCATTAACACTAATCTCAACACCATTTTGTAACAGTGATATCGCTTCAGCAGTGATCACGCCATCAACTTGCACGTAGTACTCTTTTTCTATACCTTTGTCTCTGACTTTGTAGCTCATCATACCGTCGGTTGTGAGTAACAATAAGCCTTCGGAGTCGTGATCTAATCGCCCAATCGCCATCGTTTTATCGGGGAAGCTAAATAGCTCGCCCAGTAGATGTTTCTTCTTTCGTGATTCTGGTAAAAACTGACTTAAAAAACCATATGGCTTAAATATTTTGAAGTGCTGGTGATTTTGGCTTGGCTCAGTGAGCTCTGCTAAACTGGTTTGGTTAGTGGTTGGCATTAAACATAGCTTTGATTGTAAAGTCTGAGTGGTATCGCATTATACAGTTAGTCTGGGTTAGATGCACTGTGTCTGCTAAGTGTTATGGTTGAGTGAAACTGAGCATCATTTTATAGGTTTCCTAGTCGTTTTTTTTTGGCTATTTCGATTTAGCTTTCTAGCTCGGTTTTGGCTCGAAAGAGCCATAGAAGTAATGATCTATTTTATAATAATTGAGAACCAATTAAGTATGGTATATCAGGTTTAAAAGACTATATTGTCGGAGCAGCAATAATGATCACTGTGGAGTTCAGTGATCATTGATGGTGATTAGTTGCTCTAAAGATTATGCGCGGCCACCCACCTAACAGTTAAATATTAAATTTTAGTATAACGTGTCTGGCTCTTATTATTTTTGGCGATTCACATTCGACTTCGAAGTGAACTTAACCGTCATTTTTTAAGGTGATTTGTGGCTCTGTATAGGCTTTAGTTCCCCATAAAGGAACCGTAGAAAGACTATGCTTAAAACTTCCTGAGGTTTCTTTAGTCGCGTACGACAAATACATTAATGTTTGGTTCTGAGCGTCATAAATACGTCTTACTTTCATGGTTTTAAAAAAGATACTTTTTGATTTTTTAAAGACCACTTCACCCGATTTACTTTTATCTATTTGAGCAATCATAGCTGAGGTTATTTCACCCGTTTGACGACAAGCGATTGAACTATCACTGGGATCAGATAAGCTCAAATTCGCTTCAACACTTGCTATGTGACAAGTAACACCAGGTACTATGGGGTCAACTAAGGTATTTAGTTTAATATCCTTGAGCGTAAACATGCCTAATGAAACATCACCTACTTCATTATCAGAGCAGCCCAGTAGCAGCGTTGAAAAACCAACGGCCAGCATAAATTTTTTCATGAATTTTCCTTGGAGTAATATGAATCGTAATGTTGGTTAAACAAATTATAAAGAGTGTATCACAGTGAAAAGTTAACTATTAATATTGTCTTTTTAGAGCTTTAACTTATCACTTGCGACTAACTCACCAAGATATAAGACAAAAGCCAGTAAATGACCTGTGAATTTAAGATATTTTGTATACAATAATAGATTGTTAATGATCACTCGGTGAGCCAACCTTAACACTCACTTTTATTTTGGAGTAAAACAATGCGTTCTTTTTCTCGCTTTTCTTGCCGATTAGTTTTAACTGTTAGTGTCCTAACGATACCTTTCATAACAGTGGCAAATACTACAGTAGCTAGTAATACAGGGGTTATTAACCTCTTTGAAGCTAAAGATATTTTCTCACTGGAATATGCCAGCGATCCACAAATATCTCCTGATGGCGAAAATATTGTTTATATCAGAAATTCAAACAATATTATGACCGATGATAAAAACAAAAACCTATGGTTGATTGATGTTAACAGTAAAAAGCAGTTACCACTTTTTTCTGATGACAAACAATATTCACAACCACGTTGGTCAGCTGATGGCGAAAAAATTGCCTTTGTCAGTAATTTAACCGGTAGTTATCAAATACACGTGCATTACCTTAAACAAAATCGCACAGCTTTGGTCAGCCAAGTACAAGGCGGTGTGGGCAGTTTAACCTGGTCACCCGATGGAAAATGGCTCGCGTTTACACAACTTGTTGCTGATAAAAGAACCGTTATTGCCAAAATGCCTAAAAAGCCCAAAGGGGCTAAATGGTCAAAACCTGTCGTTGTTATTGACCAAGCATATTATCAAGCAGATGGCCGCGGATTACTTAAACCCGGTTACCAACATATTTTTGTTTTACCTAGTGAGGGTGGCACTCCACGTCAGATCACCCAAGGAGACTTTCATCATAGAGGAAAGCTTGCTTGGAATAAAAAAAGTGATGCTATTGTTTTTTCAGCAAATCGTATATCCGATTGGGAATATAAATCACTTGAAGGTGATTTATTTAAAGTGATGGTAAAAAATGGTGAGCTGACGCAGTTAACCTCTACACCGGGTAAAGAGTTTAATCCTGTCTTTTCAGAAAATGGCAACAAGCTTGCCTTTTTATCGACTTCTAACGCATTGAACCCTTACCGTAATGCCAAGTTAAATATCATGAATTGGAAGACTAAAAAGTCGACTGAGATTGCTAGTGATTTTGACCGCTCTATCCGAGATCCTCAGTGGTTATCTAGCTCGTTATTGGCGATAAATTATGATGATTTTGGCAAACGTAAATTGGCAACCATTTCGACCAAAGGTAAAGTTAAAGACTTAACAGATACCTTAGTGGGAAGTAGCATTGGCCGTCCTTATATCAGTGGTAGTTTCACTGCTTCAACCGAGGGTTATATGGCCTTTACTCAAGGTAGTAGCTCACGCCCGGCAGATGTGGCGGTTATTAATACCCGTAAAAAGATTGTTAAGTTAACACAATTAAATGAAGACTTATTGGCGCATAAAAGTCTTGGTAAAGTTACTGAAGTTAATTATAAATCATCATTTGATGGTGAGCCTATTCAAGGTTGGTACGTTACCCCGCCAAACTTTGACCCTAAGAAAAAGTACCCACTGATTTTAGAGATCCACGGCGGTCCACACTTAGCTTACGGCCCGCACTTTTCTGCTGAACTCCAACGTTTTGCAGCGCAAGGTTATGTAGTTTTTTATGATAACCATCGCGGTAGTAGTTCTTACGGTGAACGTTTTGCCATGTTATTAAAGTATAAATACAGCTCTAAAGAGGATTTTGCCGATCATAATTCAGGGGTAGACGCCATGTTAGGTTTGGGCTTTATTGATGAAGATAATTTATTTATTGCTGGCGGCTCTGCTGGCGGTATCGCAACGGCTTATGCGATTGGCTTAACTGATCGATTTTCTGCTGCGGTAGTGGTTAAACCGGTTATTAACTGGTTAAGTAAAGTGTTAACAGCGGATAGTGGTTTAGGGCAAATACCTACACAATTTCCAGGAATGCCTTGGGAACACGTTGAACATTATTGGAAGCGTTCTCCAATGTCATTAGTCGGTAACGTTACAACACCGACTATGTTGATGACGGGTGAAGAAGATTTACGTACGCCAATGGCGCAAACTGAACAGTTTTACCAAGCGCTCAAATTAAGAAAGATTGATACTGTGTTAGTCAAAGTTCCGGGTTCGCCACATGGAATTGCGGGAAAACCATCAAGAATGATCACTAAAATTGAACATACCCTAGCTTGGTTTGAAAAATATAAAACCAAGGCAGCTGAGTAGAATAACGAGGATCAGTAAGGTAAAAAATCGCACCTGAACGTTCTTTTATTACTTAACGGTTATGACAGCAAAGACCAAGCTATACCTTTTGGTATTAATTCAGCTTGGTCTTTTTTTTGTGCTTTTTTGAGGGAAGGAATATTTTATTCAGAACCCTGTTAATACCAATTCCATAATATGAAATCACCAGTTAGTGCTTAAGAAAACTTTAAAAATTATGATGTGATGTGCTCTATTGTTCAATTGGCTTAGTCCTTTAATTAATTAAACTGAAAAATAGATAGTTAGCTATTTTTCAGAGCGTGTATTACCCCCTATTGCTACTCTGTTTTACTCTAAAGGAAGATATTTATCTATGCTGAATTTAACTATTCGTCGTAAAGTTGTACTTACTACCTTGACCGCTGTGGTGCTATCTATATTGATTGTTAGCGCTTTTTCCCTTAACTTAAGCCGAGCCATTATTTTGGAGGCTGCAATTGAACGAGAATTGCCTGCAGCGTTGGGAGAGGTAGCCAATAATCTCGATGCGGAATTATTGTTACCCATTACCGTCGCGCAAACTATGTCGAGTAACCTTTACTCTCAGCAGTTTATTGCCAATGGCGAGCAAGTGGATGATCATCAACAAGTCATCAATTATTTGAAAAATATCCAGAGTGAATTTAATACCATTAGTGCCTTTTTAGTCTCAGCCAAGTCTGGAAAATATTTTACGCCTAGCGGGCTTTTCAAAACCTTGTCACCACAAGAGAATAAAGATCAATGGTTCTATGGTTTTATCAATAGTGGTAAAAAATATGAACTGAGTTTAGATGTTGATGAAGAAACCAATATACCGACCTTGTTTATCAATTATTTACTGAAAGTTTCGGGAAAGCCTAGTGCTGTTGTCGGTGTGGGTTTATCACTAGAGAACATAACTAACAGCATTAGTCAGTATCGTATTGCACAAACAGGTAAGGTGTTCTTAGTTGATCATCAGGGCAAGATAAAACTTCATCCGGATACTCAACAAATTGGTAAAAGTTTAGCTGATATTGGCGTTAGTAATAGCAAGACGCTTTTGTCAAAAGCAAAATTTAGCTCTGCTGAGTTTATGCTTAATGGCACAAGAACCCTTATTGCGAGTCGATATTTAAACAGTATTGGTTGGTATGTGGTTGCCGAGGTAGCTAAAGAAGAAGTGCTTGGTGGATTAACCCAAGCGACATGGTCATTAGTGATGATGGGTATTATTATTGCGATAATTTCTGCGTTTGTAAGTACTTGGCTTATTTCTCGTTTAATTGCACCTTTTGGTCAGCTTGCAGCTATGTTAGCTGAAATTGGTAAAGGTGGCGGTGATTTAACGCGCCGTTTAGATGATTCACGTCAAGACGAAGCGGGTACTATGGCTAGAGGTTATAATGAATTTGTTAGCCACTTAAGCGAGTTATTACAACAAGTTTCTAATACTGGCAGTGAACTCGCGGTTGCGATTGAGCAAATAGACTCTCAAGCGAAGTCGATGGAATCTGAGATAAATGAGCAAGTGAGCAGAGTTGAGCAAATTGCGACGGCAATGCATGAAATGGGCACGACTGCAGAAGAAATTGCCAGCAGCGCTACTAATGCCGCACAAAGTGCACAAGCGGCTGATGCAACAGTGCAGCAAGGTAATGATTCAGTGGTACAAACTATCGCCAGCGTTTCCGATATGAGCGAGCAGTTAGTTTCTACTCGTACTATGATCGCTCAATTAGCTGAGGATGCTCGCTCTATTGATACTGTGGTTGAAGTAATACGTAGTGTGTCAGAGCAAACTAATTTATTGGCGTTAAATGCTGCTATTGAAGCGGCTCGTGCTGGAGAGCAAGGTCGAGGTTTTGCCGTCGTTGCTGATGAAGTAAGGACTCTTGCATCACGCAGTCATGACTCAACCAAAGAAATTAGAAATATTATTGAGAAGCTGCAAGCAAAAACAGAAGAAGTGGTTGCCGCTATTTCGCAAAGCACAGAGCTCAGCACGGCTAGCCAAACAGAGGCGGGTCATTCGGGCAAGCACTTAGAAAGTATTTCTGAAAGTATTAGTATAATGAATGATATGAATCTGCAAATTGCTACAGCTACAGGAGAGCAATCTAATGTAGTGGGTGAAATTAATCCTCACGTTACAGCGGTGGCGGATATTTCACGGGTTAATAGCGATATAGTTCAGCAAACCTCTATTGCCTGTAGTGAACTTAGAAATAAGGCAAGTCAGCTAAATGAGTTAGTGTCTCGTTTTAAGTTTAACTAACGAAAACGTTGCCGAAATAAAAAATGCCAGTCAAGAATATTGACTGGCATTTTTATTTGGTAAACTTAAACAGCTTAATCTATTTCAAAAAGCCGTTTGAAAGGGCTAAGTATTTTTACCAAATACGAACACGTTCATCTTCTGATAAATACAAAGCATCACCCGGTTTTACGTTAAACGCTTTGTACCATGCATCATGGTTACGCGGTGCTTGAGCACGAAAACGTCCTGGTGCATGTGTGCCTCCACGTAGCTGGTTTAACATACTTTTTTCAGTGCGCTTTTCTTTCCATACTTGTGCCCAAGCTAAGAAGAAACGTTGGTCTCCAGTAACGCCGTTAATAACCGGTGCTTCTTTACCATTTAAGCTTAATCTATAAGCATGGTAGGCCATTGATAAACCGCCAACATCACCAATGTTTTCGCCTAAGCTATTACGGCCGTTAACAAAGTTGTCAGGGATAGGTTCGTACTTATTATATTGTGCGACTAATTGATCGGCTTTAGCATCGAAAGCATCGCGGTCTTCATCAGTCCACCAGTTACGTTGAATACCATTAGCATCTGACTTTGAACCTTGATCATCAAAACCGTGGCCCATTTCATGACCAATTACTGCACCAATGGCACCGTAGTTAACTGCGGCATCGGCATTTGGATCGAAAAATGGTGGTTGTAAAATTGCTGCAGGGAATACAATTTCATTAAATGAACTGTTGTAATAGGCGTTTACACGTTGTGGTGTCATGCCCCAGCGATTACGGTCAGTTTTCTTTAACTCTTTGGCAACGCTATCAGCATTAAAGAATTGACGAAGATGTTTGATGTTACCAACTAAGTCATTTTTAGAAATGGTTACGCCATCAAATTCCTGCCATACATCAGGGTAACCAATTTTAGGATTAAATGCGGCAAGCTTGGCATGAGCGTTAACTTTGGTTTCTTCGCCCATCCAATCAAGGCCATCGATACGTTGGCCAAGTGCGGTACGCAAATTTTCAACGAGTTGAGCCATTTGCAGTTTCGAACTTTCAGGGAAGAAACGGGCTACATACACTTTGCCAATAGCAAAACCTAAAGACTCGGTATCTGACATTTCGCCAATAGCGCGCTTCCAACGTGGACGAGGCTCTTGTTGACCGCTTAACTCTTTGCCATAAAAAGCGAAGTTAGCCGCATAAATTTCTTCAGATAATAAATCGGCATTACCACTAATAGTATGGAAGGTTAAATAGTCTTGCCAAACGGATAGAGGCTCTGAATTGACTAAAGTGATCATTGCTTTAATTGGTTCAGGTTGAGAAATATTAAGTTGTGGCACTTTGTAGCCAGATTGCTCGAAGTAAGTATCCCAGTCGAAATCTGGATATTGTTTAGCTAAATCGGTACGTTGTACTTGGTTTAAGGTTAAGTCACGATTACGTTTTTTCTCACGTGGCCAATGACCTTGAGCGATTTTAGTTTCTAGCGCTAAAATCTGTTCAGCACGTACTTGAGTGTTTTCGATACCAGCAAAAGCAAGCATAGTAGCTATGTGCGCTACATACGCATTACGCGTTTTCTCAAATCGCTCATCTTCTTCTAAGTAGTAAGAACGATCAGGAAGACCTAAACCACCAGCACCAACAGACATTTCATATTGATTTGGGTTTAAACGGTTAAACCACATATAACCGCCAATAGGAGACTTAGCCCCTGATAACCACGCTTCACCAAATACTTTGGTTAAGTCTGTAGTATTTTTTACTGCGCTAATTTGGTCTAACGTTGATTGAATTGGACTGATGCCTAATTTATTAACGGTTTCAGTGTCCATATAGGCTTGATAAAAATCAGCCACTAATTGTTCATCAGCGTTTAAATTCGAACGGCTAGTTATATCGTCAATAATTTCTTTTACTTGTGTTTCACTGCGCTCAGCTAAGCCGGTAAAAGCACCAAAACGCGTTTTGTCGGCAGGCATTATATAATGGTCATACCAAGTACCACTAGCATACATAAAGAAGTCATCACCAGGTTTAACGACCTCATTGCGGGCGCTTAAATCAACACCAAAGCTTCCTAGTTCGGCTTTACTGGCTATTGTACTTTTATTACTGTTGTTATTGCTCGCGTCAAACAGGCCACAACCGCCAATAACGGTAGTCGCTAAGGCAATGGCTATCAGAGTTTTTTTCATAGAATAAGTCTCTTTTTAAATAAATTAGTTATAACAAGTGGCTTAAATAAATTAATAATACAACGCAATAGCGACATTAAAAAAGCAACCTAAGTATTGATGTATAAACTAAGGTGTTGGGGTTGCTTCATTACTTTTTTAAATATTGATAATTTACTAATATTTAACGGCTAACGGTACCACTTTGAACCCTGACATTTTCTCGTATGTTAAAAAAATGTCAACCTAGATACGTTTAACGGTAGGGTTTACTCGATGAGGTCATTGTCACTGCAACGTTACACGCTACTATTTCTAGAAGGGCTAACCATAAAACAGTTGCGTATGGTCTTTGTTAGTTTGCTCTGATATCCAGTCATAAAGAGTCAAATCATTTTTGCAATTATTGATTTTGCTAGGTATAAAGACGGCCACGATTTTTTATTTTATGAGTTATCTTGGTGAAAACACTTTCATTTATATTTTTATTACTGGTTGCAGTTCCTGTGCTTGCAAAGTCTTCTTTAGAAAAGTCAGGGGATATTATCCATTTACTTATACCGGCAACAGCTCTTGGCGCAACGCTAGTGATAGAAGATGATTATCAAGGCAGTTGGCAACTTATAAAAACAGGGGTAGTTTCTCGTGTGGCAGTGGAAGGGTTTAAGTTTGCCGTAGATAAAGACCGACCAGACGGCTCTGGAGATGACTCCTTTCCGTCAGGCCATACGGCTGATAGTTTTGCGGCAGCAACATTTATTCAGCAGCGTTATGGCTGGAAGTGGGCCATTCCGGCTTATATCGGTGCTACTTTTGTCGGTTACAGTCGAGTAGAAAGTGATAAACACTATGTAGAAGATGTATTAGCTGGCGCTGCCATAGGTATTATTTCAGGCCTCTATTTCACCGAGCCATACTCTGGTATAACTATTTCACCTACCGCTAAAAGCGGGCATTATGGCATTAACTTTAGCGGTACTTTTTAACTGGTTATTCCGTTTGGTATTAGAAAATAAGAGATTTTATCTATGAATAATAAAGTATCACAAGAAACTCAAGAGCAAGCGCTGAAAGTTGCCAAAGCCACACAAAAAAAGGGGCAAACGAAAGAGCAAACTAAGTTAATTGCCCAAGGGATAGAAAAAGGCATTGCTGAATATAAAAAGCAGCAAAGTAAAAAGTCGCGTGAGCGAGATAAAGATCGTAAACAGCAAGTAAAGCAAAAACAGCGCCTCGCGGAAGAAACCGCTGAGCCAACTGAAACCCAAAGTAGCAATTATTTACCTTGGTTATTATTAGGTGTTAGTTGGTTTGGTTTTATTGGTTATTTTTTCTTGAATTAACGAGTAAGAAAATCAATGCACAAACTCATTATTTATTCTTACTAGGTAAGTTAAGCATTAGTTTTATATGTAAAAATGCGCATGGCTAAAATGCTGTTAATCGTTCAAGCAACCAAAATGTTGCCGTTATACCGCAAAGGTAACTAATAGGTAAGCGCAACATGGGTAAGGTTAATGGTTTATGCTGTAGCCATTTATAAAGTACTGATGCCAACTTAACCAATAAAAATAGTGCCAAAACAAAGAGTAGCTGGCCTAATTCTACGCCAATATTAAAACTTAATAGTGCTAATAACTTCTCCGTTTCGGGCAGACCTATATCACTAAGCACTGCGGCAAAGCCAAAACCATGAAGCAAGCCAAAACTTGATGAGACTAATACAGGATAGCGTAAGCTTAAACTGTGTTGGCGATTTTTGGCTATTTCCCACGCTAAAAAGATAATGCTTAACGCGATTACAGCCTCTACTGGTTCAATAGGAATTACCATGGTGTTAGTTGCCGAAAGAAATAGTGTCACAGAATGGGCAAGGGTAAAACCTGTGATGGTATAGAGTAATTTTTTTCGTGTGCCAGAGATATAAACCAAACAAGCAACAAATAATAAATGGTCTAAACCAATGAGAATATGTTCTATGCCAATTTTTATATAGGTCATTGCCGTATCAAAAGGACTTAATGAGACAATTTTTTTTATCAAGTATGTTGGCGTATCTACATTGAGCACAGTCGTTAGGGTTTCTTGATTTACTCCTACTATTCGAACGAGTATATCGCCTGTTGAGTTTTCAATGCCGTCAATAGTGAGTGTCATCCCTGAGAGTCCTGCTGCCCGATGAAATTGGCTATATTCGATATAAGCATTATTAATGATATGTTTTCTTGTTAAACCTAACGGCTGGCTACTTTTAGGCAAGACAAAGCTAATTTTTTCTTTTTTACCATTGCGCAGTGGCACTTTCCAAACGACATCAAAATCAGCGTTACTGGTTGCGGTAATCGTTAGCGAGGCCGGTCTCATATCATCGGCGAGTACTTCACTGCAAAAGAAAGTCAAAAGCGGCAATAGCAACGTCAGACGTAATAGTATTTTTATCTCTATCTTTAAAGGGAATATCATCGAATCACTCTGCCTTAGCGGCAGGTTCTTGCTCTATGGTATAACTTTTCAGTAACCGTTCCTCGAAGCTTGCTTTGGCGACTTGTAAGTTTTGATATTGCCAATCAGCTAATACCGTTGATTTTATTGACTCAAAGGCTTTATTGATTGCAGGGCTTCTTTGTTCGATTAAAACAAAGTGTACGCCATGTGAAGATTCGATAGGTCCATACCATGAAGATAAGGGAGCAAGGATTAATTTCTCACTAAAGCTTTCGCCGAATAACCTATCAATTTGCACGGCACTTTTGTTGCTTACTTGGTAAGGGAGAAATTTTAGTTCACCTTGTGGTGTTGCACCTTGTTCGATTAATACTCTCTGCTGAGCAATTTTTTGTTGTAATTCATCGTTATCGCCATCAATGGATAAATGGATTTGCAGAAAGCTTAACATTGGTTGAGTTTGATATTTATCAATATGTTGCTGATAAAATTGTATTAACTCGGTATTGCTTGGCTCTTTAGTGGTGACAAGATCTTCAATCAAAAACTCTATTTTTTGTCTTAAACGTCTATCAATTACTTTATCACCCATATCCATATTTAAAGCGCGTGCTTCACGGATATACATTTCATTAATGGCGTAGTGGTGTGTGGCATTTTCTAACTCTTTTGCTAAAGGGGCACGGTTCCAGCGAGTTAAAAAATTTTGTTTAATTTGTTCTATTCGTCCTTGGCTGACGGTAATGGTGTTGGGATCAGTCTCTTCAGCGTTTAATTGTTTAAAAACAATAAATAAAAGGATAGCAATAACGAGGAAGTGAACCAGTGGCTCGGTAATAAATTTTTTAAGCATAGTGTAAGTAGCAGTATAATTGGCGATAAAAGATAAAAAAGTGATTGATTTACTGATGTGATAAAGACCCCCCCCCTGATAGTTATTCATTAACTGGGGGATATTTCTTTATACACTTATTTAGCTGAGTACCAAATTGGCGAAGAATAAGCACGTTCTTGCCCAATAAGCTCTGCTTCTTTAGGTAATACCGCACCTAATCTTACTTTATCGTATAACACCCAACGAGGTGTTGGAATTTCAATGACACGGGTGTAATAGAAAGACGACTCATTTTTATCAAAATCAGGGTCAGTCCACACGGTTGATAATTGTGCATCACCTATGCTATTGCTCCAAGTCGCTGTATTAATATCTACCGTATTACCAACGGCTTGTTTAGCACGGCCAGCACTGTCTATTTTACGGTCGTCAGAGACTGCAACATCATAAATACGTTCATGTAATTTACCTGATTTATCTAACCACCCTTTGATCACTTGAATGCGATCAAGGTAAGCACTTTTTGGATCTCTCATGGCATAAATCATAAACGATGGTGCTTTGTTAGACTTTTGTTTTACTAAGTCACCACCCATAGGTACACCTTTAGCGTAACCAACTTTAGCGGGGTCGTTCGCCAGTAAATCTTTTTGCTGATAATCCCAACCGCCAAAGAATCGAACTGTCATACGCGGGCCAGTAGTACCATAAGTTTCTTTACGTTCCATGGCATCAAATAATGCACCTCGGGTGTTTTCATGTGCCCAAATACCGGTATAACCAGAAGCCACTAATTTATAGCCTTCAAAGCTACCTAAATCAGAAGAAACAAATGGGTGATTAATACGGTCTTGAGAGGGTTCAACACTGGCTGATTTACCAAAGAAGTTATCTTCATCGGCGGTTGCTAATGACGTATGGCTGTCTGTTGCGCCACCAAAACCAAATTTATACGGGTTGAAACCCAATTTTTGCTCTAACAGTAAACCTTGTTTCAATGCTTCACGGGCATATTCACCTTTAAGCATTTCAGGCTTTTTGAGTTGAGAAATATCTAAGTTACCAACATCCCACGTTTCATAGTCAGCAAATTCATCTTTAGGTGATAAATAAGGATGCGCTTCACCGTCGCCTTTTATTTGGGTGATTTCATAATGTGGTTCCCACTTGGCTCTTAGTTTTACGTAATTTTTATCAACAACGCCGCCTGCGTAAGTGCCTTCTGTTGGGAACATCCAGCCATTTGATAAATTACCATTATGAGAAAAAGAGAACGCTTGGCCGCCGGTATTTTTTTCATAATCTTCTAACCATTGATAAAGTGCTAGAGGGTCGGTACTACCTAGTGGTGGTTGGGTAGTTAAGGGCTCAACTTTTAAGGCAATATCAGCATTGTCACGTAAAATAACATTACGGTGTAAGTTGAAACCTTTAGGTACTGATGTCCATTCAAAGCCAATAAAAGCGGTAAATAAACCAGGTTCATTATGGCTTTCTGCAGCATTAACGATTGTTTTCCAGATTCGACTAAATACATCTGAGCCTGGGCTGTAATCTTTAACTAGCTGTTTAGGTAAAGTCATTTGAGCAAAATTACCGATTAAGTCAAAAGCAGCTTCACCTGCAGCCTTACCACCTTTTTTAAAGCCTTCATGCCATTCTTTACCTTTTGGAACCGATAAAACATTATCCGTACCCGCTTGAATATCACTAGCGATACCCATTAAATCGGAATGATCGGTAACGATTAACCAATCGAGGGGTCTAGCAAGTTTTATCGGAATACCCTTGGATGAATTAATTTGCTCGCCTCGAGCTAAGCGGTAGGCATCGTCAATACTCACGGTATTACCGAATAAACCAGCATCAAGTGACAAGCCAGTATGAAGATGAGAGTCACCCCAATATACGTTATTAGGTTGCGTGTTATTTGCACTAGGCGAATATTTTTTATCCGCTTCAGTTGTTTGCGAAGCTAACGCACTTTGCCCAGCTGCAAGTACGCAAGCAAGGCTAACGGCGGTAACAATCTTATTTTTCAGCATAACCAGTCCTTGTGATTTATTGATGATAAAGTCTTATGGTACAATGGTTTACAGTTAAAATATTATGATGCAAAACTACAATTAAGACTAGCTGCTAAATAATGGGCTGTAAAGTTTATTTCTCCATAGTCAATTGCGCGACTTTAAAATCCCTGATTATTACCAAAGCACTCTGAATCGAGCATTTTGAATGATTACGGGTATATAACAACTAATCGGAGAAATTATGATCTATGCCTGCACATGAGTATTTTGAATTTGCAAAAATAGTGTTTTATTTTTAATAGAGTCTACTGATGAGTTCTTGGCCAGAATATGTAACCGCCTTGCCTGATGGGCACCCTGTAAAAGTTTACTTCGAAGAAAATCAGTTAGTTCAATCTTTACTTTCAGAGATTAGCGCAATAGATCCACAAAATGATTTTGAATTGTTTTTTAATTTATTTAATCAGCTATCGGGTGTTGAAAAACGCTTTACTCGAAAGGAAAATCAGCTTTTCCCCTACTTGGAAAAACATGGCTGGACAGGACCTAGTCAGGGAATGTGGGCATTTCATGATCAAGTACGTGATTTATTCCGTGAGGTCAGGGCTTGTATCGAAGCAAAGTCACTTAATAAAGTCTCGCGAATTATCAAACGTATTGCTGGTGAGTTATTTCATTTGATGGAAATTGAAGAGCATAGACTTTTTCCAAATGCGCTTGAATTATTAAGTGAAGATGACTGGAAAGAGATGCGTGAAGGTGATGTTGAGATTGGTTGGATGTTAACTAAAGAGCCTGCACCTTACCCAGCAGAAGAATACGTTCATCCGGGAGAAGATAGGCGCAAACGTCGCTTACCTTTTTCAACTGACGATCGTATTCGTCTTGATGAAGGTTATATTTCAACAGATCAGTTAAACCTGATGCTGCAGTTTATGCCAATAGATCTTACTTATGTTGATGAAAATGACATAGTCGTTTTTTACAATCGTGGTGAGAACCGTGTTTTCCCACGCTCTGCTGGCATTATTGGCCGAGAAGTAAAGTTCTGCCATCCGCCAAAATCTGTTGATAGCGTTTTACAAATTCTCAAAGAGTTTAAGAAAGGCACTCAAGATAAGGCTGAATTCTGGATTAACTTTAGAGATAAGAAAATTCATATTCGTTACTTTGCTATTAGAGATAAAGACGGTGTTTATAAAGGTGTTATTGAAATGTCGCAAGATATCACTGAGATTTTAAAAATAGAAGGCCAGCAACGATTACTTGATTGGGGCTAATTTAAGCTTTGGTTAAAAAAGAGACTAAATTTCAATAAGAAAGGCAGGGTGGTTTAATATCACGCTGCCTTTATTGTTTTTATGTCTAGAATATTAAATAACTAAGTTGACTTAGCCTAATTAAAGCGGCTGATACAAAAGGGGTCTAGATTAATTTCAGGTGATTTCCCTGTAACTAACTGACCAATAAGTTTTCCGGTGATCGCTCCTTGCGTTAATCCTAAGTGCTGATGTCCAAGCGCGAAGAAAATTTTATCATGATTGGGGGCTTGGCAAATCACAGGTAAGGAGTCAGGCAGTGATGGACGACACCCCATCCAATTTTCCTGTTTCTCTTCATTATCAGGTAATGTCTTTAAAATAAAAGCGGCATTATTTTTTAGCATCTCAGCACGTTTATAGTTTGCTGGAGCGTTTAACCCAGCGTATTCAACGGTACCCGCTAATCTTAAGGTTTTATCCATCGGAGTCATAATAAAGCGACGTTCGGCTGAAGCAACTGGGCGAGATAAAGGAGCACTTGCTGTTGCTGGAATAGGTAAACTCAAACTATAACCACGCTCGGCTTCGATTGGTAAGTGATAATTTAAGCCTTCTAACAATTCTTTTGACCAAGCACCACAGGCGATAACGCAGAGATCAACATTTAAACATTGCTCATCTGTTAGTACGGTGACGCCGTTTTGTGACTGAGTCACCGCGGTTACTGCTGTTTGTTGAAAGGTCATGCCCTTACACATAGCAAACTCAGCCAGTGTTTTGCTAAGCGCTAGGGGATCAACAGTATGTGCAACATCAGTAAAATAAAGTGAATAGTTGATGTTGCCACTTAAGTTGGGCTCTAACTCAAGAGTCTGATTTTTATCTAACAGTTTTACCGAAATGCCTGCAGCTAAATAATGCTGATACATAAGCTCAACTTTAGTTCGGTCATTGGTTTCAAAGACTAATAAAGAACCTTGCAAACTAATTAAATGCTCGGCCTCAGCAGCTTTCAATAGCGCAATGTAATGACTGATGGCATTTTTATTAAGTGCTTGTAAGGCTTTTTTATTCTTGTCATGTAGCGTCGAGCGCATATTATTAAAAAATTGTATAAACCAAGGAATGGCTTTGATGAAGTGCTTGGCAGATAAAGCGACAGGCCCAAGCGGATCAAGCAGTAATTTTGGCATTTGCCATAACAATGAAAACTCAGCAAGTGGAAAGACTTGTTCTGTAGCAAAATGACCTGCATTACCTTTAGAACATCCTAAACCAATACCTTCTTTATCTAGCAAGGTGACTCGATAGCCTAAGCTTTGTAATTCTAATGCACAGTTTATACCGATAATTCCAGCACCGATAACCGCAACTGTTTGTTGTTTGTTATTCCCTTCTTGACCAACTACTGTGCTCATTTAACTAATACCCTGTGATGACTGAAAGTTTAAATCGATAGTGTTTTTGGCATTTTGATTAAATAACCTCAGCACGGCTTAATAAATAGTCCTATAGCGGTTAATTTTACTTACTTCGGCGTTAAATCTACTTGCAATAGGCAAGCTATTGACGCGTAAATTTGCCTTAAATTAAGAAAAACTACCTCGCTATAGATTCCTTTAAATATATTTAATAATTAATTTCCTGTTTTTATCTATCTCTTAAGCTGAGTTGAGGTTAAGTCAAAAATTATACTTGCCACAAATGAAATATTGTATACAATATATTTAAATCTGACTAGCAATAGTTTATCAAAACCGATTGTGGAGTTACGCGATTGGTCTTTAATCACGCAGAACGAAAGAGAATATTATGAACGTAAACTGGCAAGGTGTTTACCCAGCAGTAACAACGCAATACAACGAAGATTTATCTATTAACTTTGAAGCTACTACTAAAATGGTTGATACCATTATCAATGAAGGTGTTAACGGCATCATTGTTTTAGGTACTGTTGGAGAAAATGCTTCACATACCCGGGAAGAAAAAGTCGCTATTTTAAAAGCAGTAAAAGAAGTTGTTGCTGGGCGTGTTCCCTTACTTTCGGGTGTTGCTGAAACATCGACTCAGTTTGCTATTGAATTCTCCCAAGCCTGTGAAGAAATTGGCATTGACGGTTTGATGGTATTACCCGGCATGATTTACAAGTCTGATGAAAATGAGGCCGTAAACCATTACCAGCAAATTGCACGTAACTGTGGTTTACCTATTATGATTTACAACAACCCTGTTACTTATGGTGTTGACGTTGGTATTGAGGGCATGAAAATCTTAGCGCAAGAAGACAATATAGTATCAATTAAAGAAGCAACTGAAGATACTCGTCGTATTTCTGAGTTGTACTCCGCATTTGATGACCGTTTTGTTATTTTTGGCGGTGTAGATGATATTGCCCTTGAATCATTAATGCTGGGTTGTACTGGCTGGATTTCAGGTTTAACCAATGTATTCCCAAAAGAGTCTGTTGCTATCTATAAACTAGCAGAGCAGGGGCGTTATGCTGAAGCGCTTGAAATTTGGCGCTGGTTCTTACCTTTATTACGTTTAGATACCGTACCTAAACTTGTGCAGTGCATTAAATTATGTGAACAACTTGCTGGTCGCGGTAGTGAATTAACACGTGCTCCTCGTATGCCTTTAGTTGGCGAAGAGCGTGCAAACGTTGAACGTATTTATACCGACGCGGTTGCTAACCGTATCGATTTAAGCAAATTTAACTTAGATTAATTCTCAACCTCTCATTAATGCGTGAGTTTTGAAAATCAGTTTTATTACTCGCGCATCACTATTTTAAGCACGGTAAAGCTCAACGCTTGGGGACAATATGGTTAAGGGTACATTTTTTTGTATTGATGCGCATACTTGCGGTAATCCGGTTCGGTTAGTAACCAGTGGTCACCCTCACTTAGTAGGTGAAACCATGAGTGAAAAGCGGCTTGATTTCATCGAGCGCTACGATTGGATCCGTCAAGGGTTAATGTTTGAACCACGTGGCCACGATATGATGTCGGGTGCGTTCTTGTATCCACCTTGTAGTGATAATGCCGACGCCTCAATTCTATTTATTGAAACTTCTGGCTGTTTACCTATGTGTGGACATGGCACTATCGGCACGGTTACCGCCGGAATAGAGAGCGGTATTATCACGCCAAAAATTCCAGGTAAGCTCATTATCGATGTACCTGCAGGTCAAGTTGTCATTGAGTATCAAGAAAATGACGGCAAAGTTTCTAATGTAAAAATCTTCAATGTTGCCGCGTATTTAGCCCATCATGATATCACCTTAGATATTCCCGAGTTAGGCAAGTTAATTGTCGATGTATCTTACGGCGGTAATTTTTATGTCATTGTTGAACCCCAAGAAAACTTCCCTGGTATCGACCAATGGAGTGCTGCAGAAATACTGCAGTGGAGCCCTATTGTCCGTGAAGCAGCAAGCAAAGTGCTTGATTGTGTTCACCCCGAAGATGCCAATATTAATGGTGTCAGTCATGTTTTATGGACAGGTAGGCCACAAACCCAAGGCTCAGATGCCGCCAATGCGGTATTTTATGGCGATAAAGCTATTGATCGTTCACCTTGCGGCACAGGTACTAGTGCGAGAATGGCGCAGTTATTTGCCAAAGGTGAATTAGCGATAGGCGATACTTTTGTTCATGAGAGTTATATCGGTAGTCAATTTACCGGCAAGATTGAAGGTGTGATTGAGCTTGGTACCAAAGGTAAAACTATTACCGCCATAATGCCGAGTATTCAAGGTTGGGCAAAAGTATTTGCAAAAAATTGCATTACGATCGATGACGATGACCCTTATGCCTTTGGTTTTAGTGTTAAGTAACCTAAATAATACAGAGCTAACAAAGAGTTAAAGTATGGAGAGTTCCCATCTTATCCTTTGTTTAAGTACTGTTTAAATACAGATTATATTCAGTGCGTTTATTCAATGAAGGCACTTAGCAACATAAGTGAGTAAGAAAATGACAATAACAGGACAAAATTTAATTGCAGGCGAATGGTCAGGCAATACACAAGGTGGCTTTAAAGCATTTAATGCCCAAACACATAGTGTTATTGATATTGAGTTTGCTGAGGCAACAGCGCTTGAAGTAAACACCGCGATCAACCGTGCCAATGAAGCTTTCACCACTTATAGCCAGTTAAGTGCAAACAAACGCGCTAATTTTTTACGCGTTATTGGTGCTGAAATTTTTGCATTAGGTGATGAGCTTGTTGAAACCGCTTGTGGTGAAACAGGTTTACCGGCAATGCGTATTCAGGGCGAGCGAGGCAGAACCATTGGCCAACTTGGTTTATTTGCTGATTTATTAGAAGCAGGTGAGTATCAAGGCATCATTGAGCAAGCAAATAATGACCGTCAACCGTTACCAAAGCCAGATACTCGTTTAGGTTACTTACCTTTAGGTGTTGTTGGTGTTTTTGCTGCAAGTAACTTTCCTTTAGCCTTTTCTACAGCGGGTGGCGACACCGCATCTGCTTTAGCTGCAGGTTGTCCTGTGGTGATGAAAGCGCACGCCGCTCATCCGGCTACTGCTGAACTAGTGGCAAGTGCGATATTAAAAGCGATTAAAAGCTGTAAATTAGATAGCGGTGTATTTTCACTTATTCAAGGTAAAAACTACGCGATAGCCACGCAAATTGTTACTCACCCATTAGTTAAAGCCATTGGTTTTACAGGCTCTGAACGTGTCGGCATGATTTTACAAGCGCAAATACATCAACGGCCTGAGCCTATTCCCTTTTATGGCGAGCTTGGCAGCATTAACCCGCAATTTATTATGCCTAATAAAGTGGCACAAGACGGCGCTGAAATAGCACAAGGCTTAGTTGCTTCATTAATGATGGGACAAGGGCAATTTTGTACCAGCCCTGGTGTTTGGGTTATCGTAGGTAGTGAAGAAAGTGAAAATTACCAAACTTTTGTCACCTCAGCAAGTGAAGCCTTAGCACAACAATCTGCTGGTGTTATGTTAACGCCTGCAATGTGTGCAAGCTATAACGCTGCTGTTGCAGAGCGTAAAACACTGAGCGGTGTTAGCTTATTATCAACAGGCCTTACGGGAAATGAGCAAGAGTGTTCAGCATCCTTATTTGCCACAGACTTAGCAACATTCGCTAAAACGGCATTGTTACAAGAAGAAGTTTTTGGTTTTAGTGCTTTGGTTGTTCGCTGTGCCGACACTACTGAAATGATGCAGTTTGTGACCTTACTTAAAGGTAATTTAACCGCAAGCATTCATGGCTTAGATAGTGATTTAGCTTTATCGAAAGAGCTAAGTCAAAGTCTTGCCCATAAAGTGGGACGCTTGATTTATAATCAAATGCCTACTGGTGTTGAAGTGTGCGCCTCAATGAATCACGGTGGTCCATTCCCCGCATCAACTAATATCAGAACAACGTCTGTGGGCAGTGAAGCCATTACTCGTTTTAGACGTCCTATCTGTTATCAAAATATGCCAGCAGAATTGTTACCGACCTTGTTGAAAGATTAACTTAAGGTAAGTTTAAAGCCAAGTGCACATTATGTACTTGGTTTTTTTTCGCTGAAGTTCGTTGTTACGTTCAATTGTACAACTGAACTATTGTCACAAATTTTACATTACAGGTAGATAAGATAGTGAGCCTAACCAAACGCAGCCCTTTTCAGCGATCTTTTTATGTCGCCAATACCATGGAGATTTTTGAACGACTTGCGTGGTATGGCATGTACACGCTACTTGCTAGCTATATTATGACGCCAAGTTCTCAAGGCGGCTTAGGTTTAGGTAATACTGAACGTGGCTTGATTATGGGAGTGGTACCTTTCTTTCTTTATCTATTTCCTGTTGTTTCTGGCGCATTAGCAGACAGATTTGGCTATCGAAAAATGTTCTTGCTGTCTTTTACGCTAATGGGGCCTAGTTATTACTTTTTGGGTTATGCCAAAGACTTAACAAGCTTTATGAGTATATTCATGCTGATAGCCCTTGGGGCAGGAATTTTTAAACCGGTAGTTACGGCAACTATTAGCCGAACAACGGATGATACCAATCGTGGTTTAGGTTTTGGTATTTTTTATATGATGGTTAATATTGGTGGCTTTTTAGGTCCAGTATTAGCGCCGATAATTCAAAAGCATTATGGTTGGCAATGGGTGTTCATTTTTGCCTGCATCTGGATTTCGGTGAATTTTATTCCAGCGTTATTTTTCTATAAAGAACCAGAACGTCATGCAAAAAACAAAACACTGAAACAAGTTTTTCAAGAAATGCAGCAAGTCCTCGGTAATTTCCGTTTAGCCTTGTTAGTTGTGCCTTTATTGGTGCTGTTAGTGGCTTTTTATGCCGGTTTTATTGGCGCGCAAAGTACGCTGTTAAGTGTTGTCTTTCTTGTGGTAAGTGCAGCTGTTTGGGATATAACTGTGGCGAAACATAGTGCCCCAAATAGCCAGGTTATTTCCGATAGCAGTGATACTCTTAATAGCAATAAAGCCATAGTACAACATCTGCTAGCGCCCGTAAGTTTGCCATGGTATTTACAAAAAATGCGCATTGGCAATAAACCTTTTATGATTTATTTGCTTATTTTGACAGGGTTTTGGACTGTCTATATGCAAATTTTCGTCACCTTACCTGTCTACATTCGAGATTTTGTCGATAGTTCAGACTTGGTTTCGCTTCTCCATTCGCTTAGTCCTTGGTTACACGATGTTTTAACGTCAGTTAATATCGACATCCTATCGGGGGAGATCTCACGATTAGCTGAGTATTATCGTGAAGTTGATATTGGCCAAAGTCCTATGGCTTTACAAGAGGTAATACGCACGCTTTCCGCACTCGATGTACGTATTCCTGAGCATGAGATTATCCATAGTTTTACTCAACTAAATCAAGCGCAGTTAGTAACCGACTCAAGTGCACAAGCATTAAGTAAAGATGTAGCTATGCAGTGGTCGACGCAATATCGTCAAATGAACCCCGCGACTATTTTAAGTATCGATTTTTTAATGATCATTGTTTTTCAAATTGCTATCAGTCACGTTGTCGACAAGTTTAAAGCCTTGCCGGCGTTGATTGTCGGTACCGCCATTTTATCCATTTCTATGTTAATGCAGGGCTTTGCCCACTCCATGATCTTTGGCGGGCTGTTTGTGAGTTGTGGGGTTGTGGTGTTTGCGGTTGGCGAGATGATTTCAGCACCCAAAAGCCAAGAATATGTGGCAAGCTTTGCTCCTAAAGATAAAGCGGCCATGTTTATGGGCTATTACTTTGTGTCTATGGCATTGGGGAATTTATTTGCTGGCTTACTTTCGGGCTGGTTATATGGCTACTTTGCGACGACATTATCACGCCCTGAATTAATGTGGGTCATTATCGCCTGTCTAGGTTTTGTTACTTGTATCGCCTTTTATTTGTTTAATAAGCACTTTATTGGCGATATACAAAAGCAGCAGTTAGCACAAAAAGAGCAGTCATTATCGGTCGCTTAGGAAACGAGTTAGCGAGTAAAAGTCAGGTGAGTAAATGTGAATGAAAGAGAAAAATATGACAACGGATATTAAGAACATATCAGCAAAATTTGAACAATGGCAACCAAATAGTGAGCAAGAAAGTTTCTTAACTATCAATTCCCTTGAGTGCCATACCGGTGGTGAGCCATTGCGTATTATCACCAGTGGTTTTCCTGCCCTTAAAGGCAGTACCATCTTGGCAAAAGTAGAGGATTGCAAAAAAAACTATGACCAACTTCGCCGAGCATTGATGTTTGAGCCACGCGGTCATGCTGATATGTATGGCGCTATCATTACTGACGCTGAGCGAAAAGATAGCCACTTTGGCGCTGTGTTTATTCATAACGAAGGTTATAGCACTATGTGTGGTCATGCGGTTATTGCCTTAACAAAAACTGCGGTAGAGTCAGGCGTGGTTGCCAGAACAGGCGATGTTACTAAGGTTGTTATCGATGTACCTTGTGGTCAAATTCACGCATTGGCTTATAGCCAGAACGATGTGGTGAAACACGTTAGCTTTCAATGTGTACCTTCATTTGTTTATGCCAAAGATCAACAAATTCACGTTGATGGTATTGGTATGGTTCAGTTTGATATCGCTTACGGCGGTGCTTTCTATGCTTATGTACAAGCATCTTCTCTTGGTTTGTTATTGGTGCCCGAGCAACAAGAAAAGCTCATTGAGTATGGCCGAAAAATCAAGCAAGCCATTATGCCTCAGTTTGCGATTAATCATCCAACGACCGCTGAGTTGAGCTTTTTATATGGTGTGATTTTTATTGATGACTCACCGAATCAAGACGTACATTCTCGCAATGTCTGTATTTTTGCTGATGGTGAGTTGGACAGAAGTCCTACCGGCAGTGGCGTTAGTGGACGCATCGCTTTACATCATGCAAAACAGCAAGTTGCTGTAAATGAAACGATTACCATAGAGAGTATTTTAGCGAGTCCATTTCGCGTCCGAGTTATTGAAACACTGATCTTTGCAGGGTTTGATGCTGTTATTCCTGAGGTAACAGGCGATGCCTATGTCTGCGGTAAAGGCCAGTGGCTTATTAACGCTGAAGATCCGTTGAAATATGGTTTTTTATTAAGATAGCAGAATATATACCCGTTTACATAACTACATATTTACAAATTAGAACTGAAATATTTAAGGATTATTATGAGCTTAACAACATTACGAGAGAAGGTTTTAAACAAGCCTTACAGTGCCATGTTGATCTTTAGTGATATAAATATCAGCTACCTTTCAACTTTTACCGGTCATGCAGCAACCATTTTATTGACCAGCAAAGGCAACTATTTACTGACCGATTATCGCTATTTTGAGCAAGCCAAAACACAAGCTAGCCACTTTAACGTTATTTGCCGCGATAGAGCCAATCAAAGTTTAGCTTCGCTCATTGAAGAGCTGTTATTTCAAGATGATTGTCAGAGCCTTGCTTTTGAAAGTGAACATATTAGCGTGATGCAATGGCAACAAATTCATCAACAGATCAGCCAATTAACGAAATTGAGACAAATAGAACCCATAAGCGGCGCCATTGAAGCACTACGGTTTATTAAGTCGGCAAGCGAAATAGCTTCGATGGAGCAAGCAGCAAAAATAGCAGATACAGCATTAGCGACCATGCTTAATTCAGTTAAAGTGGGTGTTACTGAACGAGAATTGGCTATTGAACTTGATTACCAAATGGCGAAACTTGGCTCAGAAGAAGTGTCTTTTGCCACCATTTTATTATTTGGTGAACGCAGTGCTTTGCCTCACGGTATTCCTTCAAACAAGCAACTAAAGCTTGGTGATATCATCTTAATTGATTTTGGAGCTGTGGTTAATGGTTATCGCTCAGATATGACGCGCACCTTTGTTTTTGGTCAAGCAAGTGCAGAGCAAAAACATATCTATCAATTGGTGAAATCAGCACAGCAAGCGGCAATTGATGAAGTTTCTGAGGGCGTTTTAGGCAGCCATTTATATCAGCAATCAGCCAACATATTGCTAAACAGTGAATATAAAAAATACGCCGGAGAAGGTTTAGGACATGGGGTAGGTTTAGTGTTACATGAACAACCCTTCATTGGACCTGACTGTCATACCGCTATCGAGAAAGGCTGCGTTATTACCATAGAACCGGGCATTTACATTCCTGGCTGGGGTGGTATACGCATAGAAGATGATGTGGTGTTAACTGATGAGGGTTTAAAAACACTCACTAAATCGTCTAAGGGCTTGATTGAACTCTAGCGAGTTTTGAGCCAAATACTACTTTACGAAAATGAGAGTTCCATGAAAATTATTAGCGCCGAACAAGTCCACCAAAACCTAAACTTTGAAGAGTTAATCCCTTTACTAAAACATAGTTTTAGTCGCCCCTTTAGTATGCCGCAGCGTCAGGTTTATTCACTTGCACCTGAGCAAAGTGATAATCATGATGCGTTTGCCTTATTACCTTCATGGAATGAAGAAGTGATTGGTAATAAAGCTTTTACTTACTTTCCTGACAACGCACAAAAGCATGATTTACCGGGTTTATTTTCTAAAATAATGCTGTTTAAACGCCAAACAGGGGAGCCATTAGCACTGGTTGATGGCACGAGTGTTACTTATTGGCGAACAGCGGCTATTTCAGCATTAGCCAGTCAGTTGCTTTCTAGAGAAGATAGCCAACATTTGATGTTATTTGGTACCGGTAACTTGGCAAGTTATTTAGTCAAAGCGCATTTAACTGTGCGAGATATTAAGCAAGTTACCCTTTGGGGACGTAATGCTGAAAAAGTTGCAGCCTTGATTACAGATTTTAGTGCTTTGTATCCAGCCGTTACTTTTAAAGCCAGTATTAACGTGAATATTGAGGTAACAAGCGCTGATATTATTTGCTGTGCTACGGGGGCAAAAACACCTCTTTTTGATGGCAATAGCGTCAGTGCAGGTTGTCATATTGATTGCTTAGGTAACCACATGACTGATGCGCGTGAGTGCGATACAACAACAGTAACGCGCGCTAGGGTATATGTTGATAGTTTAACTAATACCTTAAACGAAGCGGGTGAATTACTCATTCCTATTGCAGAAGGTGCTTTTAACAAGGACGATATTGTTGGTGAATTGGCTGAACTGTGTAAAACGCCATCACTATTGCGTCAATCAAGCGATGAAATAACGCTATTTAAGTCGGTAGGCACAGCGATTAGTGATTTAGTTGCCGCTCATAGCGTGGTAGAAAAGTTAGCTGATTAATCTATGTAAGAAGCACCGCTTTTGCCATCAAATGTTGACGTAAATTTGCGGTGACAAACAACAGTTGATTCTAAGTTAATATTTTAATAGCAGTAAAAAAACATAGAGCTGACGGTTCACTAATTTGTTTATGGTTTGTTTTTGCGCTTAGCTGAAGCTAGCTGTGATATTCACAAATATCCCGCTTCTCGCAAAAAGCTGACATAGTGGGAATTCAATTGTTATATGAAACATGTAAAGCATACGCATTTTTCAATAGGTCATGACTATCTATCTAATTTTGAAAGAAGGTTAAGGCAAAATTGTGATATTTTTATGCAATAAACTTTCATCTTGAAATCGCTTAAATCTTTTTTTGATAAATCCTTCATGATGCAATTTTGTTAAGGTATGACTTAATTGTTTAAGGTGATTTATATTTTTTATATGCAAGTAGTGA
>MAAB01029657.1_pt1 | contig 31039 bp, 25 predicted proteins | sample 1115991 | NCBI WGS metagenome assembly MAAB01 (sample SAMN04961124, study PRJNA320927) | seawater metagenome | isolation source: sample BD02T18 sea water enriched with oil for 18 days | place: USA:Gulf of Mexico | collected 2013-07-27
TTAGTCGTGAGTCTGGTTCTAAACCCCATGCTTTATCAAGTAGATCGTCTTCTAATTCATCACTTTCTGCAAGTGAGTCAAAACCTTCACGAACAATGATATGACAAGTAGTGCAAGCACAGACTTTTTCACAGGCATGTTCAAGGTCAATATCATTTTTCAAAATAATATTTAAAACACTTTCACCGGTTTCTGCTTCTAATACTGCGCCATCAGGGCAAAGTTCTTCATGAGGTAATACAATAATTTTTGGCATGTTCTTCTCTAATAAATGTCTTTTAAAATATCAATTAAAACTAACGAGGCGTGACTCATTTAGTCTAAATATCATCAACTGTTTGCCCTGCTAATGCTTTTCTAATCGAGGCATCCATACGTTTTTCAGCAAAATCAGCTGTGTGATGGTTTAATTTTTCTATCGCTTTTTCTATCGCTTTAACTTCTGAGCCTTGGCTAACTTGTGCAACTTCTGCAATGGCTTGTTTAATATCAGTAGTTTCTTGCTCAGATAATAAATGGCTATCAGCCTTTAATGCCGATTGAACAGTCTCAATAACACGCGCCGCTTCAACTTGTTGTTCTTTGAACATCCGTGCTTGCATGTCTTCTTCAGCATTGGTCATTGAAGCTCTTAACATCTCAGCAATTTCATGTTCGGCTAAGCCAAACGAAGGTTTTACTTCAATGCTTGATTCAACACCGCTAGATTTTTCCATGGCTGATACAGCTAATAAGCCATCGGCGTCTACTTTAAACGTGACACGGATATGTGCAGCACCGGCAGTCATCGCAGGAATACCACGTAACTCAAAGCGTGCTAGTGAACGACAATCATCAACTAATTCACGCTCACCTTGCAGGACATGAATAGCCATAGCCGTTTGCCCATCTTTAAAGGTGGTAAACTCTTGTGCTTTAGCTACAGGAATAGTGGTATTACGTGAGATAACCTTCTCAACCAAGCCGCCCATGGTTTCTAAGCCAAGGGATAATGGAATAACGTCGAGCAATAACATCTCACTGTCGGGTTTATTACCCGCTAAAATGTCGGCTTGAATGGCTGCTCCAATGGCAACCACTTTGTCGGGGTCAATGGATGTTAGTGGTGTTCTGTCAAAATATTTTTCTGTTTCACTACGTACTAACGGTACCCGAGTTGAGCCTCCGACCATCACGACTTCATTTATCGCACAAACTTCAATCTCAGCATCTTTTAGCGCTCGGCGACATGCTCTTAGCGTTTTAGCAACCAGAGGTTTAATTAATTGTTCGAAGGTGCTTTTATCAATATTCCCTTGCCAGTCACTGCCATCGGCTAATGATAAGGTGACAGGATGAGATTCAGCATAAGTTAATGCTTCTTTGGCTTTGCACGCTTGGTCGAGTAATTGACGTTCCAATGACGGAGATAAAGGGCGTTGTAAGTTAGCTTGTTCAATTAGATAATCAACCAGCGCAACATCAAAATCGTCGCCACCTAAGGCTGAGTCGCCACCAGTAGCTAATACTTCAAAAACACCTTTGTTTAAGCGGAGAATCGAAATATCAAAGGTACCACCGCCTAAATCATAAACCGCAATAATACCTTCTTGCTGACCTTCTTGATCGTTGTCTAACCCATAAGCTACCGCAGCGGCAGTAGGCTCATTAAGTAAACGTAAAACATTTACGCCAGCTAATGTCGCCGCATCTTTAGTGCTTTGGCGTTGTGCATCATCAAAATAAGCAGGTACTGTGATCACAACCCCAGTAAGTTCACCACCTAATGCTTCTTGAGCACGTTGACTCAAGTTTTTTAAGATTTCAGCGGAAACTTGTACTGGGTTAATTTTACCAGCGCGGGTAACAAAACTAGGGTGATTTTCATCGCCACAAAATTGGTAAGGTAAAGAATGGTATTTATTTTGGATATCGGTCAGAGAACGACCAATTAAACGTTTTGCAGATACAATGGTATTTTCAGGATCAACAATCGCTAATGCTTTAGCGTCATTGCCCACCAATATGCCCTGCTCTTGGTAGCTGACAATAGAAGGAAGAATATCTTGCCCATCGCTATCAACTAAAGTTTCAGATAGACCACTTTTTACGGTAGCCACCAGTGAGTTGGTCGTACCTAAATCAATGCCGACAGCAAGACGGTGTTCATGAGGGACTGTGCTTTGACCCGGTTCTGCAATTTGTAATAACGCCATGAGGAGCTCGGTTTTTCAAAAGTAATGGAAAAGGTTAATCGTCGAATAATTGATCTTCTAAACGATCTAATTCTAGGTGAAGTTTTTGATAAAATTTTAATTTTCGTAAATCTTCACAAGCTTGTTTATTTGACGCCGTTGAGTTTTCAAATAGTGCAACTTGCATTGCTTTAGAAAGCTGTTCAAATTCAGTGTCTAGGATTTGCGAAACTTCAAAAACCGCGGCATCAACATCGTCAGCAAACTTTACGTCTTCTAACATTTCTCGCAATTCCATTTGCCGCATTAAAAACGCATTATCGCCGATAGTCATTTGCTCACTGGGCATGTCTACACCCCGTAAATTCAGCATATATTCGGCACGTTTCAACGGTTTTTTTAACGTTTGGTAAGCATCATTGACCGCAGTAGATTTTTTAACCGCGAGCAGTTGTTCTTGGCTTGATGCATGAGCAAAACGGTCCGGGTGAACCGCTTTTTGAATGGTTTGAAAACGTTCTGTCAGTTGTGTTAAATCAACTGCAAACTCTCTTTCTAAGCCAAACATTTCAAAATAATTCACAACAACAACTCGCTAAATAATACGCACTAGGGATCAGTGGCGGCGATTATACATTAAAGCTTTCACCACAACCACACTCGCCTTTAGCGTTTGGATTAGTGAATTTAAACCCTTCGTTAAGGCCTTCTTTAACAAAATCCACTTCAATTCCGTCAAGATAAACCAAGCTTTTGCCATCAATGATGATATTAACATCATTGATGGAAAACAGGGTGTCGTCTTCATTTAAGTCGTCAACAAATTCAAGTACGTAAGCTAAGCCCGAACAGCCCGTTGTTTTTATACCTAAACGTAAACCAAGCCCTTTACCTCTATTTTCGATAAAAGATTTCACCCGGCTAGTTGCGGCTGGTGTCATAGTTACACTCATTATAACAACCTACCTATTAACCATTTTTTGCACGATAATCTTCTATCGCTGCTTTTATTGCGTCTTCGGCTAAAATTGAACAATGTATTTTAACCGGAGGTAATGCAAGCTCTTCAGCAATAGCGGTGTTTTTAATTTCGCCAGCTTCATCAATTGACTTGCCTTTCACCCATTCGGTTACTAATGAGCTTGAAGCAATAGCAGAACCACAACCGTAAGTTTTGAATTTTGCATCTTCGATGATGCCATCATCATTAATTTTCAATTGTAACTTCATTACATCGCCACAGGCTGGTGCACCAACCATGCCCGTTGCTACTTGTGGATCGTTTTTATCCATAGAGCCAACGTTACGTGGGTTTTCATAATGGTCGATTACTTTTTCACTATAAGCCATATTATTTCTCCTACCTTTAAGACTGACTTTATTTAATAATAAAGTTTATGCTTAAAATTAATTTTATTTTGGGATGCCCTAGTGAGCAGCCCATTCAATAGAGTCTAAATCAATACCGTCTTGGAACATTTCCCAAAGTGGTGACATATCACGTAAATGCCCTATTGATTTTTGAATAATTTCAATCGCGTAATCAATTTCTTCTGCCGTGGTAAAACGACCAAAACTGAAACGAATAGAACTGTGTGCCATTTCGTCATTTAAGCCTAAAGCACGTAAAACATAAGAAGGTTCTAAACTTGCCGATGTACAAGCTGAGCCAGAAGAAACGGCTAAATCTTTTAATGCCATGATCAAAGATTCGCCTTCAACAAAGTTGAAACTGACGTTTAAATTACCCGGATAACGTTTATCAAAGTCGCCATTTACAAATACTTGTTCCATGCTGTTTAAGCCAGCCCATAAACGGTCACGCATTTTAGTGACATGCTCACAGTCTTGTACTAATTCTTCTTTGGCAATACGACACGCTTCACCCATGCCAACAATTTGATGAGTTGCTAAAGTACCACTACGCATACCTCGTTCATGACCACCACCGTGTGTTTGTGCTTCAAGACGAATACGTGGTTTACGACGTACGTATAACGCACCTATACCTTTAGGGCCATACATTTTATGGGCTGAAATAGAAAGTAAATCAACTTTTAATGCTTGAATATCAATGTGTACTTTACCAACACTTTGTGCGGCATCAACATGGAAAACGATTTTACGTGCGCGACACATTTCGCCAATTTCGGCGATATCTTGAATAACACCAATTTCATTATTTACATGCATAATGCTGACTAAAACCGTATCGTCACGCATTGCAGCGGCAAGTTTGTTTAAATCAATCAAGCCATTTTCTTCAGGATCTAAATAGGTCACTTCAAAACCTTGACGTTCTAATTCACGACAAGTATCTAAAACCGCTTTATGTTCGGTTTTACTGGTGATGATGTGCTGACCTTTTTTCTTATAAAAATTAGCCGCACCTTTAATAGCAAGGTTATCTGATTCTGTAGCACCTGAAGTAAAAACAATTTCACGTGGGTCTGCATTAATTAACTCGGCGATTTGGTTACGAGCGATATCAACCGCTTCTTCTGCCTGCCAACCGAATTTATGTGAGCGTGACGCCGGGTTGCCGTAAAAACCATCCGTCGTCATGTACTGCATCATTTTTTCCGCAACACGTTTATCAACAGGGGTGGTTGCTGAGTAATCAAAATAAATAGGAAGCTTCATTTGGCTAACTTTCTCCAACTAAATTGCCATGCTGTATTAACAGTCATGGATTAAATTTGTGGTTGCAATTAAGGTCTCAAGTGAGTGTTTAGACTCATTTGTCTGCTGTAGACTGTCTTGTCTTTCTGAGACCTGCTTAACATTTCTTTGTTCGACGAGTTCAGACAAAGAAATGCCTTGTAAAAATTCTTCAATGCGATGGCTTAAATCTGACCATAGCGTATGTGTTAAACATTGATTGCCTGACTGGCAACCGGCCTTACCGCCACATTTAGTAGCATCAACGCTTTCATCAACGGCACTGATCACATCAGCAACAGCAATTTGAGCAGAGCACTTACCTAAACGGTAACCGCCACCAGGGCCTCTAATACTATTTACTAAACCATGTTTACGTAAACGTGAAAATAACTGTTCGAGGTAAGATAAAGAAATGCCTTGGCGCTCAGATATATCGGCTAACGAAACAGGTCCCGATTCCGCATGAATGGCAACATCAAGCATCGCTGTAACTGCATAACGCCCTTTAGATGTAAGTTTCATTCTTTACCCCTGTGAAATTGCAGCGCAATTTTACATACCCCTACAAAACAATCAAGTATATACCTTAGTAATATACTCAAGTATTCTATAAGCTTTGGAGTAAAAACTCAACTAATACCTGAGTATTTTACTCAAGTATTTTTGACATTCAGAATCAATGCAAAATAATGACTAAAGTAGGAAAGGTCGATGATGTTTTCTAGTGGACTAATTAGCTCTGTTGTTTAGATGAAAGCTGATTTTTAAGGCCTCATACGCTGCTTTATACTTCTTATCTTTATATAATTCATCAGCAAGAATTTCCAACAATTCACTTCGATCCTTTTGCAGATCAAATGTCTTAGCAATGTCTATAGAATTTTGTAAATATTGCTGACATTGTTTTTCATGAGCGTACTTACAACTGAATAATGCGAGGTTCTTTAACGCTAAAACTTTTACTAGATTAGAGTTTGTTTTGTTAGCAATATTTACAGCTTTTAGTAATGTTTGCTTAGCTTCGTCAATATAATTTAATTGCTCTTGATACACTGCTAGGCGTACAAGAGAAAACGCTTGATTAAGCTTATTGTTATCTTTAATGGCCCAACGATAGGATAAATCCATCTGCTTGGCAGCCAGTTTAATTTGTTTGGCCCTATCGTAATTCAAAGCTAAATTATAATATCCAACAGAAATGAAATGAGGAGCATTTAATTCATTTAGTATTTGAATGGCTTCAAGTGAGACATCAATCGCTAAGCTGTATTGACCCAATTTAGATAATGTTGCCGAGTATCTATGTAAAATCATTGCTTTATCGAAATCATCCACCAGTAATGACAAATATTTTTTAGCGAGTTTAATTTTTTCTTTCGCTAAATCAACTTTCCCAGTAAAGGTAAAAGCGAGAGCTTGTTCAACTATGGCGGCTGTTTCTTGAACGGGAGAAACCGTCTTCTTTGCTTTGTTAACAGCTTTTTGCGCCGCGATCAAAAACAACGGATATTCTTTTCGTTGATAATGGCCTCTTGCTTGGCTGATTAAAGCTCGTGCATGCCACTTGTTATTTAATACTCCTGAAGACTGAGCTTCGGATACATTACTTAGAATATGTTGAGGTTGATCAATAAAATATGCAATCTCTGACTGAATAACCTTGAGCTTATTTTTATCATCAATGGCGAGGTCAGGAGCAAGTAATAGCTGTTCTACTTCAAAGAAGGTTTTTGCTGGATCATTGATAGTTTTCTGATAAATGTCGTTATAATTAATCGATTGAGCAAACGAGACATTGATAACTGAGGTAAATAATACCATCAGCATGAGAAAAATTTTCACTAATAATAACCTTCAATTTATTACTTCTAATGTACTTTTTGGCTTGTTTAGCCAAAGTATTAATTTTTGAATGCTGTTGGATCACAACCAGAAAATAACGCCAAAAGGCTCAAACTAAAAACTCGGAGATCTTTAGGCTGAAGCTAGTACAGTTTAATTCATTAACAATCGAATAAACAGCCCGAGAGGCTGCATATCTAATTTTCATCAACAATTAATGAACCATTTTTAAACTAAATCTCAGGATCGAAAGATTCAACATGAGCTTGTCGACGATCTGCGGCAGCTTTCTCATCTTCAACAAATTCACCGACACGCAACTCAGGCAGTGCCTCTTGACATACTTCACCGCCAAGTTGATTGACTTCTTTGCACAGAGACGCCACTTTGCTATCCATTAAGTGCATATGGTCAAGCACACGACCGATTGCTTTTGCTACAGGATCAGGATTATCGGCAGAAACAGCGTAAGCATCAAAACCAAATTTTTCTGCCGCAGCTGCTCTTTTCTTAACATCTGAATTATCTTTATTGGCATTAACAATACGAGCAGGAATGCCGACTGCGGTAGCATTTTCAGGTACATCTTTAACAACAACGGAATTGGAACCTATTTTGCCATTTTTCCCAACTGTTATTGGTCCAAGTACTTGAGCGCCCGCGCCAATTACCACGTTATCTTCTAATGTTGGATGACGCTTACCCGCGTTCCAGCTGGTTCCACCCAACGTTACACCGTGGTATAAGGTAACATCATCACCAATTTCAGCCGTTTCACCAATAACAATGCCCATTCCATGGTCGATAAAAAAACGTCGCCCTAATGTCGCTCCTGGATGAATTTCAACACCCGTTAACCAACGTGAGAAGGTCGACAGTAGTCTAGCTAGTAACTTCCAATTTGCTCGCCATAGTTTATGACTTAACCTATGGATCCAAATAGCATGCATACCTGGATAATTAGTTAATACTTCAAACGTATGACGTGCTGCAGGATCTCTATCAAAGACACTTTTAATATCTTCTTTGATACGGCTAAACATAGTCTTTCCTATTCTTATCTTAAATTTTAAGGTTTATTGCGGTTTGCTGACTTTTCAACTGATGACAGCATGCCACGCCACATTTTTACTTCTTTCATATCAGGTCGAGCACGATTAATAAATCGTCTTAACTTGGTCATAACCAGTCCGGGATGACTAGGTACGATAAAACCGGTTGCTTTTAATGCTTGCTCAAAATGCTCAAACATTCGCTCTGTTTCATCTACGACCGGATATTCTTCATTTTCATTCGTTTTCTTGACATTATTTTCAAAGTCTTTCTTTTCTTCGGCTAAAAATGCCATACGCACTTCATAACTCAATGTTTGGACTGCCATCGCCAAGTTCAACGAACTATATTCTGGATTAGCAGGGATTTGCACATGAAAATGGCAAAGCTGTAATTCATCATTTGTTAAGCCACTGCTCTCACGGCCAAAAACCAACGCAACAGGATAATCACTCACTTCAGAAATTAGCTTCTCACCACATTCTCTTGGGTCTAACATTGGCCAAGGCAAAGTACGTGAACGAGCACTTGTACCAACCACTAAACCACAATCACTGATCGCTTCTTCTAAAGTATTTACCACTTTAGCGTTTGCTAAAACATCCGAAGCGCCTGCAGAAAGAGCTTGTGCTTGGCCATTTGGCATTTCAATAGGGTCCACCAATACTAATTGGCTCAACCCCATGGTTTTCATTGCCCTAGCGGCAGAGCCGATATTACGGCAATCTGAAGTGTTTACTAAAACAATACGTACTGAATCTAACATTATCTCTTTCTCTTGATGCAGTTCACTGATGATTAATGAGTTAACTGTCTAGATGGCTAAAATTGCGAATAATATTAACATATAACAATATCCTTGTACTGCGAAAAAATCATCTGTTTTTCACAATGTGACTAGTGTTATTAATTATGGTTTAGACATTTAATGTATAAATAGAGTTGTGAGTAATAATTACCAACAAAAAATGTCAAAATGCACTATAACTTAAGCTAATCAGTGCGAGATTATATTACTCGCTTAAATGGTACGGTTTTGTTATACTGCGCGCCGCTAATTCCTGAGTGCAGGGATTAGGTCTCGTTCTTTTACAAAATTAGTTTAATTATTAAGGTGATGATATGCATCCGATGCTAAATATTGCTGTGCGCGCTGCGCGTACTGGTGGTAACGTTATTTCACGTGCTTTTGAGCAAGTAGATAAAGTTGAAGTTGAATCGAAAGGTACAAATGATTTTGTTACCAATATTGATATAGCTGCTGAGGAAGCGATCATAGAAACAATCCGAAAATCTTATCCGGCACATTCAATTGTTGGTGAAGAAACAGGGGTTTCAGAAGGTTCTGACAGCGATTTTCAATGGATTATTGATCCCATTGATGGCACAACAAATTTTGTGAAAGGCATTCCTCATTTTGCCGTTTCTATCGCTTTAAAAGTAAAAGGTAAGCTTGATCAAGCCGTTATCTTTGATCCTATCCGTGGTGAGCTATTTACAGCTAGCCGTGGTAAAGGTGCACAATTAAACGGTTTTCGTATTCGTGTTAAACAACACAAAGAACTTACAGGTGCTGTTTTAGCCACTGGTTTTCCGTTCAAACATAAACAACATACCGCAGCTTACATGAACATGTTTCAAGCCATGTTTGAAAAAGCCTCAGATTTACGTCGCGCAGGTTCTGCTGCACTTGATTTAGCTTATGTTGCTGCGGGTCGAGTTGACGGTTTCTTCGAGATTGGTTTAAAGCCTTGGGATACCGCTGCTGGAGAGTTATTAGTTATTGAAGCTGGTGGCTTAGTAACTGACTTTACTGGTGGACATAACTACAGTAACTCAGGAAATATCGTTGCAAGTAGCCCTCGTTTACTAAAAGAAATTTTGAAAGATATTCGCCCACATTTAGGTGATGCGTTAAGTAAATAATTTCAAGGTCCTGTACATCGCCGTTCTTTGCCATCCATGGCACCACGGCATACCGTACTTCCTGTACATTGGGCATTCCGATTACTCGGCATGCCTTTTTTGTTGCTTATTCATATTATCAGCTAAGAAAGTCATCAACTGTGGTTTTTCCAATGGACGGCTAAACCAATAACCTTGAATTTCATCACAGGCCATTTCAGTTAATATTTCAACATGCTCAAGCTCTTCTACCCCTTCCGCAATGAGTGATAAACCTAAATTTTTCCCGAGCGTTATAATCGTATTAATAATCGCTTTGTCTTCATCATTGTTATGACAATCACGAATAAATGACTGATCAATTTTAAGTTTATCTACAGGAAATTGTTTTAAATAGGATAAAGAAGAGTAGCCGGTACCAAAGTCGTCAATAGATAACTCAACACCTAGACTCTTTAAGTGTTGCAAAACCGAAATGGTATTTTCTTCATTATGCATAAATACCCCTTCTGTAATTTCCAGCTCTAAATTGTTAGCCGGTAGACCACTGGACTGCAATGCATCTTTTACTGTTTGCACAAACTGTGGATGCGAAAATTGTCGTGGTGAAACATTAACGGCAATCACAAGATCATTATGTCCTTGTTCAATAAGTTGTCTGGCAAATAAACACGCTTGGTTTAATATCCACTCTCCGATATTGACGATAAGTCCCGATTTTTCAGCGATAGGAATAAAGTCAGCCGGAGAGATTATCTGGTCATTATGTTTCCACCTTACCAAGGTTTCTATACCCGTTATTTTATGATCAATTAATGAAAGCTGAGGTTGAAAAACCAAGAACAACTCATCTAACGCTATTGCTTGGCGTAATTGATCAATTAAAGTCGAACTTTTTTCTATTTGTTGTGCAAATTCAGGATTAAACAAACAATAATTATTATGCTCATGTTTACTGGCGATACCTAAGGCGATATATGCATGCTTTAACAAGGTGTTTTCATCTGAGCCATGCTCAGGGAAAGTAGAAAAACCAAAGTCACATTCAACAAAAAACTCACCAAATTTGGTCACTACTGCATTTTCAACTTCTACTGAAATATCTTTTACTAATTTTTGCAAACGTAACGTGGATAGAGACTCGGTACAAACCAAGGCAAATTCACTTTCGCTGATATGATAAAAGCTAATGACCTCGGGTAATTTTTTAGCAATTATCTTTGCCAAGCCACGAACCAATTCAGCGACAGCTTCTCCACCAAAAGTAGCAACTTTTTCATTATAATGACGAATGCCGATGACCCCCAAAGAGAAATCAGTTTGTTGGTCAATTAATTGAGTTACATTCTCTTCGAGCTTATATTGATTGGGTAATTGAGTTTCTTGCGAAGTAAAAGCTAACTGTTTTACTTCTTGCTCGGCTAAAATACGCTCGGTAATATCTTTGATGTGAATATCATAAGCATCAATTTCTTGGTGCCAATAAATGCTCACCTGTAAAATGCGATCTTCCAACGCTTGTTTAACTACTAAACTATGATCTCTTTGTTTAGAGACTTCTTGTCTCAACAGCATAAAGTCACTGGGTAATAGCCGTTCAACCTCTTTAGCATCGTAGCCCACGCAGCGTAATAGGTTTGCACAAGCCGGATTAGCAAAAGTCACCACACCAAAACTATTAACACTTAATATCGGATTAGGGTTTCGTTGTGAAAATAAAGCCAAACGGGTACTTTTAGCTTGGGTAAGAATATATTGACGGATGTACCAAGAGACTACACCTGCAATTAATACAATAAAAATGCCATAAATGATCACCAACCAATGAGAAATTAACATTTGTACTAAGGTTTTTTCATGACCTTCTACAACGGTTGCTTTAGTTTGTTTTTCAATAGATTTTAATGTCGGTAATAAATCAATGCGTACTTGTGATATAGCCCGCAAAATGTCTCGCATTTCATCCCAATTGTCTTCTTGCAACTGCATTTCATCATAAAACTGCGCAAACAAGTTTTCGATTTGCTGCTGCTTTTTACGGATGATTATAGCTTCATCATTAAACCGTGCTTGCGAGTTAATTACCGAGAAATGAATTGCAAAAGCTTGTTTAATATCAGCGGACGACTTTAAAAAAACGTCGTTATCTTGTGAACGATAAAACTCATAAATAATTCTCTCTTGTTCACTTAAATCAGCAATCAACTCATTGATACTGGTTAAGATAGGGATACGAAACTCAACCAAGTCTATTGCGTTAATACGTACTTTTTCTGTAGATTGATAGACCATAACTGAAAGTGCTAAGCCCATTACAATAGCTAAACCAGCTAAAATAGAGGCCCTACGTAGATATGGTTTGACAATTGATTGCATAAAAAGCTCTGTTTATTCTTTTAAAATAGTCATTAAAAAAATCGAAAATTTCCAAAATATATTATTTAGCATTACCGTGTGAAGTCCAATAGATAAATTGCAACTAAATTTGTCAATAATATGATTTATAATAACTAAGAGTGAAACACTCTAGTACAACCTACGAATGCAATAGATAACTTAATAAATTACCCGTAATATAGAAAGCATATTCCGCTATTAAGATGTATTAATGTATATTCCTTCTTCTGAGAAACAAGCTTTTGTCCATGGTGAAGTGGCTCTTGTTGGTACTGGCCCTGGCGATCCAGATTTATTAACTTTACAGGCTTATCGCTTTATTCAGCAAGCAGACATTGTTATTTATGATCGTTTAGTCAGTAAAGCAATCATGGCATTAGTTCCTAGTACAGCGGAGCTTATCTATGTTGGTAAAAAACAAGCGGATCATCGTATTCCTCAAGAAGGCATCAACCAATTACTTGTCGACCACGCGAAACTCAGTAAAAAAGTTGTAAGATTAAAAGGTGGCGATCCTTTTGTATTTGGTCGTGGTGGTGAAGAGGCACAATATTTATTAGCCAATAAAGTTGCTTGTCATATTGTTCCAGGCATGACCGCCGCCTCTGCCTGTACCAGTTATGTTGGAATACCGTTAACCCATCGTCAAGTGTCACAGAGTTGTACGTTTATCACTGGACATGTCAAAGATTGTGGTGAGCTTGACCTGCCGTGGCAAACACTTAAAGAGAAAAAACAAACAGTGGTTTTTTATATGGGTATAAAAAGTCTTCCGATGATCACCAAGCAGTTAATTAAGGCGGGACGTGATAAAAACACCCCTGCAGCGCTTATCCATAAAGGCACGACACCTGAGCAGAAAGTCTATCGTGGTTGTTTAGCCTCTTTAGAAGAGATCGTTATCAAAAATAAGGTTAAGCCTCCTACGTTGATTGTTATTGGTGATGTCATCAATACCTTTGAAGATCATCACCTCGATGGTATCGGTTATTTAACCCCCTAAAAGAACAATGTCATGACCATCAAGCCTATACCCTTTAGTTATAGGCTTGATTAACAAATGAATAATTAACCACCTTTAACAATGGTTATACTCAGCAGGACATTTACCCTATGAGAATAATAATGCGTTTGCTCTTTTTAATCTTTGTTGCTGTATTTCATATCAATAGTGTTGCTGCTGAGCAATTTAACGTTAGTGGACGTTTGCTTGATGAACAACAACAGCCAATCAAAAATGCCTCGATAAACATCAATCATACGACAACAGCCACTAATCAAAAAGGTTATTACACACTAACCATCCCTAAGAGTGATATCTACCAGGTTTCCATCAACAAGAATGGCTTTTATTCTTCCGTTCATAGTTACAGCCATATAGAGCTTTCAACAAAGCAGTCAGCCATCAGTGACATCGCTTTAGTCGCGAAAAAGGACCAACGAGTCATGTTAGCTTTTGGCGGTGACGTGATGATGGGGCGTCGTTATTACAAACCTTACTTTGGTGATGAGGTGTTAATTCATTTAGATAATAAACTTGCCGACAGTAAAGCGATTGTTGAGCATATCAAACCCTATATGGACATTGCCGACTACGCGGCGGTAAATCTAGAGTCTCAAATCGCGACAAACAAACCACCACAGCGTGCACCGAAGTCGGTGACCTTTTATTCTCAACCAGAAATTCTGGCGGCGTTAGAGTGGGCTGGCATTGATTATGTAACCTTAGGTAATAATCATACTTACGACTATCTTGATTCAGGTTTACATTCAACGTTAAATGCACTTAAAAGTAGTTCGTTAGGTTATTCCGGCGCCGGAAAAAATGAGCAAGAATCACTGGCAGCGCACCAGCAAACTATCAATAACAATGACTTTTCAATGTTAGGTTATGTTGGTTGGGAAGGCTCTGCAAATCCAACACAAACCGCTAATAAAGCCCATGGTGGTGCAGCTTATGGCTCGATGAAAAACATTTTAGCATCGGTAAGTCGCGAAGTATCAAATAACAAAACCGCCATAGTGCAATATCATGGCAGTCAAGAATATGCTAATGAACCTACCGGGGTTACCGAACAACGATTAAAGTCAGCATTAGATGCAGGCGCAGCATTAGCTGTCGCTCATCATCCTCATGTTAGCCAAGGCCTTGAGCTATATAATGGCAAATTGATCGCTTATTCGATGGGTAATTTTATTTTTGATCAAAACTTTAGTGCAACTCAGCACAGTTTTATGCTTTATGTTTGGCTAGATCAGGGTAAATTCCACCGCGCAGAAATAGTGCCTATTTATGTCAAAGGTTACAAACCAACCCCTGCCGTGGGTATTCAGCGTAATACGGTTATGCGTCGATTAACATCACTTTCTCAGCAAAGAAATACCTTTATCAGCAACTCTGGTGGGCATGGTGTTATTACCGCACAAAATACCGCTGAAAACTCTCCAGCGATTAAAGCGATAACTAAGGCGACTATCCGTTTGGCAAACAATGAAAAAGCAACATCGCTTTACCATCTACCTTGGACAAGTGAAGTGAATACAATTTCATTACCTGATGAAAGTTTGCAATACCGCTTAGGCACCAACTTAATTAACAATAGTGACTTTGAAAATTTTACAGCATTTAATAGTCCAGAACGCGGTTTTATGTATAACCGAGCAACCAGTTCAATCCAAAATTTTGGCTTCAGTGGACAATACAGTTTAGGTTTATCTGTTGAACCTTCAGTAAAACAGTTATTTGGCATGCAAAGCTTCAGGCGTGTTTATAAAGCCAGTAACCCAATGACCATCAAAAGCAAGTTACTTATAAATCAAGCGGTAAAAGTAAATGTCTATTGGCAAGGCCGTAAAACCCGTCAAAAACTGTTTGATGCTTTTGAAAATAGCCCAAAACATTTAATTGCCACAAAAAGCCTTAATGCTCAAGATACTTGGCAATCGATAGAGGTTGACTTTAATTCACCGAGAATTGGTTATAAGAGTTATCGAGTATTGCTGGAGTTTGAAAACAATAATGGCGAAGTACTGAAGGTAAACATTGATGATTTCTCATTGATTGAATGGCAAAGTGCTTTTACTTCCCAAGCAACTCCTTTAAAACATCATCTCATCAATGCACAAGCAACATTTATTGGTTTAAATAAACAGACGGATAAAGAAGTTGTTATTGAATATAGTGATGGTCAATTTTAGTAGCTATTGAGTTATTTAGGGATGAATGTTTCTAGAGATAAAAAAAAGGCTTACCAAGTAGGTAAGCCAAAGCTAACTCGCTAAAGTTATTTAAACTAGCTATTACTCACAAGTGCTTTTGCTTCGTAATAATTTACATCTGAACAATCACCCCAAAAGTAACTATTCAACGGTTGCATAATGCCACCATCAAATTTAAACCCTAATACTCGGTCTTGAGCAATTAATAACGGGCCATCTAAATCGATAAACTTCGCTTCATTAACCATTAAAGAAGCGGGTGCCATCGCTAATGAGCTACCGACCATACAACCCAACATTACATCAAAACCCTTTTGTTTAGCCTCTTTTAATAAAGCGACCGCTTCAGTTAAACCGCCGGTTTTATCGAGTTTAATATTAATGACTTGATAGCGGCCTAATAAATAGTCAAGCTCCTTGCGGGTATGACAAGATTCATCAGCACATAAAGGTACTGGTGATTGATAATCAATCAATTGCTGATCGTTATTGGCAGGTAATGGTTGCTCTATTAATACCACATTTAGCTTTTTAAGCGTCGGACAGCATTCTTGCAAGTCTTGTAATGACCAACCTTCGTTAGCATCAACAATGAATTGACTAAAGGGGGCAGCTTGATGAATCGCAGTCATTTTCTCAATAATATTCTCATTGTCTAACTTAACTTTCATCAAAGGTGGGTTTTCTAACAATTGAGCAGCTTTGGCCATTGCTTCAGGAGTATCGATACTTAACGTTTGCGCCGTTATGCAAGGCTGTGCTGCACTCAACGAAAGCAACTCATGAACAGAGCTATTGCTTTGTTTGGCTTTTAAATCCCAGAACGCACAATCTAAGGCATTCCTTGCTGCGCCAGCAGGCAACGATTGAATGACAGATTCGATATTGTCATCAGACAATTTTTCTTTCGACAAAGTTAAAGCAACAATCTCAAGCAGAGCATTTTTGACACTCGAGACAGACTCTCCATAGCGAGCATAAGGCACAGACTCGGCCCAACCGATATACTCACCGTCAGTGATAGTTACCACAATAACATCCGCTTGAGTTTTGGCGCCACGGGCTATTCTAAAAACTGATTTTAAAGGGAAATGCTGTATTTCAACATGTACCTGATAGCTTTTTATCGGTGACGTTTTATCTAGTTTCATCATCGCACCTAAAATTCAGCGTTAAGTTTATCGATGATCGCATTACAACCATCACGCAATGGATCAACACAAGGCAGTGAAAACTCCTCACTGATACCCGCACAAATTTCTTGTCCTTCAGCAATACTAACGCTTGATGTATTAACAGTAATACCAATCACTTGTACATCAGGGTTGGTAAGTTTCGCGGCGGCTAAATTCAATGCTACGGTTTGCGCAATACTCGGGAATTGGCTATTAGGTAAACCGCGCATATGATCTCGGTTTAAGGCATGACAAATGACTAAGGCATCGGGTTGAGAGCCATGTAATAAACCAAGGCTGACGCCTGCAAACGCAGGGTGAGATAACGAACCCTGCCCTTCGATAATATCCCAATGACTTTCATCATTTGCTGGTGATAATGACTCCGTCGCACCCGAAATAAAGTCAGCAACCACACAATCAATAGCAACGCCTTGGCCTGCGATCAAAATCCCACATTGGCCTGTCGCTCGAAAATCTACGTTCATTTGTTGAGCTTTCATGGATTTTTCAAGGCTTAATGAGGTATACATTTTACCAACAGAACAGTCTGTCCCCACCGTTAATAGTCTTTTACCACTGCGCTTTTCTCCCGTACCCGTTTGAAATTCTGCACTGGGATGACGGATATCCAGTAATTGGCAGCCCATTTGTTTTGCCTTGCTAACTAGTTCAGGGAATTGTGTGAGTTTGTCATGTAAACCACTAACAATGTCCATCTTATGCGCTAAGGCTTCTAATATAATTGGTAGCCATTTTCTATCTAAGACACCACCACTATTAGCAAAACCTAAAACAAATGTTTTTGCACCTTGAGCGACCGCTTGTGCAACCGTTAACTGTGGTAGTCCCGTAGAAATACTGCACCCTTGGGTACTTAATTCCCCGATACATAATTCTGGTCGCCAATCAGCAGCACCACGCGCCATTTTAATAGATAGCTGGTCGGTAGCATTACCAATAAATAAAAGATAGGGAGCAATAATTTGCATAATATGAACCTTGAGATTAGCTGTCTTTACGACGTTGTTATTCGTATTTCCAGCTTATATCAAGTGACAAACTAATAAAGTGACATGTTTTACACGGTGTATAACCTAAGGTTATACTCCACTTAAGGCTTTGATATTTCAGATGTTATATAGGGGATAAATTCTTTGGCGACTTGAGATAATCTTCTATTTTCTAAATGTAGCACGTTAACACTGAATGATAACTTGGGCTCAAACGAGGCATAAGCCATATTATCGGTTAAATTACCTTGCGCGGTGTATTTATCAACCACACAGATACCAACTCCCTGTGCAACTAGCCGAGCGGCAATAAAATAAGTTTGTACTTTAATCGAGGATTGCAACGGGATATTTTCTTCCATCATCCGAGTCCACAACATATCGCCTAAGGGGCCACTGTCACCGATATCAATGAATTCAGTTTCTTCAAGTTGTGCAAAAGTAAGTGAACTTGGTTGCTCTGGAAATAATGATTTAGGGTAAACAATCACTAATTCAGATTGAGCACACTCAATAGAGGTGACTCCGGCCATGGCATTAGGTGAAAACAAAACCGCTAAATCACATTTATGTTCTAACAAGGCTTGCATTACTTCATCGTTATGCACGGTTTGAATATTAAAGTTTACATTGGGGTATTGATGGTGGTAATTAGCCACCGCACTCGGTATGGCATTAAAGCCTAAAGCAGGGGTTAACCCTAAATTGATATTGCCATGCTCTGATTTTTTAATATTCTCGGCGGTATTTTTAATCGAACGCATTTGTTGATAAATCTTATCCACTTCATCAAAAAGCATTTCTGCTTCGTCCGTTGGGATCAGTTTTCCTTTAACGCGATCGAATAAATGAAAGCCCAATTGCATTTCCGCATGTGCGAGTACTTTACTGACAGAAGGCTGCGATACATGCAATATTTTGGCGGCATTAGTAATTGAGCCGGTCGTATAAATTGCATGAAATATTTCAATGTGTCGTAATCGCATAATAACTCTCCATCAGTAAAGAACTAACTAGCCTATTAAGCAATGCTAAGCAAACAGCACCGCAGATGCGGTCCATAAACATGCAGCAGCACTGGCCGCAAAGGTTGCCGGGACTAATTGTGATTTAACATGGTCCATTAAGTCACAACCTGTAGTCATTGAGCTTAAAATGGTGGTATCTGAGATTGGTGAACATTGATCACCGTAAACACTGCCATTTAATACCGTAGCGAAGCAAATCATCATATAGATCTCTGGATTTTCTAATCCTTGAGATTGGCAAATTGCCCACGCCAATGGCATGGCTAAAGGGAAAGCAATCGCATATGTTCCCCAGCTAGTGCCGGTAGAAAAAGCAATAATCATGGTAATAAATTGCAAGGTCACCGGTAATAACCAAAAGGGTAATTGTTCGCCAAGTAAAGAAACTAAATAAAGACCGCCACCAATTTCTTTACTAATAAAACCGATGATCACCGCTAACATTAAGATCACAGAAGCAACCACCACACCTTTTAAGCCGTTACCAAAACCATCAATCACGTTCATTAACGACATGCCTTTAGCAAGCGCAATAAATATCGATAAAACTAACGCGGCACCAAAGGCCCAATTCACTTTTGGCGTTCCCATGTAAATAAAGGTCAAAACTGCCGTTGCGACTAATGTTACCAGCGGTAGAATAAACTCTAAATAATGTGGTTTATAGCCATCTGGTACTTCACACTTTTGCAACTCTTTCGCCGATAATGGTTTGGCGCCGGGCGCGTCTAACTGTCCGGTTTCATTGGCACGCTTATGGGCATCACGAATACGTTTACCTGAAAAGGTAGTGATATTTAAACTTAATAACAAGGTGCCAATAACCGCTAAAATCCCGTAAAAACTAAACGGAATACTGCTAAAAAAGAACGCTAAACGGTCGGCTTCGGTTGCGAGAAATGACACGCCAGGGACAAAAATTAATGCTTGGATATAAGCAGGCCAAGCATTAAAAGCTAATACCGAGGCAATGGGTGAGGCCGTTGAATCAACGATATAGCTCATTTCTTCATGGCTGACATTGGCTTTATCTGCCAGAGGTCTAACCGTTGTACCAACAAGCACTGTACTCATTGTGCCCCCTTGGAAAAACAATATGCCTAACAACCAAGAAACTAACTTAGCTGAGCGTTGCCCCCTAACAAAATGCTCAGTCATAAAATTAGCAAAGGCTTGTGCTGCCCCCGTTTTTGACCATATACCTAACAAGCCACCCAGTAACCATAAATACAGTAACAATAAACCAGCAGTGCCTTCTTTGGCTAAATTGGGAATAATCACGCTGTCAGTTAAGTCGTATTCACCTAACATAAAAGCACCAATAACAATGCCACCAAACAAAGCCGATAATGGCTCTCTTGTGATCAAACAAAGCGAAATGGTAATAAAGGCGGGTAATAAAGACCATAAACCAAAATGAAAAGCCGGTTTAAGTAAAGTGAACTGTTCCTTTTCATCGACAACCCATTGCTGTTCAATGCTTGGCGCAGCTTTAGTCTTATCTAAATTTTGCTGATTTAGCTCTGATTTCTGATAAGGGATAGCATCCCTGATAATGATTTCTTTACCTTTAAAGGTATAAGCGGGCTCCCCAGCATCAGTTTGATATACATCATAGAGATAAGATTGTTCGAGCCACGTTTTATCAACCGAGTTGCTGACAAATACAGCGGTTATCATCCCTAAAATAAAGATAAGTAGAGCTGAACTATTATTATTATATCGCATGCATTTATTTCCTGTTTGTCTCTTAAGCTAACGTCAAGATGAAAAGCATTGAATGTTTTTCCAATCTAACAGCTTGCTCAAGTCATGTAATTTATTATTATTAGAATGAACCATAACCTTAGGCTATAGGATAACAATGAACAATCAATTGTTAAAAGGCTTATTTATACCAATTGAGTTACGGTAGCTAAAATAGATAATTTTTTTTGATTTATTGTGCAAAATCTAATGCTAGCACTAGTTTAGATCAAAACTATGTGCACTGATTAATAAATAGAATAAAGTATTTATCTATAATATATTAGACTTTTAAGAATAAAATTAAATAGGAGTAAAAACCAATGGAACTACTTATCCCCCTCTTCTCAAGTCCACTTTTATGGATCTCTATTGTTGTGTTATACACACTTAAAAAAGGTATATATTTTGTCCCACAAAATAGAGGTTATGTTATTTATACCTTAGGAAAGTACGACAAAACACTTTCAGCAGGACTTAACTTTATTATCCCATTTATTCAATCAGTAGCTGCAGATAGAAATTTAAAAGAGCAATCGTTAGATATTTCATCTCAATCTGCCATTACTAAAGACAATATCTCACTAGAGCTTGATGGCATATTATTTATGAAAGTCACTGATGCTGCGGCTGCTACCAATAATATAACTAACTACAAATTATCGGTGACACAACTAGCCATGACAACAATGCGTAATGCCATTGGCTCTATGGAACTTGATGAATGTTTTCAGTCAAGAGATAGCATAAACGCCACTATATTAGCCGCAATGACTGAAGCTACCGCACCTTGGGGGGTTATGGTAACTCGTTATGAAATTAGAGATATTAGCCCTCCACAAAGTATCCGTGAAGACATGGAAAAACAAATGACGGCGGAGCGTGAAAAACGTTCGGTTATCTTAACGGCTGAAGGGGTTAAAAGAGCCTCTATTACCGAAGCTGAAGGTTTAAAAGCGGCAAGAGTACTTGATGCTGAAGCATCAAAGGCAGAGCAGGTACTTAATGCAGAAGCTGAAAAAGAAAAACAAATATTGGAAGCTGCGGGTAAATCAGAAGCCATTCGATTAGTCGCCAATGCTGAAGCTGCAGCATTAACAACCATTGGTGACGCAGCAAATACCCAGAGTGGTAAAGCTGCTGTAACACTAACGCTGGCTCAAGAAACGATTGCTGCTCATCAAGCGATTGCCGGACAAAGCACGGTAGTATTAACTGATGGTAAATCAGGTGATAACATTGCCAATACGGTCGCACAAGCAATCGCCGTATCTAGTTCGTTAAAGTTACCCACTTCTGAGATGTCTTCAGAGTAGTTTTTAAGGATAATATAATGGAAGTTATTAACTATTTTACTGAAAACCATGCTCAGCTATTTTATCTCATTGCTGGTATTAGCTTTATTATTGAGTTAACGATACTCGGCTTGAGTGGCCCATTATTGTTTTTTGCCATTGCCAGTGCCATTACCGGTCTGCTTATTCAACTAAATTTATTATCAGGGTGGGAAACCCAAATATTAACCGTCGGCATATTAACGGCAATTATTACCCTATTATTATGGAAGCCAATTAAGCGTTTTCAAAATTCGAGTGATGGCTCCGATACCAGTAGCGATATGATTGGTAAAGAAGTGCCTAGCTCAAGCGAGATAACACATGTCAGTGGCCATATTCGCTTTTCTGGAATTGACTGGTCTGCACGACTAGAAAAGGATTGCTTAGAAGATTCAGTAAAAGCCGATACTGCTTGTATTATTACCGGTGTTGAAGGCAACGTCATGTTGGTAAAACCTTTATAACACTCCGTTGATTTAGACATTGACCATTTTCTAATCGACTCAAGATCCATTATTCATTTGCTCACAGGGATGTGAGCGATTAAATTTTCTCTATAATTTAAAACTACGATTTCAATTTCAGTATCTCGCTATCTCATTTATTTCACTAACCTTTATTTCAATCGCTACCCCCTCTCAAAACAACCTATAACTTTAGGTTATAGGCTAGCTATGAACAGTCAATTGTTAAACGGCCTATTTTTCTGCATCGTTAATACAACAAAGTGATCAGGCTACCAATAAGTCTGACTAATTATAAACGTGAAATGATAACGGTGAAAATAATGAAAAATACAACAATTTTTAACCATAAACTTACCCACCTTAGTTTGTGTTTAGTAGCTGCATTGTCTCCTCAGTTCAGTTATGCAGAACAGGCCTCAGAACAAGAGGTTGAAGTTGAACGAATTTCAATTATTGGCAGTAATATCAAACGCGCTAGCGATATAAATACCTTACCGGTTACACAAATGACCGCTGCCGATATTGAAGACACCGCAGCTATGACGGGTGATGAATTATTACGTTCAATTCCACAGATGGGCTCTGTCAACTTTGGTGAAACTACTGGTTCTTCTAATGTTAACGATGCTCGAGGTGATGTTGGTTCATTTAACCTTCGTGGATTAGGCGCAGGTAATACCTTGGTATTATTAAATGGTCGCCGCATGGTAAACCACCCCGGTACTCAATCTAAAAAAGGCGCAAATAAAGTGCCTGTTAATACGGTTAACTCGAATACTCTTCCAGTCTCAGGATTGCGTTCTTTAGACGTTCTTCGTGATGGTGCCGCTGCTATCTATGGCTCTGACGCTGTTGCTGGTGTGGTAAATTACGCGCTAGATAGTGACTATCAAGGCAGTAAAGTCAGCCTTAGACATGGTCAATCTCAAGGTACTCCACTAGACGAAACTACCTTAAGTTATTTAGGTGGATTAGAACTTAATGATGGCCTTTCTCACCTTATTGGTTCACTCACCCTATATAAACGAAATGGCATGATGGCAACCGAACGTCCTTATGCGGCAAGCCATGATAGACGTGAATATCCAGGATTACCGGAAGAATACATCGGTGATACGCAATTAGATAATCGCAGTACCGATACGCCTTGGGGAGAATTTAACAGCGCTAGTTTAGGCAAGTTTCATTTACAACCAGATACGATGTCAGGCTGTGTTGATTCGCCACTCAATGTGCAAGGTGTATGTGTTGACAAAGGTAGTACAGGCCGAGACATTCGCTTTGATCGCGGGACGACCCGCCCTTTATCTTCTGATGTTGAAAGGTTTAATCTCTACACCAATTTTACTCATCAAATTAATGAGGACTTAGAGTTTTTCGCTGAGGGCATTTATTATAAAGCTGAACTGTCAAATAGCTCAGAGCAAAACCACGGTGGCAGTAAACATCAATTTACCGTCGGTGCAGATGCTTTTTATAACCCTTTTGGCGAAGAAGTTATTGTTCGTAAATATCGCCCTGTAGATATCGGTCCTAGAACCGTTACCGTCGATGATACTAGCTATCGAGTCTTGGCTGGCCTTAAAGGTTATAGTGATGATTGGGACTGGGAAACTGCCGTATTTTATAGTGAAGCAGAAACTAACGATACCAGTACCCGAGTAAATGTTAATGCTTTTGCCGCAGCGGCCAACAGTACCGATGAAAGTACAGCTTATAATGTCTTTGGTGGTGCTGATGTTAATAACCCAAATACCATTGGTAATATTCCATTGGTTGCTTCGTCAATCAGCGAGCAATTTTTAGTGGATGCCCACGTAGATTCAAAAACAAGTCTTGCATCCATTGATTTTAAAGCCAGTAATAGCGAATTTTTCTCGGTTCCTGCTGGTGATGCCGGTCTTGCATTTGGCCTTGAGTTTCGTCGCGAAACTTATTTAAGTAACCGTGACCAATATGTAGACGGTAGCAATCCATTTACTGATGCTTATGGTGTGGTTAATGACAGTTCTTTATATGGCAGTAGTGCTACCTCTGACGCCAGCGCCAGCCGTAACATCGGCTCAGCATATGCTGAGCTTATTGTGCCACTGATTGATAATGGCGACCAATATGCTGAAGTGCAACTTGCCGCACGTTATGAAAATTTTTCAGATGCCGGTGATGCCTTAAAACCTAAAGTCGCCTTTTTCTACAAGCCAACTGAATGGGTTAGCATTCGTGCTTCGTATGCCGGTGGTTTTAAAGTACCAGGCTTACAACAAAGTGCTGATAACAGTAATATGCCACGCCGTAGTACTAAATACGATCCTGTGCTTGATGAAAGTTATGCCATTATTGATAACCGTTTAGGTAACTCAAACCTTAAATCCGAAGATAGTGTTAATACCTCTTTAGGCATTATTTTTGAACCACTAGAAAACTTAACCTTCACTATAGATGCATGGAATATTGAGCAAGAAAACCTCGTTTTCCTAACGCCGTACGATACGGTGATAGCCTATGATTATGTTTTACAGCAACAAGGTTCAAATGAACCAACAGTGATCCGCGGCTTAGACGGAACGGTTAGCGAAGTTCAAAACAAGTACATCAATGCCTCAGATCAAGAATTGTCTGGTCTTGATTTTGGTATCATTTATGATTTTGAAACCTCATTTGGTGCATTTGAATTTTCTGCCAATGCCGCAAAGTTAACAAAATATGATGTCGCTGTTGATACCATTTCAGGATATGTACTTGCAGCACAGCAAGACTTAGCAAGCTATCCAAACCTTGATAGCGTTACTGTTAAAGGGGTTGGCGATCAGATTTTACAAGATGGTAGCCCTGAATGGCGTGGTAAAGCTTCACTTAACTGGAAACTAAATCAATGGGGAGCAGGTGTAAGTGTTAATTATGTCAGTGAATTTATTGATACCAGTACTGACATAAAAGTTGATGGCGAGAAAGTATTTCTTCCTATCGACAGTATGACCACCGTCAATGTCTATACTTCATATAAGTTTGCTGAGGGCAGCAGTTTAGCGGGTACTAATATTAGATTGGGTGCGCGTAATGTTACCGATGAAGAACCACCATTAGCAGATAACTACTGGCATGGTTATTCAGGTGATTACCATTCTAACCGTGGTCGCTACGTTTACATGAATATCAGTACAACTTTTTAATTCGCTCATCGAGCAAAAGTAACCACACTATGGCTCGAATTGCTGAACGCATTCGAGCCATATTCCAAAGACATTTAAAAAAGACTGAACAATGATTAAACCTTTACACACTTTCGCATTACTATTTATTAGCTCAATACTGATTGCTTGTAACCTTACTTCAATTGAAACAAGTGGTAATGCCAAAGCCTGTAATTTAGGCTCAGTGAAACTAACCGCTGACTTTTCAACGGGTAGAATGGATAAGTGTCAACAAGTTGCGGAGCATGAATACCTTATCACTTTAATTCCTGAAAATACTCCCATTAATTCAAGTCCTTGGTATGCATTTAAAATAGAATCCGAGCAAGCGACCCCAATAAAAATCACTATGAAAGTACAAGGTGATAAACATCGCTACCCGCCTAAAATAAAACAACAAGGTAAACCATGGGCATTACAAAAGCACCAACTTAACCATGGTCGTTTAACCATGTCGCTAACCGCAACACCGCAGGCAAGCTATATCGCTGCACAAGAGATCATAGATAATAGTTATTATCACAATTGGGCAAAGAAACTCACGGAGCAAGGTCTAAGCATTCATGAATTATTAGGACTATCCACTCAAGGTCGTCCTATCTATAAATTAGAAAGCAAAAGCAACAGTAAGCAATGGTTGATCATATTAGGTCGCATGCACCCTCCCGAAGTTACCGGTGCCTTAGCTTTATTTCCTTTTGTTGAAAATTTATTTTCAAATAGCCAATTAGCAAATGCATTTAGAGAAAAATACAATATCTTAGTGATCCCCAACATTAACCCTGACGGTGTTGATGCCGGAAATTGGCGACATAACGCCAATGGTTTAGATTTAAATCGTGACTGGATCAACTTTACTCAGCAAGAAACCCAGCTCATCAATAACTATTTAAAAGGTCTCGTCGCTAAAGGGGATAAAATAAAATTTGCCATTGATTTTCACTCCACTCAGCAAGATGTTTTTTATACCATGCCAATTGATTATGGTGTTGAACAACCTTATTTTGTAAAACATTGGCTCGGTGCGCTCGACAAAAGCATGCCTGATTTCACTGTAGTAACTAAACCCGGTAATACCCCGAATAACGGGGTATCTAAGCAGTACTTTGCCGATAACTTTAATGTTCATGCCATCACCTATGAAATGGGTGATAATACCGCAAGACAAAAGATCATTGATATTGCCAATAACGCGTCAACTACCTTAATGACCACTTTATTATCAACTGATGTTCATAACCAAGAATAAATACCAATGAAGATGTTAACGATGACTCTCAATATTAGATGTATCAGTGCCCTGTTGATAGCTTTTGGCCTGCTTTCTTGTGCAACCAATAACATGACTGCTACTGCGAATAAACCTATCGTAGATACGCTGATCATTAACGGCCTTGTTTACAACGGTGAGGATAAAAAACCGAGCAAGGTCAATATAGGCATATGCCAGCAAGTCATCTGTGGTATTTATCCTCAGAATAAGAAAGTAGCCGCGAAAAACATCATTAATGTAAATGGTAAAATTGTCAGTCCTGGTTTTATCGACCCACACACTCATTCATTAGCAGAATTAAAAAGCCAAGATAAAAACCATAACTTAAATTATCTCACTCAAGGGGTGACTACGGTTGTAAATGGTAATGATGGCGATAGTCCTGTTGACATTAAAGCTGCAGTTAATATGTTACAAGGAAACGGGTTTGGCACTAATGTCGCCTTTTTTGTCGGTCATAACAGTGTTCGTAGACAGATAATGGGAACAGCGGCTCGCTACGCAACACCTGAAGAACTTAACGGGATGAAAAGGCTTGTTGAACAAGCGATGCAAGATGGCGCGTTGGGTTTATCATCAGGTCTTTATTATGTACCGGGTACATACGCCAATACTGAAGAAGTGATTTCCTTAGCGAAAGTTGCCAGCCAATATGGCGGCATTTACGATACTCATTTACGGGATGAAAGCACCTTCAATATTGGCTTTAATGCCGCGCTTGACGAAGCCATCAATGTTGCAAAAAAAGCAGATATTCATTTACATCTTGCGCATATTAAAGCCCTAGGTGTCGATGTCTGGGGGCAAAGCCAATTAGCAATTGATAAAATATCCCAAGCTCATCACAACGGTATTAGCATTTCAGCTGACCAATATCCTTGGCTTGCATCAGGTACCAAACTGCATAGTGCAGTGATGCCAAAATGGGTAATGGCTGATTCAGTAACAGCATTTCATCAACGCTTGAATGATGTAAATTTAAGTCAACAATTGCACCGAGAAATTAAAGATAACATCCGTCGTCGTGGTGGGCCTGCATCATTATTAATCACTGCGTTTAAAGACAAAAGTTTAGTGGGTTTGACCTTAGAACAAGCGGCAAAACTTAACAATTTATCCGCTGTTGATACCGCGATTAAATTAGTGCAACAAGGCGATGTTCGAGTTGCTTCATATAACATGAACTCAGCTGATGTAGAACGATTCATGGCTCAACCTTGGGTCGTGACCTCTTCTGATGGCACTAATGGCCACCCTAGAAAATACGCCAGCTTTCCAAAAAAGTACCAAAGCTATGTAAAAGATAAAAAGATACTGTCACTGACTGATTTTATTCACCGTAGCTCAGGGAAAACGGCTGAGATATTAGGATTAACTGACCGAGGGTTTATCAAGGAAGGGTTAAGTGCCGATATCATTATTTTTGACGCCAACAATTTAAAAGCTAAGGCTGATTTTTCTCATTGGAATCGCTACTCAACCGGCATTGAATATGTTTTTGTTAATGGTGAAATGGTTATTGAACAGTCAGTTTATCTAAATAAACTGGCAGGTAAGTTTATCCCCAAACATCTTAAGTAGCGGTGAATAAAATGCCATTTCAATGAATAGCATTTTAATGAAAACAACAGGTTTAGAGTTTATTAAGGTAGGTTGTGCTTAGTTATAACCAAGCACATAACTTGAGGTAACCTCTTCTAAAGCATCAACAAAACGAGTCGTTATTATTGGCTTACTGGCTTGCTCTTTTTTAATTATTTTCTCTTTATTCTCTTTTTCTTCTGAAAAACTGTCAGTGTTACTCTGCTCATTAATCTGTTCATTGTTAGCCATAATTAGTTCCTATTTACCTTTTACAAATTTACTCAATACCGATTGGTATTAACTATGACTTAATCGAAAATAAAAGACAGGATCAATAATTTCTGACTTCATAGCCATAGGTTATATCTCCTAGGAGTTAGCAGTTATCAATCATATAGTTACTTTGGGATATGAAAAAACTCACGACATTATTATTATTCCTCTAACCAAGGTAATTGAGTGATATAATTTATCTCCATAGTAGTTACTCCCCTATATCGAAGACACGCGATAATGACTTTAAGCAGCAAAAAAATATTTATTATTGGTTTACCAAGAACCGGCACCACCAGCATTTGCAGCAAATTTCTATCGTTAGGCTTTAGTGTTGCCCATACCGCTTATACACAAAAAACTTTTGTGCAAGCTCAGGTGATTGCTGACACTCCGGTATTTTCAGACTTTGCTAAATTGGATCAATTTTATCCCAACAGTCAGTTTATTTATTTAGCACGAGAGTTATCACTTTGGGTACCGTCAATAAGGCAACTATTACAAAGAATGCACACCAATATAGTGCGTTGTGATGGCGGCTTTAATCCTTATATTAAACGTTGTTATCAACAAATTTTTTCTCCATTCACTTTGGCAAACATTGATGACGATGACTTTTTAATCGCGTGTTATCAAAAGCATCAGCAGTCGGTAAAGCAATACTTTAACCAACAGCAAGAACAGCTATTAACCATAGATATCAGTGAAGGCGATAGCTTGAATGCTTTACTTTCATACCTTGGTGAGCCTGCCCAACAAGGTAACTTTGAAAAAATGAATTGTGGGGGCAAGGTTACCGCTTGGAAAGATATTAAAAATCCATTAAAAGTAGAGTCTACTCATAATGGACGTATTGCATCACTTGATTATTTAACGACTGAAAATTAACTACACATCCCGCCAGATAAAAATCAATTAGCTATTTATTTTCAATAAGGTGCAATTGGGTTTGTCGACCATCAAGATAACGTACGCCATGCTCATCAAAATACGCTTCTTCTTCTAACATGATCCGTATTTCTTTTTGCCATGACGGTAGAAATATCGCATTATTTAGTTCAATTGAATAAGCAGTATTGTAATGAAGTGGGTACTCTCCACTGCCTTTAACGCCTTGCTGTGAATCCCACATTCCCAGTGTTGTTCCTGCCGCATGCCCGTGATACCCAATAGGATGAGTATAAATAGTAGGTTTTAAACCTTGTTCAATAGCTTGTGCTCTTGAACGTTTAAGCACCTCATTACCTGTTCTTCCTTGTAGAAAGTTACCGGTAAAAATATCTTGTAATTGATTACCACGGTTAAAAGCAGAAATTAACTCTGTTGGTGCTGTAACCTCTCCCTTATTTAGGATATATGCATGTTGTTGTGTATCAGTATTTAACCGTAAATAGGTAATACCAAAATCGACGTGAATTAAATCTCCCGCCATAATCACATTATCTTGATAACCGTTGGTAAAGCTTTCAACATGATCAAATTTTTTCTTATTTTTACGTTGAATATTAATACTAGGATGAAACCACGTATTTAATTTTAATTCACGAACCCGCTCGCGGAACCACCACACTAGATCATTCGAAGTTGTTTTACCGACTTTGATCACTTCATTTGAAAAGCCTTGAGCAATAATTTCATGTGCCATAGCGACAGTATTTTCATAAACTTGCATTTCCTCGGGAATGCGTTGCTCTAACCATGAAACAGCTAAAGCTTGAGCAGAAACCACTCTGCTTTGGTATTTTGCTGGCAAGGTTGAGAGTAGTTTCTCTTTATCAGTGGCCACTAAACCATCGGCGTGTGCCCAGTGTTTTGACTGATTAACCCCAATTTTAACAGGATCATGATCGGTAATTAATGCTAGCAACGCTTGCCATTGATCGGGGTGTTTATCCTTATCCCATGCTTTTTCAAAGATACTTCCGACTTTATACGGTGCAATCGCATAGGCTTTGACACTTTCATTGCTGTCTTTGACAAAAACAAACATCGTTGTTCGACGTGCCGATAACCACTTAGCCGGTAATAATGTTTTTAATATCGGATCTTCATTATATTCGCGACTGATCATTAACCATAAATCAATGCCTGATTCTTCCATTAGTCGAGGTAATAACTGCTCAACTCTCTTTTGTGTAATGTCATCAATAAACGCTGCCCTTTCTTGCATCGATAAAATAGCATCAGTGGCTTTAATGTCGAATGACATCACGGGTTGGCAAATAGATATAGCGATAACCGCTGAGCAGATTCGTAAAAAATAAGGCATCAAAAACAGACCAAAATCAAAAGGTTGAGAATTGATAGTAGCAATATAGTCAATCCAGCTCAAGGGGCTATCCTGTTGAAACTAGATACTTACAACAGTAAATAAATACACTATTTCAATTACAGCTGATTTAATCATTTTTGCTATATTCACTTTAAATGATTATCCAAGAGACGAAAATTTAACCCTTTATCAAATGAAGTGACTATTGCTACTATTGTCTTTTACATACCAAAAATAAGAAGAATATTATGATGAAAACATCGTTATCTATCATGCTAATTATCTCGGCAATATTGTTCAGTTTCACTTCAAATGCTGGAGAAATATTTAAAATAACCTTAATACGTGCAGATGCAGGTAGTTTGTTACCGTTATTAAATGAAACGAAGGCAATCAGAAAAGAGAAAGCGGGCGATCTGATTATCA
>MAAB01029658.1_pt1 | contig 30858 bp, 23 predicted proteins | sample 1115991 | NCBI WGS metagenome assembly MAAB01 (sample SAMN04961124, study PRJNA320927) | seawater metagenome | isolation source: sample BD02T18 sea water enriched with oil for 18 days | place: USA:Gulf of Mexico | collected 2013-07-27
TGCTACAAAACCAGTCGTCAATGACGCTGCTAGCAATACAAAATTAATAACTTTTTTCATTATTTTGCTCCTGCTGCAAATACTGGTAATTTAGTTAGATCCATTGGAAGTTGTTTACGCGCCATACGAATAGCGTCGGTAACAGGCTTTAAGTATTCATCGCCTAGCTCTTCCCATGCACGTGTATTGTTGTTCCATAACCAAGAATGTTTCGCATCTAATGATTGTGCAACAAAGGCTATACGGCCCATATGAACGAAATCAGCGGTAAGTGTACGACCACCTAAATCAATCTCACCTTGGTAAGCATCAAAGATAGTACCGTAACCAGCTTCGATCTCATAAGCTTCAAGTACTAAACGAAATTGCTCAGAAGTGGTAACGTTTGAATCGTCCATTACTGCACGAAGATTTTCAACACGAGCTTTACGACGGTCAATGTTCATTGGAACATCTAAATTGATGAATGTCTCAAGCGTATCAATCATCTTGTACATTAATGGTACAACACCTTGCTTGAACTCATCGATGCTATCAATTTGTTTTTGTAATGAAGCAACATTGGCTTTTTGATCATTAACCATACGTTGTACATGATCGTTATAACCACGTAATACGTCAGCTTCGTCAACAGTGTTACGGTACTCAGCAAGAAGATCTTGCGTTTGTTCGTAAATGCTATTTATTTTAGCTTGCGACTTTGCTGATTGCTTGAAGATTTTTGCTTCAGCTTTTTGAAGGTCTGTTAATGCATCAGCTGCAGCTATATTGCTGCCCGCTAGTGCTAGTGCGCCAACCATCGCTGTGGCGATAAGGCTTTTCTTACTTACTTTGGACATAGTTCCCAACCATTGCTATTTTAATTTTGATAACCCGAATTAAACAAATTATGCTCATCCGTTAATTACCTCAAATATAAAAGTCTGTCGTTTTTATATGTAAATTTTTATGAATACAACAAATTAATAATCCCAAATGACAGCAGCGCTGTCAAGGTGAGACTTTAAAAGACGATATCATGCGTTTTTTATTAAACTACATCTCTCTAGAAGTAAGACAATAACCTAATGTTATAGACTGACAGCGAGTAATAGACTAATAAAAAACTATATCTTAAATTCTAACAAAATTACTTAAATTGAGACGAATTGAATCATAATTTAAGGGACAAAAATTTTGTAGAGTATGTTTTACTAACATCTTCGTAGTAAGTCAAATTTATTTGCGTTAAACGAGTAATAAACGAGCAATCCTATGCTTATTTACGAACTTGCTAATTTAAATATATGACTAAGAAATTCGAATAAATCACAAAAAAAAGCCCTACTATTGAGTAGGGCTTAGTAATTTATTGTGTTATTTAAAGGTTAATAATACTAACTACAGATTAAAATCTAGCAGTAGCTTTAACATATAAATATTGACCAGCTAAATCATAAGAATAGTTTACAGTATTCGAATCATCATAGTTAGACAAGTAAGGAGGTTTAACATCAAATAAGTTACGTGCACCAGCTGAGATAGTGTATGTATCATTGATGTAATAAGTACCTTGAATATCAGTGTAAACTACAGAATCAGCAACTGTATCTAACGTAGTATCGGTAGCACTAATATCATCACCTTCAGACTGGTAACGGAAAGTTACATTAGCTGAATAATCGTCAGTAGAGAAGGTAAAACCTAAGTTAGTTCTCCATTCTGCGAATACTGCTGGGTTACCTTCCCATTGGTCAGCTGCAACCATTCCTGCAGCTTCAACAGTTTCACTACCTGCTGTAAGCGTGTAGTCGTAAGCCATTAAATATGTACCATTTAAGGTAGTTCTGAATTCACCACCAGCAACATCCATATTGTAGCTAAAGTCAAAATCTACACCTGAAGTTTCAAATGTTGAAAGGTTAGCGTTAGTTACTAATACACCTGAAAGTACTTCACTTACATTACGACGAGGTGATGTAGGATGTGGAGGAGTGTCTAAAGGACCGTATTTGCTACCTTTGATCAAGTCACATAATGGGCTTGAGAAATCAACACTGTTGTAACATTCATTAGCAATGTTATCTACACCAGCGGTACCGATACCTTGTTCAATTTTGATATCAAAGTAATCAAGAGCAACTGAGAAGTTTTCAATACCTGAGTAAACAATACCTACAGTAATACTTTCTGACTCTTCTGCTTCTAGGTCTGGGTTACCACCAACGATAGCATTTGATTGCGTATCAGAGTTAAAGTCTGCTGGTAAGCCATCAGCCGCACAGTTAGCTTTAAGTGTTGCATTAGTACTTAAGCCATAATCCCAACAAGGATCAGTATAGCTAAGTGCTGATTGTTCTTGAGGATCAAATAACTCAGTAATACTTGGTGCTCTAAAGCCTTCAGCAAATGTTGCACGAGTTAATAAACCATCAACAGGTTCCCACTCAAAACCAAACTTAGTGTTAGTAGCAGTATCTTCTAAGTTACTATAATCAGATGCTCTTACCGCTGCAGTAAATGTTAAACGTTCTGCGAAAGGTACGCCTGCTAAAATTGGGAAGTTAAATTCTGCATAAACTTCTTCTACAGAATAATCACCTTCAGTTCTTTCACCAGCTTGACCGTATACTTGGCCTAATGCTTCAGCACCATCTGGTTCATTTAAGTAATACTCAGTACGACGCTCGTAACCTGCAGCCCACTGAACAGCACCGCCTGGTAATTCAAGCTCACCAAGATCACCAGATAAGTTAGCCATAAACTGTGTTGTTGTACCTTTACGTACAGGAGAGAAGGTTACAGTAGCAAAATCATTTTGCTCTTGTGTCATGGTGTTTTTAGCAAACGGGTTCCAGTAACCAACTGCTGCACAGCCATCGTCAGCGGCACATGCCGTTGGGTCTAACAATAATTCAGTATTTGGACGGTTTAACTCACCAGTATTAACACGGGTATCAACAAAGCGAGAGTAGTTGTATGAAACATCCCAACCCCAACCATTGTCAAATTCACCTTCTAAACCACCAACTACACGGTAATCATTAGTATCTTGTTCAAAACCACGACCACCACCTTCAGTGATACGACGGTTAACTGAAACATCTACACCGTATATATTGTCAGGGTGGGCAGCTGGTACTGGAGCACTCCAGAATGTTGCAGCTGGTGCCATTCTTTGACTTGATTGACGGTTTGAGTAACCACCTTCAGCAAATGCTGTGATTGAGTCAGATATTTCATAAGTAGACGCAGCATTTACAGAGAATATTTTAACAGGAGTAACTAAGTAACTCGTTGCAGCATAGTTAAAACCATGATCAGCAGTATTAAATGGTACAGCTTTACCATCAAGCGTCACGTATCTACCAGCTTCAAGCCCCATAGGGTTTACTTCTGGAACGTTAACACGACCGAAATCAGAATGAGAAGAACCACCACAATAAGTTGTAGAACCTACACCGTCATCCCAAAGTGGACATTCTGAGTATTTTCTATCTGCTTGAGTAACTTCTTCACGGTCTGTGTAATCTACTGAGAATACAACATTACCTTTATCATTTGATGCACCTGTAACGATTGAGAACTTAGCAGTATCACCATCGCCTTCACCCGTTACATCGTATTGTGCTGTAACTTCAAGACCTTCAAAATCTTTTTTGGTGATAAAGTTAATTACACCAGCGATAGCATCAGAACCATAAACAGTAGATGCACCATCACGTACAACTTCTACACGTTCGATAAAAGAAGTAGGAATAGAGTTTAAATCGCCAGAGTTAAAACGACGACCATTAATTAGGATCAAAGTACGACCTGAACCTAAACCACGAAGTGATGCTGTTGCAAAACCAGCACTCGCGTTGTTTACGTTAGAGCCTAATTGTGCACCGTTGATTGCAGGAATTTGCTTGATGAAACCTTCTAATGAGGTAACACCTGATGCTTCGATATCAGCTGAAGAAAAAATACTTACAGGACTTGCTGCTTCCATATCTGTACGCTTGATACGCGAACCAGTTACTTCAATTTTTTCAACGTCTTCTACGCCTTCTTCGGCGGCAAACGTTGGTGCTGAAATTGCTGCTGCAGCCCCTGCGCCAAACATCATTGCTACGCGAATAGCTTTAGCTACTTTACTATTGTTATACATGTTTACTCCCTGGATCACCTAAGTGATTGGTTGTTTATTTGTTTGTTTTTTCTTATATAAAGACTCAAAGCTATGCTGCCTTGTTAATCTTTTATCAAGTTGTATACCTGATCTGTCGGCTAAGATAGTAAACGGGAATTACAGGAATCGTCAACACCAATTGCAACCTAATGGTAATGTTTTTAACATCTGGACACATTATGACACAAAAATCCATGTGTTTTAGCATCAAAAAAAAAACAAAAAAAATCCACCTAACATATTGTATTAATTAAAATAAACACAATTGAATACAATATAAAAAACCAATTCAATCTATTTTAAAAAAAAATGTAAAAAAAATAGCCTATTAAAATTTACAAATCCATAACAATCATAAAAAATGATTATTTACAAGCACTTATTAATTGACTTAAAACTAACCAACTGTTTAGTATTAATAAAATTGTACATATGAACAACCTGCTTTATTCTTAATAAACAATAGGATAAATCATTAAAAAAAATACCATGTACATTTATAATTACAAAGTTATCATTTTTCACATATGACAAATTTCATATATTTTTCACTTATCTGTATTTTGATACTTTCCCGACATTATTTTTTCTTCGATTAGAACTGCGCTATAATCATTTTTCACATAACCTTATTACTCTACCTATGACCCAAAATAGACATGAAATTGCTATTAATCGTTTATCAGCGCTGCTAGAGCATGTATCTGTTCAAGCCAAAAAAACTGATCACTTGAACAGCAATCAGAAATCTCATCGATTGATTGAAAATAACAATCTTTTCTCGCAACATTTATTTACCACTGAAAGTGATAAAATTTCTTTATACGTTGAAGAAGTTAAAAAGCGGCTAAATGAATTTTCACGCTTACATGCGTTAAGTAGAGATAACACTAATAAGGCTGAATTTGCCAAATCTTCGCTCCTACAAATAGAGCAACAAATTTCTGCACTCATGAACGCTATACAAGCTAACGAAACTATGCATCAAGCAGCGCAAGCAAGTTTTAATGCAAAAAAAAATATACGAATAAAATCGGCTCAAGCTTCTCAGTTAAAACAGACAGATAAATATAATAAAATGGCCAAATCTGTTTTGCTATCAAGCCACCAATTGTATCAACAGCTCGCAGAACATCATGAGTTTGAAAGAAGACTAAAAAATATGATCACTGAACGAGAGCAGCAACGAACTCGCTCCAAAAGTGCAAATATTGATAAACTTTCACAGGAAGTACTTGCTCTACATCAACGGTTAGGCAGATGCCGTAGAGCGATAACTTCTATTGAACGAAACATTGAGCAGGCAGAAAAAAGTAAAACCCGATAGCCAATTAATCATCGCCTTATATATTAGCATTTTGTTTTAACTAAGGTTATTCTTCATCTAAGCTTTATATCATTTATTCCATTATTTAAATAAGAGGTTCAATGAAAATTTCAGAAGATATTCATAACTATTATGAAAAACTAGTTATGCAACATTTTGTTACGGCTAAGTTTGATGAAAAGTATGATCTAGATTTTATTGCTGATTTAACCTGCGTGGTTTTAAACCAGCTACCTACACGTTATATTCGCCATGAAGTTGATATGGCATTTTACTTACCTCCATCAGAGCGTTTTGAAATGGAAAGCAAAGTAAAAAAAGCCATTGCTAAGGCACTTGATTTTATGGATGTAATCAAAGATAACCCTTAAGGGAACCCAGCTTAAGCGAACGTTGCCTCTGCTAAATCAGGTGCATTTGGCTAATTGAACACCTTATGCGCTTGATATTACAATTATACTTCCTATCGTAATTTAGTAACCGCTCCTTTGCTCCCTATCTATCACATTTCCGAACTCTTCTTTACCTTTACGCGACATTGAATCTTTCCCCCTTATTCCTACAATACTGACTTTTCACCATTACAAATATTACCAATAATTCTATTTCATCAACACTGGCACCACCTGTCGAAAACAAATCCTGATATTTATCTCATTTGAAGTTAAGTCTTTTCAAAATAGTCATATCCCCCTCTAGTTTTAGGGCACAAAAAAAATCCCTAATTTTTTAAAATTAGGGATTTTTACTTAATAATAAAATTAGGCTAGCATTCTAACCTTATCTTCTAATCAACAAGAAACATAGCTATTAACCTTAGCTAAATTTAATGCTAATTACTGTTAGAAGTTAACAGTTACACCTGCATACGCACGACGACCAACTAAGTCATACATTGCATTATTCGTCCAACCTTTTGGTAATTTATCAAAAATATTACGAAGGCCAGCATTCACTTTTACATTTTCACTAACAATGTAGTTAAATGATAAATCGTGAGTAGTAACTGAAGGAATGTAACCTTGTGCTAGATCTTCAGGTGAACCACCACCTGGTGATACATCATAGGTTACCACACGGTCAATATAACGAGACTGCCAAGTAACAGATAAATCATCTAAGCTGTAAGTTGCTGACATGCGTGCTTGCCACTCTGGGTCACCTGTTTCACCTACTTCAACGTTAATTTCATCTGGACGATCTTGGAATTCGAATTGTTCTAACTCAAGCAGTTTATTAACAAATAAACTTAAGTGTAATTCACCTGGAGCACCAAAACTATCAAGTGCAAAGTTATAGCGCATTTCAACATCAATACCTGATGTATTATAAGCAGACGCATTTAAGAAACCTGAACGAACTAAATCAATATCTTTTGTTGTTGGGTCACGATCAATCGCAGCACAATAAACAGCATCAGGACCACCCGTTGCATCGACACAGTTATCAGCAATATCTTGTGAATCTACTTCGATAATTGCATCTTCAATCTCAATATCATAAAAATCTAATGTTACTGAGAAACCTTCTAAGTAACTTGGCGTCCAGACAGTACCTACTGTTAGTGACGTAGACTCTTCAGGTGTTAACGCATCATTACCACCTGACATGGTATCGATACTTACATTATCATTTGCTTGGAAACCAACAGGAATACCTAGGGCAGCACAGTTAGCCACACGATCTGGATCGTCAAAGATGTTATCGGCATCACACGGATCGCTCACACGAGCAAACCCAGGTGATTGTGGGCTAAAAGCTTCTGAGATATTTGGTGCACGTACTGCTGAACCGTAAGTACCACGGAAACGTAACTCATCAATAGGGGCATAAACCATACCTACTTTCCACGCATCAACTGAGCCTGCATGAGAGTAATCAGAATAGCGATATGCACCATCGATAGTTAACTCTTCAGCTAAAAATGCTCCAGCTATCAGTGGTAAGCTAACTTCAATAAACATTTCAGTTACGTCATATTCACCAAATTCATCAGGTGTTGCTGAGTTAGTAGTAGCACCACTTTTCGTTAATTCATCAGTAATTGTTGACGATGACTCAGTGCGGTATTCAAAACCAGTAGCAATACCTATAGCGCCACCTGGAAGTTCGAAGAAAGCGCCAGTATCACCAGATAAACTACCACCAATCACTTCTTGCTTAATTACATCTCTTCGCGTTACATCTGCAGATACCCAATCTAATGCTTCAGGAGATGATTGTGCAAATCCAAATGGGTTATATGCAACACAGTTACCTGCATCAACCGTTGCAGGGTCAGAATAATCGTCACCTTGAGCGCTTTCTAGTTGACTACGACATACTGCCTTACCAGTATCAGGGTCAATAACTGAGTCAATACCGGCCGCTAAATTGCCCGGAATTAGATCATTTTCACTTACACGGTTGTTGCTTGTTTCGCCATAGACATAAAATAATTCATAGTCTAAGTCTGTTTCACCTAAAGAGAAGAAACCATCGAAGCCGCCAACAAAACGGAAAAGTTCACGATTATGGTTAGAAGAGCGATTGCCAAGCTCTCCAAAAAACTTAGCCATTGAAGCGGTACCTGTACCACCAAGTTCAGCCCTTGCTTCATCACTTAAGAAGGCATTATCTGCAACATTAATGTCAATATTACCGAATCGGAAGCTTGGTTGGAATTGTTGCTGTATATCAGCTCTGGTATATTTAAAGTCACCGAAGAAGTTGATATTCTCTGTGATTTCATAGTTTATGGTAGAACCCACTGTAGTACGTTGTACGCCAGGGATATAGTTCTCGTATTGTTCTGTAAAGAAACCACGGTCACCACAACCAGCTTCCATCTCACCGAAAGCAAAACTATTATCTAATCCACGTGTACAGGCATCTTGTCTATTCCCATCTTTATCAAAGGTAAAACGATCACCACTAAACGGGTTCATCACACCAAAATCATTGATCATTTCTGAACCAACGTTAGGTCGACGGAACTTATCAAAAACACCGTCTTCCTCGCCTTCATTATCAGGGTTAATTACAGTTCCCCAATTATCCCATTGACGTACAGCTGAAGACATCACTTCTGTAGTATCTTCAATGCCTGCGAAGAAGGTAATATTACCTCGACCATCAGCTATATCGGTACCGCCTAACACATTAAAAGTATAGTTTTCAGTGCCTACACTTTCAGTTGAGTTAGCACCTGTCATGTTGAACTCTAGGCCATCAAAGTCTTTTTTCAAAATAACGTTTACAACACCTGATACAGCATCTGAGCCATAGATAGCAGAAGCACCACCGGTAATAACCTCAACTCGATCTATTAGTGCAGCTGGGATTGTTGATAAATCAACCTGAGCAGAGCCAGGAGAGCCAGCAACATGGCGCTTGCCATTAATTAATACTAATGTACGTTTAGTTCCTAAACGACGTAAATCAACAGAGCTAACACCCGCTTCAGCACCATCATTGTTGTTACCAATAATTGTACTAGTTGCGCCAAGTGCCGGTAATTCCGCTAACATACTACCAAGATCAGGATTACCGAAACGCACTAGCTCTTGCGCATCGATAGTTAATGTAGGGGATGGAGTTGATAATTCAGCTCTTTTAATTCGAGAACCAGTAACAGAGATTCGCTCTACTGATTCAAGCTCTTCAGCTTCAGCTGCAAAAACAGGTGCTGAAATTGTTGCTGCAGCACTCGCACTTACTATCATAGCTAATCTTATTGCCTTAGCTACTTTACTATTGTTATACATGTTTACTCCCTGAATCACTTAAGTGACTGGTTATTTTTGTTTATTTATTTTGAAAAAACTCAAGGCTATGCTGCCTTGTTTATCTTTTATCAAGTCGTTAGACCTAATCTGCCAATTAGGATAGTAAACGGGGATTACCAGAATCGTCAACACTATTTGTTACATACTTGTAATATTTTTACATTCTATTACACACGACGAAATATAATTGCAAATCATAACACAGACAACAAAACCCAATAAGTAATTGATGTAAAACAATAAAAACACAAAGCAGGAAGGTAATAATAAGAAACAACTAGACATAACTAGAAACAACTGTAAATAAAAGATCACCAAATTAACATTTGCACAACATTGCATGTACTTTTATTTTTTTACCATAAAAACATTGAGTTAAAATTTTTGTTAAATTATCGTTAGTTATTCACTGTAATTCAGACTCCTACAAGAAAATAAAATAAACACAACAAAAACAATTAGATAAAAGGACATCCAATACAAGTGTAAATTTATGATTACAAAATGACTTTTTAGTAAACAACGAAATTTATGCATGTAAGCTTTAACTTAGCAATACGGCTGAAATTGTTATCTTCTATCTACTAGCAAGACATTAGAGCTCGTTACTAATTTTAAAAAGACTTCATATTAAAGGTATTTTAGACTTGAAGGAGTCAGCCTACTCATTTCAGGCACAGCACATTACATCTACACAACTCAGGTAGGAAAGCATCATAGAAGAGGAGTGTTATTTCTCACGTTGGGACTTGTTGAGCAAATTTATTGGCTCAATTGAACAATATATTAAGCGAGAAGAAAAACTGAATATCATTAGCTTATTTTATTCAGGTAAATATTGAATAACTTTGATTTATTATTGCTTTAAAAATTAGCCTTGCAAGTAATTTTTAATGGGGTTACTTACAGTATGGCAAACTAGTTATGATATATTAGCGTTATATTGAGTTTAGAAAAATAATCCAAATAAAATGAATTTAGTGCTAAACGTTAACTACAGAAGGTATAAAAGGAAAGTATTAGAAGGCTAGATAAAAGTGATTAAGCTTTTAAGGTCTCAGGGATTGATTAATTTGAATTGGTGGTAACCCAATCAGCCAACACCTCGGCACATGAGTCGTCTGCTGCGGTTGCTTCCTTCCGGACCTGGCCGAGTTCACAGAGTATCATTGCGAGGGGACCGAAAGGGTCACCATAGAGGCTTTAACACATCACTGTCTTAAAGCGCGCAAATTATCGCTAATCATTTAAAAAGATGCAAGAAGAAGTTATAAAAAACAATTCGGTTGATTATTTTTCACACGCATTGCCTAAATTAACCTTCATTATCAACTCGTTTAGCAAGCTTTTCATTAATTTCTAATAATACAGATTTAATAATTAGGAGGTTTTCTTTACCAATACGCAACAAAAGCTTATCACTATCATCTAGTGCTTCCAACTGAGGATCTTGGTATTTATACATAACACTGGTTCGAGTTACTTCCATAGAGGATTTAGGCAACTCCATATCAAGTACTCTGGTTATTGCATCTTGTAATGTATAAGTAAAATCTTCTTCGTACCCCAATTCTCGGTATGCTTCATCAATCAATGGCTTCATATCAATATACCAATTAACTAACGTAGAACTATCAACAGAACGAAGTAAATCAACATATAAATCAAAACGTTTGCTTGTTTTATTATCCCATTGCCATACGTTTTTCTCTCCTTCAACATTCACGGATTGCTCATCAACAGAAAACTTATCTTTGGGCTGAACAAAAAGACTATGCTCATAAGCCAAAAGACCTTGAGAAAAGTTATCGGTAAAGACAACAAAGCGACGGATAATATCCTCAGTGACCAGCAGAGGAATCAACTCATTACGCCAAGTTAAGTCAGGCAACTTTTTTTGCAACCAGTCATCACTTTCATTCAGTTCAGGTAACGTGATAACAATTTCTTGGACTGCAGGTTTATCTTCTTCTACAAGCTCTGTAGGCGGTCTTTCAACAGGTTCTTCTTCTTTTACTGGCTCCTCTATAGGCTGAGGAGCAGGCACGACAGGTTCTTGCTTTAAAAGCTCACTTGAATCAATTGGGCGCTTTTCCGTTTTGCCGCCAGAAAACTGCCAAAAAGCTACAACCACTAATAGGAAAGTGACAATAAAAATAATAAGAGGACCTGAGTTTTTTTCGCTCTTGCCCTGATCAATTTGTTGTGTAGGTTCTGAATTTTCCATTGTAATCCGAATTATTGTGTTAATGCTAAGTAGGTATTATTGCAACGCTTTTTACCTTGCGATGCAACCATCAAAACGATTTTTTAATGCTTTTTATGTTCTATTTTGTATTTTCTACAAATTCATTATGAGTATTAACTTAAAAATAGCCGACTTCTTTCAAGAAGGCCATTTATATATCCGTACAAAATAAAACAACATTACTGAGCATCAAATTGGTTTTCAGGTAATGCTTTAATAAAAGCAGGTAATTCATTACAGTTTTTGACTATTTGATTAATTAGTGGATAAGCACTCATGTCAACATTAAATCTATGAGCATTATACACTTGCGCTACTAAACAAATATCAGCGACAGTCACTGTATCAGCAAAACAGTATTTCCCTGCACTGCCCGTTAATTGCTTTTCTATCGATGTAAAACCAATATTCATCCAGTATTCCACCCATAACTGTTTCGCCTCATCCGTAATAGTTAATGCATTAGTTAAATACTGTTGCACCCGTAAGTTATTGAGGGGGTGAATTTCGCAAGCTATATCTAGTGCTAATGCTTTAACTTTAGCTCTACTTTTTGCTTCAGTTGGGTATAAAGCACTTTCGCTGCTAACTTGTTCTAAGTAATCAATAATAGCCAATGATTGGTTTAAAGAAAAATCTCCATCAACTAAGGTAGGTACTAAGTGGTTTGGGTTAAGCTTACTATAAGCACTGTCGTGTTGTTCACCACCATTTTTAACAAGGTGTACTGAGATTGACTCAAAGGCAATACCTTTTAAGTGCATTGCAATTCTGACACGATACGCTGCTGTTGAGCGCCAATAACCATATAGTTTCATAGTGTTTCCTTGATAGAATTCTTATTCTTTAAAAGCAAAAATGCTAATTACCTGAGCAAGCTAACTACAATAGTTGACCTGTACTGATAATTAGCATCATTTGATCGCTAACAGGCTAATTTAAAGCCAATTTCAAAGCTTACGACAGTTCAATACTATTGTGCTTTATATTCAACTACTTTTTGATCAATTGCACCAAAAATACTTGCACCTTCGTTATCGAACATTTCAATACGAACAGTGTCACCAAAGCTCATAAAAGGGGTACTTGGCTTACCGTCGGCAATTATCTCCAACATACGGATTTCAGCTAAACAACTTGAGCCCACTGAACGATCATAGTTTGAAATTGTACCAGATCCTACCACACAGCCCGTTGATAATGGTCTTGTTTTTGCGGCATGAGCGACTATCGTTGGAAAATCAAATGTCATGTCAACTCCACAGTTAGGTTGACCAAATAACGTTTCATTTAAATGTGTAGTTAATGGTAAGTGTAGCTTTTTCCCATCCCAAGCATCACCTAACTCATCAGGTGTCACCGCTACAGGAGAAAATGCACTTGATGGTTTTGACGCAAAAAAGCCAAAACCTTTCGCTAATTCACCCGGAATAAGATTGCGAAGAGAAACATCATTTACCAACATTAATAACTTAATATGGCTTGAGGCTTGCTCGACTGAGACCCCCATTGGAACATCATCAGTGATGACAGCAACTTCTGATTCGAAATCAATGCCATACTCTTCACTAGCAATTGCAATGTCATCTTTTGGGCCAATAAATGCATCTGATCCGCCTTGATACATTAGAGGATCTGTCCAAAATGTTTCAGGCATTTCAGCATTTCTTGCTTTACGAACTAATTCAACATGGTTTACATACGCACTACCATCAGCCCATTGATAAGCTCTAGGTAAAGGTGATTCACAAGCTGTTTGATCAAAAACTAGCGTATCTGCGATTTCATTGTTATTTAGCGATTGGTAGACTTCATCTAGTTTTGGCGAAATCACACTCCAATTATCAAGAGCAGCTTGTAAAGTTGCAGCGATATGACTAACTACTACCGCTTTATCAAGAGCGCGATTAACAACAACTAGTTGACCATCGCGTGTATTATTCTTAAGTGTTGCTAGTTTCATTCTTAAACCTTTTTAATTAAAACTGTGTCAGTTTTCGAGACATTTAAAGCATTAAAGTATGTTACGAATTTTTTCACTGACAACCAAGCAATAAGCACAGCTTAGTAAAAACAATTCGGAAAATTATCTTTACGGCTTTTATTACACTGTCAATAGCTAGCTATTCAACACGCTTACGCTTTGATAATACCCGTTAAATTTTAACTGTCTTTTTATTAATATCGTATTCACGTAATTTATTTGCAATCGCAGTATGGCTAAGACCAAGCTTTTTAGCGAGTTGTCTAGTACTTGGATAAGCGGGATACAACTTACGTAATAAGTCGGCTTCAAAGCTTTTTACGGCGGCATCTAATGTGCCTTCAAATTCTTGTTCTAAATAACCATGTTCACGGGTATAAGCAGGTAATTGTAAATGAGTTGTTTCTATTTCATCACCTTCAAGTAAAGAAGCGGCACGAGTCAGTACATTTTCTAACTGACGAATATTACCAGGCCATGGATAGTGCTCGATAAAATCACGACAATCATCACTTAGCTTTAAGTGAGTCCGACCTATTTGCTGTGCAGCTTTAACAATAAAGAATTCAGCAAGTGGCAAAATATCACTACGACGCTCTCTAAGGGCTGGCAACGTAAGGCCAAATACGTTTAACCGATAATAAAGGTCTTCTCTAAAATCACCTATTGAAACAAGATTAAGCAGATCTTTATTGGTGGAGCTTATGATTCGTACATTCACAGTAACTTCTTGTTCAGAGTCAACACGTCTAAAACTTCCATGTTGAATAACTCGCAATAGTTTACTTTGTAGTTTGGCTGACATTTCCCCTATCTCATCAAGAAACACAGTACCACCATCGGCAAGTTCAAAGATACCGCGCTTACTGGAGTCTTGTTCTTTTTCACCAACACCAAATAGCTCAGATTCGGCAACATCATCGGGCAAGGCTGCACAGTTTAATGTCATAAAAGGATGTTCTGCTCGTTCACTAGCACCATGACATGCCCTTGCTAATAACTCTTTACCTGTCCCAGTTTCGCCCATAATTAGAATGGAAGAATCGAGTGACGACATACGTTTAGCTTCGCGAATAACTTTTCGCATGGCACTCGAACTTGCTTGAATACCTGAGAAAGTATTTTCATTAGGCTGTTTAAACACATTCATTTGTTGACCAAGTCGCGCTTCAGACTTTAAAATTAGTACGGCGCCAGCAAGCACTTGCTTTTGTTCTTCATCAGCTACATGAATTGGCATAATATCAGCGACAAAGTCATCGCCTTGAAATTTCAACCGCCGTGTTTGAGCAAGAACATCATTGGCATCTAACCAACGATTAAAATTAAAACCTTTCAACCACAGGCTTATGTGTTGGCCAACAAGGGATCCTTCTCTTTCACCAATAATACTAGAAGCAATAGTGTTAACAATACGGATATTGCCCTTTCTATCTATTGAAATAAAAGGGTCTGGAAAGGTTTTTATTAAGGTAGCAAGTTCATTTCTTTCACGCTCAGAAGGCATGTAAGGTGCAGTTTTTACATCACCTACTCCTTCAAGTAAGCGTAATTGCGGCATAAAAGTTTGCAAATCAGAAAAATCTAAACTGGGAATATTGATGAATATACGCCCAGGCTGCATTAATTCAATACCACGTACATTAATGCCATGTTCGACAAATATACCTAATACTTTTTCACCCATGCCGACACGGTCATGACAAGTAATTTCCAAACGCATTCAATAGCCCTTAATCAAGAATTTAACTCAAGAATTCAACTCAAGAATATAAATCTAGAGTTTCAAGAAAAGACTATTGTAAACTAATTTTTACGATAATAAAGCACAACATTTACCAAGTTACATTTTGTATTATATGTTGCGCTTATATTTAACTAATTATGCGATTAAAATGAATTAATCCTCTAACTGATCTGTTTTCGCAGCACAAATAAAATCATTCTTATGCAAACCACCAATTGAGTGTGTCCACCAGGTCACAGTGACTTTGCCCCATTCAAGTAAAATTGACGGGTGATGAAATTCACTTTCTGCTAATTCAGAAACCTTATTTGCAAACGCCCACGCCAATTTATAATTTTTAAACTTATATTCGCGTTCCAGCATCATGACATTATCACGAACTTGAGGCACCCAATCAGGAATTAAACCAATCAGTTCTTTAAGTTCTTCATCAGTTACTTTTGGCGCATCGACATGACAAGCTTCACAGACTTGGCTCGCTAATTTATTATTTGATTGTGCAGTCATTATTTATCCTTAATCAATTTTCTATGTTTATTAGCAACAATTATTATTAATAATTGTTGAACTCATAATGAGTTAGTATGGTGTTTATTATTGCAACATTAACTAGCTGCTTTCACCGGAAATTTAGCCTCATGTAAACCAAGCGATTTTGCTTCAGCGACCAGTGCCATAATATCTTCAACTTCAAATTTTCGAATTTCGTCTAAGTCAGAAACTTTAGTTAACATATAATAAATTGGCTGCATGATATCGATGCGATAAGGGGTTCTTAAAACATCTAAGATATCAAAAGGCTTACGATCAACATCCTTATTATTCAGGGCATAATCTGTTTCACCAGGTGAAGAAAGCACCCCACCTCCATATATTCGCAGGCCTTTTGGTGTATCAAGCAAACCAAATTCAATAGTGAACCAATATAAGCGAGCTAAAAATACGCGCTGCTCTTTAGTCGCATTTAAGCCCATTTTCCCATAGGCTTCAGTATAATTGGCGAATGATGAGTTGGTCAGTAGTGGACAATGACCAAATATTTCATGAAAAATATCAGGTTCTTGTAAATAGTCCATTTCTTCCCGACTGCGAATGAACGTAGCGACGGGGAATTTCTTTTCTGAGAGCAATCTAAAAAACTCACCAAAACCTATTAATGCTGGAACTGGGTAACATTCCCAACCCGTAGAGGTTTTTAAGACTTTACTTACTTCATCAAGTTGAGGTACTCGGTCAGCTGGTAAGTTTAATTTCGCTAAACCCTCATGATATTCATCACATGCTTTATCTTTAATACACGCTATTTGACGAGTGAATAACTCTTGCCAAATTAGATTTTCTTCTGCAGACCACTTTATGAAACCATGTTCATCAGGCACCTTTGAAGCATACTTTGTTCCTTTTGCCATGTTACTTACCTTTCTTCTTAAGCGATGTTGTTATCGTTTTATATAATAATTTTTATCGTTAACACCTTAACGTTAGGGCGTTACGAGTTTAATTTTTATTGTGTTACTCCATTCATCTTAAGACATCTAGGGAGATAAAATAAAGCAACACGGAACGGTCAAAAAACAAACAAAAGTTTTTGTTGTACATGAAAGGTTACATGATTAATTACAGCACAATATTATTGTGCTGCTATTTCTTTGAAGAGCTGACTAAAGACTTAATTTGTTGAGCTATTTTTTTGCGAACTTGCGTTAATTTTGGCTTTTTCTCAAAAGGGATTGGTCGGCATAGCTCCATAGTTTTAGCGCCTAGTCTTGCTGTAAGCATTCCGGCCCCTAGACCTTGTGCAAATCGGGCTGATAATTTACCTAACAATTCAGCACCCAACATATCACTGCCAAAATCAGCAACTAACTCACTTGCGCCAGCATAAGCCATATTAACAAAGACTTGTTTTATTAACTTAATACGACTCCAATAGCCTAATTTCAAACCGTAAAGTCCTGCTATTTTATTTATCATACGTAAGTTTCGCGATAACATAATCAACATATCTATCAAAGCAACAGGGCTTAACGCAATTAACACAACCGCTTCGGTAGAGAATTTTGCCACCTCATTTATTGCTTTTTCATCAACCTTACTTAGTACAACTCGAGAATAAAGGTGGACTAACTCACTAGAGCTGTAATCTGCTGTTATCGCATCATGCCAAACTTGCTGCTCTTTAGGGCAATCAAAAACCAAGTCGCAAGGTAAGCTAGCGCTAATGTTTTCACAGAACGCTTTCCCTCGTGCATTAGAGTTTTCTGATAACGTCTCAGACTCTATTAATAACAGCTCGTTTGCCTGTTGTTTCATTTTCTGACGCTTTTTAAATTGTCTTAGTCCTATAAACTCGCGCCATAAATAATTTCCGCTGACCAAAGTTAATGAAGCTAACAGCAAGGCATAAAGACTAGTGATTATCGGAGATTGTCCGAAACCTACAATGAAAAAGTCAACCGCTTCAATAGCGAGCAAAATGACAAACAAAATTCCAATTATACGCCATAACCATGAGCCCTTCCCCCCCCTAACAACATCAATATCTTGATAAAGTTGTTCATCACTAAGCTCCGTTTTTATTAGCTCATCGAGTCCGTCGCCATCATGCGTCGTAGGAAGATAGCTATCATTTTCAAAGATAACTTGCTCGGTAAAGGTAACGTCACCTTCTTTAAACAGGCTTTTATCTTGCTCGGTAACAGCGTCACTTTCGCTAAATAGAATTTGCTGTTGTTGTGAGTTTTCATTATTTTTAGTGGTCATATCATTTTATCTGCTAGTAAAAACTGTAACACTTGATCCATTCGCACGTGTGGTAAACATTGCTGTTTATTAAGCCCACTCAAAGGCGCAAACTCTATAAAATTAAAGCTATTCGATTGCCAATAATCATCGTTAGGTAATTGACTAGGAACAGCCCCTGGAAATACAGTTATTTTTTGGCCAAATAGACCGGTCGACTCTTCCTCGTTAACATGATCCATACTTTGGCCTTGAATAACGGGAACATCGAGCCCTTTATGTTTACTCATGCCAGTTTGAGTCGCTTTTACTGAAGCAATAGCTAATGTTTTAACTTGCACTGATTCATAATTTAAATGCTGTTTATTTTGGTGAATCAACTGATTAAGCAAAGCAACTAGAGGCCTGTGTTGCTCAGGAGTAACGTGATCAGCTTTAGTTGCACCAAAAAGCAGTTTATCTATTTTGGGTGAAAATAAGCGAGAAAATATACCTGACTTACCATAATTGTAACTTTCTAAAATCATTGACATCGCTAACTCTAAATCAGCAAAACTCTCTTTACCTTGGTTCAATGACTTTAAACAATCAGCCAGAACTATTTGTCGATCAAAACGGAGAAAATGTTCACGATAGAATTTACGCACTACTTGCTCTTTGTATTCTAAGTATCGTGACCTAAGCATGCCTATAAAGCTGTCATCAGGTGCATTTTGATAGTCATTACCATCAATAGTATCTAAACCTGGGAAAGGGAAAAACTCTAAAATAGGTGCACCAGCTAAGTCACCAGGCAATATAAAACGACCAGGTTGGATAACGGACAAGCCGAGTTGATGACGAAAAGTGTGCAATAACGCGGTATATTCTTGCGCTAATTCCGATAAGAGCTCTTCACTTGCGCAAGCAAAAGGGTCAATTTCACTTAACTTAGCTAAGAAGGATTGACTGTGCTCTGCTCTTGGCAAGCATGTCATTAATGCATGAGTCTGCTGTGACCATTCTTGATATGTTTGCTTAAGCATAGCTAAATCAAGCAACCATTCACCTGGATAATCGGTAATATCTAATGTCAGTGTAGCCATATCAGTGGCGTATTTAAGCAGTGAGTTTTTCGGCTGATACCGAATTGCTAAACGTAATTCGCTGATACCATGAGTCGGCTCAGGCCAAGTTGCAGGCTCAGACGTAATCGCAGAAATAGCTGAATCATAATCAAATCTTGGCACATGAAAATGTTTTTGTGGTACACGCTTAGCAGCAATAAAATTACCATTATGAACAGGATCAAAAAAACTAAGCTTACTACCATTACCTTCATTAATTAATTGATTCACCAGAGAAGTAATGAATGCCGTTTTTCCGCTACGACTTAAGCCCGTTACTGCTAATGTTATATGTTGATCTATAGTACGATTAAGTAACTCATTTGCTTTTTGCTTTAGCTTATCTAAGCCACGATTTTTTAGAGTCGATTTACTTATTAATGCCATAGGGAATTGATAACTTATAAATTTTGATAGGGTTTATACGTAATTTTATCATAAGGTCTTTTAACTAGAATTTCACCTGATCGATTGATTTTTATTAGAAATAAAGTACTTAGAGATAAAATAAGGAAGCACAAACTCTTTGAAATAGAAAAGCTGCCAACTGACAGCTTTTTTTAATGTTTACAACTTATTAATTTCCCTAGAAACGGTAAATTCTGCCGAGGTAACATATTGCTCCATCGCTTGTACTTTTCCTTCTAGTGAACGAAACTTACGACGAATATCATAAAGTGCTTGTTTAGGGGGCTCACCTGCTTGCCAAATCCTAGCTTTTACCTTAATTGATTCATTGCTAACATCACCGTTTTCCTTTCCTGGTTGACGGTGTCTCGCATACTGACTTTCACCTTGCTCATGATTTCCACTCATGGATTTCTCTGGCTTTTTATCGAGAATAAACCAAGCTGCAACATAACCTAAAATAAGAAATGGCATGCCAAACAATACGCCTGAAACAACAAGTATCCTAACTAACCACGTTTCCCAACCAAAGTAATCTGCTATACCAGCACAAACCCCAGCTATTTTTCCTTGCTCGGTGTCACGATATAACTCACCTCTTTTTCGATTCATAATTTGGTTCTCCAGTTTGGGGTCTCCACATCTAAAATCGCTTCGAGGGTTTGAATCCTATCAGCCATGCTATCTGCAACTTCTGATAATTCCGATAATTGAATATACTCTTCTTGAGTCAAACCTTGGCTAACTTGCTTTTTACTGCGGTAATGCAAAACCAACCATATTGGAGCAACAATAATCATAAAAATAATGACGGGTGCGACAATGATCTCTTCCACAATAATTCTCCTTTATTCTACCGATAGTTTTATTTATATTTCTTGATGCAGTGATGCTACTTTTGATCGTTCTTCATTTTAGCTTTCAACTGAGCTAATTCATCATCAACTTTATCATCAGATTCAAGATCTGCTATCTCATCTGCTAGTGATTTACTGCCTAAATCATATGACTCAATTTCTGCTTCAATATCATCAACTTTACGCTCATAATGATCGAAACGATTTAAGGCATCGTTAACACGCGTACTGTGAATATTCTCTTTTACTTTTAAACGAGAACTTGCTGATTTTTCACGGATAACAATAGCTTTTTGGCGTGCCTTAGCATCGCTAAGCTTTTCTTGTAATTGCGAAATTTCATCTTGTAACTTACTGAGATGCTCATCGGTATGCGCTAACTCTTCGACTAACGCTTGGGCACTTTCACTACTTTTATTCTTTTCCATTAAAGCCGCACGAGCCAAGTCTTCTCGGTCTTTATTTAAAGCCAATTCAGCTTTTGCTTGCCATTGCTCAGCATCCTGCTCTAACCGACTCACTTGACGAGCTAGTTCTTTTTTATCTGCCAATGTTTTAGCTGAGCTGGAACGTACTTCAACTAAGGTATCTTCCATTTCTTGTATGATCAAGCGTACCATTTTCGCTGGATCTTCGGCTTTATCTAATAAATTATTAATATTAGAGTTAATAATATCGGTGAATCTTGAAAAAATACCCATAACAACTTCCTCAACTGATGGCTAAATCATGCCAAACTGTATTTACTTGCTTAAACTAAGCATTAACTTAGCGCTGAATTACTTCTTGAAGACATTCATTATTCACGCCAACTTTCCAAACAACAATAATCATTTGTTTTTTAAAGCTTTATTTTTATTAAAAAAAGACTTTCAACCTATCAAGTTATAAAATACACTATTTGTTAGTGAAATAAACCAACATTTGAATTTATTATGGCGCGTTTTAACCAACAAGATAACCTTCTTGGCCAATCAAATAGCTTCTTAGAAGTACTAGAACAAATATCCCAAATTGCGGCTTTAAGTAAACCGGTGCTTATTATTGGTGAACGCGGTACAGGCAAGGAGCTGGTCGCTGCACGTTTACACTTCCTATCAAAACGATGGGAACAGAACTATTTAAAACTTAATTGTGCCGCATTAAATGAAAACCTGCTTGAAACAGAGTTATTTGGTTACGATAGTGGTGCTTTTACTGGTGCAAGTAAGCGTCACGAAGGCCGATTTGAGCGTGCAGATAAAGGTACACTCTTTTTAGATGAAATTGCGAATACTTCAGGACTAATTCAAGAAAAGTTACTACGTGTCGTTGAATATGGTGAATTTGAGCGCGTTGGCGGTTCTAGGACAATTAATAGCGATGTTCGTTTAATTGCTGCAACCAATGAAGACTTACCAACCTTAGCTGCATCAGGACAATTTAGAGCAGATCTATTAGACCGCTTGGCTTTTGATGTTATTACCCTGCCGCCACTTAGAGAACGTTTAGATGATATTATTATGCTCGCAGAGCACTTTGCTATCAACATGGCCCGAGAACTAGAATTTGAATTATTCAGTGGTTTTACCGAAAAAGCTAAGCGCAGCCTACTAGAGTATCACTGGCCTGGAAATATTCGTGAATTGAAAAATGTCGTAGAGCGAAGTGTCTATCGCTGTAACAACCCGCACTTACCCGTTCATGAATTGATCATTGACCCATTCGAGTCTCCCTTTAGGCCAAACCAACGAATTAAAACCCATGATAGAGTCAGTGAACTTGCTCAAAAGACTACGGCAATCAATAATGATGTAGTTGATGACTCTTTAGCGCCAGCATCTGCAAAGGATAATGCTAAAGTGACAGCCACAGCTGGGGCTCAACAGTTCCCTCAGTCACTAAAAGCATTATCACAAGACTTTGAAATAGAATTAATACAATCAGCGTTGGCCCACTGCCAATTTAATCAAAAGAAAACCGCAGAGGCACTCGAGTTAACTTATCATCAATTACGCGGTTATTTAAAAAAATATAACTTGCTTGATGGCAGTATTAACGATGAACTCTAATTCAATATTCTCGCTAACAATAGCAGCTTTTATTAGCCTTTTAATGGGTTGCAACGAAGGTAATAAGTTATCGTTAAGTGAGCGAAGCATAATCTACTGCTCTGAAGGGTCACCAGAAACATTTAATCCCCAACTAAGTACATCAGGGACTACCTCTGATGCTACTGCTAAGCAACTGTATAATAGCCTCATCGTTTATAAAGGTAAAAATAATACCTTAGGGCCATCATTAGCAAAATCTTGGCATGTAACCCGCGATGGCAAAAAAATAACCTTCTATTTACGCCAAGATGTTAGCTTTCATCAAACACATTATTTTACCCCAACAAGGTTATTTAATGCCGACGACGTTTTATTTAGCTTTAATCGAATTTTAGATAAAGATCACCCTTTTCATCATGTGTCAGGTAACCAATATCCTTTTTTTCAAAGTGTTAAATTTTCAGAACTGGTTGAAAAGGTGGAAAAAATTAATGATTTTACTGTTCGTTTTATTTTAAAGCGTAACGATAGTTCTTTCTTGGCTAATCTGGCAACTGATTTTGCTGTAATTTTATCTGAAGAATATGGGCAAATACTCCAAGACAAAAGAGCTGAACATGAAATCGATATATCGCCTATCGGTACAGGACCTTTTAAACTGGAAGATTATCGTGTTGGCTCATTAATTCGATTCTACCGCCACGAATCATATTGGCAGGAAAAAGCTAAAATAGAGCAACTTGTCTATGATATATCACCCAGTAAAACAAGCCGACTAACTAAGCTACTAGCAAAAGAGTGTGATGTGAGTAGTTATCCTATCGCACATGCAAAAATAGCAGAAAGAAGTGATTTGCAATTAGAATCAATTACGTCATTAAATGTTGGCTACTTTGCTTTTAATACAAAAAAAGAACCTTTCAATAATAAATTGGTTCGCCAAGCCATCAGTTTAGCTATTAACAAGCAGGCTTTGATTGAAACAGTTTACCAAGGTCAAGCTGCATGGGCTAAGTCTATATTACCCGAAACATCATGGGCTTATGATAAAAACACGCCAGAGTTAGGCTATGACCCTGTTCGTGCTAAATCGTTATTAGAAGTGGCTGGTTACCCTCAAGGATTCATCATGGACATATGGGCAATGCCTGTTCAGAGGCCATACAATCCAAATGCTGTAACGATGGCAAAGCTTATTCAAGCAGATCTAAAGAAAATAGGCGTGACTGTAAAAATTATTAGCTACGAATGGAGTACCTTTTTGCGCCGATTGTCTCAAGGTGAACATCAAAGCTTTTTACTAGGCTGGACTGCCGATCACCCTGACCCAGATAATTTTTTTACCCCTATACTCAGTTGCGCAGCGAGTGAGCTTGGTAATAATCGCACCTTTTGGTGTAATAAGGAATATGACCAATTACTGGAAAAAGCACTGCAAACAACGAATATGGATAAAAGAAAAGGCTATTATGCTAAGGCTATGGCAATAATTAATGAAGAAATGCCTTTATTACCCATCGCCCATTCAAAACGCTTTCAAGCCCGCGGTTTTGATGTAGAAGGTGATATACTTTCAAACTTTGGCGGCATCAGTTTTTATAATGCAGCCAAAAATACAATAGATAATGAAGCTAAAAGTATAGTTCAATCTAAAATAGCAGAGGAGGCGAGTAACTAATATGCTTACCTTTACCTTACGCCGTTTAAGTTTATTCATTTTTACTATGTTGGTATTAACCTTATTATCTTTTAGCTTAAGCTTTTTATTCCCTGGTGATACCGTTATTAATCACTCCGGTCAAATCAATGCCTCTGCAACAGAACTAGCTCATCTAAATCAAGTCTATCAGATGGACAAAAATATATTTCACCAATATCTTGCATATTTATCGCATATTCTTAATGGTGATTTTGGCCAATCAATGGCGAGTCAATCACCAATTAGCAATGAAATAAGAAAATTGTTGCCTGCTACCATAGAGCTCAGTTTAGTTGCTTTACTTATCGCCATGTTAGTTGGTATCCCTTTAGGGTTTATTGCGGCAATTAAGCATAATAAAACCAGTGACAATGTCATTTTATCACTCGCCATGCTGGGTTATTCCATTCCTGTTTTTTGGCTGGGCCTATTAGCAATCCTCGTATTTTCAATTGGTCTTGGCTGGTTGCCCTCAGCAGGCCAAATTAGCCTTTTATTTGAAATAGAGTTTGTGACCGGTATTCAATTTTTTGACATATTACTTAGCGATAGTCCTTATAAATGGCAAGCATTTCGAGACGCTAGTGCCCATATGATCCTACCGGCCTGTGTTGTCGCCTTAGCACCTGCAACTATCTTTATCCGTTTATCACGTGCATCAATGATTGATGTATTAGCCGCCAGTTATATTAGAGCGGCTCGCGCCAAGGGCTTAAGCTTTCAACAAATAATTTTTCGGCACGCTATACGCAACGCATTGATACAAATAATTCGCCATGTTGGTTTACAGTTTGCTAATTTAGTCACTATCGCTATGGTAACTGAAGTCATCTTCAGTTGGCCTGGAATTGGCCGTTGGCTTATAGATAGTATTTATCAACGTGATTACACTGCCATTCAAAGTGGTTTATTGGTGCTTTCATGTTTTATCTTTATTGTTCATATCCTAACCGACTTTATTTATGCCGCTCTCAACCCATTAGCGCGAGGAAATAAGCATGGCTCGTGAAAAGATTTACCTTGAGGAAGTATTTCCCTCTCCTTTCATGCAGTTGTGGGGGATTTTTCGTAAAACACCCGTCGCAATGATTGGTTTTTGTTGCTTTATCTTTTTGATTTTTTTAGCAATATTTGCTCCAGTGTTAGCCCCTTACACCCCAGTAGATGGCAATTTGGATATGATATTATTACCACCAGCTTGGCACGCAGATGGCAATGTGAGTTATTTATTAGGCACTGACGAGCTTGGCCGTGACATGTTATCTAGACTTATGTACGGTACTTCACTTACCTTTGGTTTAAGCTTTATAGTTGTTATTTTTTCTCTGGTTATTGGTGTTGTTATAGGCTCTTTATCGGCATTAACCAGAGGCATCAAATCAAGTTTTTTAAATCATTTTCTCGATGTTGTTTTGTCCATCCCATCACTTTTACTCGCGATTATTATTGTCGCTATTCTAGGGCCAGGCATCAGCAACACAGTATGGGCAATAGCCATTGTTTTTATTCCACAATTTATTCATATTACTCGGTATGCTGTAAAAGAAGAGTTTAGAAAAGATTATGTGCTAGCATCTCGCCTAGATGGAGCCAGTAATTTTCGAATCCTATACTACTCAGTATTTCCTAATATAGTAGAGCGTTTAATGAGTCAGGCAACGTTAGCTCAATCTGCTGCGATATTAGATATAGCGACATTAGGTTTTTTAGGTTTGGGTGCACAAATTCCCTTACCTGAGTGGGGCGCTATTTTAGCCAATGGTCTTGAACGTTTTTATATAGCACCTTGGACTGTATACTTACCTGGCTTAGCCATTTTATTTGCCGTAGTTGCCACTAATTTAGTGGGTGAAGGTATTCGCCATGCACTCAAATTGCGAAAGGAAAATTAATGGTATTATTAACGACTAAGATAACTGAAAATAGTGTTGATTTATCTTGCTTAACTTTTACTACACAATTTAAACAGAGCGCATAAGTAGAGCTTATGAATTTACTCGACATTCGAAATTTATCCATCGAGCTTGATACACCCAGTGGTCGTGTCTTGGCCGTAGATAGGGTCAGCTTATCAATTAAAGAAGGTGAAGTGCGAGGGTTGGTGGGTGAATCAGGCTCTGGAAAGTCACTTCTAGCGCAAGCAATTATAGGCGTTTTAGAAGACAAGTGGCATGTCCACGCTGACCGATTTCATTGGCGAGGAATCGATTTATTACGGCTAAGCATTGATGAGCGTAAAGCCCTATTATGCCGTGATATCGCGATGATATTCCAAGAGCCTATGAGTTGCCTTGACCCAACCACTTTAATAGGTGAACAGCTAAGTGAAGCGATTAATACCTCTCAGCTAACAGGGTATTTTTGGCAACGTAAAAAACAACGCAAAGAAGCAGTCATAAAATTACTTCATAAAGTTGGGATTAAAAAGCATGATCAATGCATTAATAGTTATCCCCATCAACTTACCGAAGCTATTTGTCAGCGCGTTATGATAGCGATAGCCCTTGCAGGTAGACCTATATTACTGATTGCAGATGAGCCTACAGCGGCTATGGAGAGTACAACCCAAGGTCAAATCTTTAGGCTATTAGCTAATTTAAATCAATTAAAGAATATGTCTATTTTATTGATCAGCCATGACTTAGAAAACCTGACTCACTGGACAAATACCATCACGGTTATGTATAGCGGTCAATTTGTTGAAGCGGGTAGTACAGAGCAGATATTCAACAAACCTATGCACCCTTACACGCGCGCTTTAGTTGATAGTAGTACCAAGGCCAATTTGCAGTTACCTAGTAAATCAAGACTCATGACTTTACCTGGTAGTATCCCTGTACTTCAGCATTTACCAATAGGTTGTCGACTTGGTCCTAGGTGCCCAAGAGCACAACAAAGCTGTGTATCTGCGCCCAAGGTAAGTAACTTCCATGGCCACAAAGTTAGCTGTCATTTTCCTTTGCTAAGAGAACCAGGAAAAAAAGAGTCAATAAAACACAAAGCTGTAAAGGGAAAAAGATAAAATGAGTGTTTTATTAGATGTTAAAGACATCACAAAGTCATTCAAACTTAAAGGCCACTGGTATCATAAACGTAAGTTTAATGCTTTATCACCATTATCCTTTACAATTGAAGCAAAAAAAACCTTAGCAATTGTTGGCGAAACAGGCTCAGGTAAATCTACTTTAGCGAAGATATTAGTTGGTGCAGAAACTCCAACTACTGGTGAAATTTACCTCAATGGTCAGTTGTTACAGAACCAGCATTTTAAGCAAAGATGTCAGCATATCAGGATGATATTCCAAGACTCTGGTACCACATTAAACCCTAGCCTAACTATTAAAGAGTTACTTGATGAGCCGCTGATACTTAATACTGTATTAAACGAAAAACAGCGCAATCAACTTATTCGTACTACCTTACAAAAAGTAGGTTTGCTTGGTGATCATATGAATTTTTACCCTCATATGTTCTCAGGTGGGCAAAAACAGAGAATATCCCTTGCCAGAGCAATAATATTACAACCGCAAGTTATCATCCTAGATGAAGCCCTTGCAGCTCTAGATCCTTCCTTGCGCTCGCAAATGATTAATTTGCTACTCGATTTGCAGCAACAGATGGGGTTAGCGTATATTTTGATTTCTCACAACTTAGGCATTGTTCGACATTTCAGTGATGATGTAATGATAATGTCACAAGGTGAAGTGGTTGAATCAGGAAAAACCATAGAAGTGATGCGAAACCCCCGTCATAAAATGACACAGAAGTTAATGATGAGCCAGAACTTTCAGCTCAAATAACATACAAAGTAATACACTAAACTTATACACAAATGCTGATTAACGTAATTTATAGCTTTTAGCTTATACTCTATGGATAAATAAGGCATAAAAAAACCAATAGTAGGTTATTACTATTGGTTTTTTTGTTGTCAAATGCGACTAATGGTATTACTTGTTAGTAAACAGCTACAGGCTCAGCAACTTGCTTACGGGTAATTTTAGCACCTACCTTTAATGAGTTAACAAAGCTTTGGTAAGCAGACTGCGCTAACTGAGAAGTCTGTTGTTGGGCTAAGTTAGGGTTAGCAGCAGTTTCATTTACACCTACAGCTGTAACTTCAACAAGGGCAAGATCGCCATTACTTAATGCAACAGTTGATGCAGAAATAACACCACTAACAGGATGCGGTAAAACAAATGCTGCGCGGCTGATACTTTGATCAATTTCAGGGCTATAACGAGCAACATTCACTTTGCTAACAAAACTTGTTTTAAGCGCTGTAAGCTGTGTTGAAATATCTGTTCCAGCATTATAGTCTGCTAATAATGAGTCAACTGTCTGCTGAGCTTTTTCAGTAGCCTTTTGATTAACTAAAATGTCTTTGATTTGCGCTTCAACTTCAGATAAAGGCTTAACGCTAGCTTCTTGAAAAGTGTTAAGACGTAAAACAATAGCCACATCATCATTAACTTCAATCAAGTCAGAGTTCATATTATCTTGCAGAACTATATCTGAGAAAGCTGCTTCAATTACTTTGGTTTGATCAAAAGGAGCTGTGTTCCCAGCACGTAATAACCAAGGAGAGGTTTGAATAGTAGCATTTACCTCAGCTGCAGCGTCTTCTAAGCTATCAGGAAACTCAAAGCTGATGCGAGCCATTTCTTGCTGCAAAGCAAAGAATTTTTCTTGTGCTTGATCATTACTTAACTTAATACGTAAGTCAGCTTGTATGTCGGCTAAGTCTTGTACAACTTCTTCTTTATAATCAGTTAACTTCAGAACATGATAACCAAAGCTAGTTTTAACCAGTGGACTAATGTCATCAAGTTTAGTCAATGCTAACGCTGCTTCATCAAAACTTTCTTCCATTACGCCTGGCTCTAACCATTCTAAATCACCACCATTCTCACCACTAAAAGTATCATTTGACACTTCTTTAGCAAGTGCTGCAAAATCTTCACCCTGTTCAAGGCGGCTCAAGACTGCTTGGGCTTGAGTTTTCGCTGTTTCATCATCAGTATCTCCATCACTGAACTCAATAAGAATATGTGAAATACGACGTTGTGCTGCTTCAATATAACTAGCTGAGTTTTCTTGATAATAGTTAGCTATATCAGCATCAGTTACCTTAATGTCTTTAGCAAGCTCAGCAACATTTAAACTAATATAGTCCACTTTCACCTGCTCTTTATTTTGAAAGCGAGCTTGATTTGCTAAGTAGTAACTATTTACTTCTTCTTCAGTCAATTCAATCGTTGCTTTAAATTGCTGTGCAGAAACTGTAGCAAATCGAATATCACGTGTTTGATTTTGTAACGCTAGCTGCAATTTCTCTTGGTAAGGCAAACTAAATTCAGTAGAAATTAATGCTTGGCTTAATTGACGACGAGTCATTTCTACACGAAGGTAATCTCGAAAGTCAGAAGATTGGAAAAAACCCGCTTGGTTGATAATGGCTAAATAGCGATTATTATCAAAAACGCCATCAACTTGAAATTCAGGCATCTTACGGATAGTTTCTTTTAAACGAAGGTCAGATACACGAATAGCAAGAGCTTCGCTGTTTTGATCAATCAACTTTTCGTTAATTAAGTTATCTAAAACACCTTGGCGAAAGTTAGCCATGTAATTAGCATCATTTGACAAGGTATCAAACATTTCACCAAACTGCTGTGCCATACGTCCACGCTGCGCTTGATATGCTTTGTTAAATGCCTGCTGGCTAATAGCCTCACCATTGACCGTTGCCACTGACGTATCAACTGAATTGGTATAAGAACCAACACCAGCAACAGCAAAGGTTAGGATAATCAAACCAAGAATAATTTTGGCAGTTAATCCCTGCGATTTTTCACGAATATCTTCTAACATTTATTTCTCTTTTTTTATGCCTAAAATTACTAGACTTAAGTGTCTTTAAACTAACGTTGCTCGCGATTTTAACAGATGATAATACCAAGTGCATTAATTTATTGACCACTCATACCAATCGGACTAATTTATTGATCACTTAGCGAGAATTAAAAGGCTTAGAGACAAGACATTGATTGAAGAGAATGGGTATTCCCTTGTCAAAATCAATAACGCAGCATATAGGCCTTTTAAACTCGCCCTTCGGGAACTCATTGGCAAACTAATAACGGCGCAAAATAAATGAAATATAGAGTAACTATGTTTAACTCATTTTGCTTGTTTTAAGCTCGCTAATGTAGTTCTAAGCTGACCGATAAATTAATCCGTTTGGTATTAGCAAGAATTAAAAAGCTTAGAGGCAAGGCATTGATTGAAGAGAATGGTTATTCATTTGTCAACATCAGTAACGCTGCATGTACGCCTTTCAAACTAGCTCGTGGGAATTTATTAACAAACGGATAATGGTACAAAATTGATAAAAAATAGAACAACTATGTTTAAGTAATTTTGCTCGTTCTCAGTTCGCTAATATAACTCTAAGTTGAGTAATTAATTAGTGTAACTGGTATATGCCTAGCTTGAAGTACAACATCAGCTAGATGCAAATTTTTTAAAATGTTTTACTTTTTACTTTAAATAAAAAGTAAAAAACCACCTAATAAGGTGGTTTCTAATACGCGGAATAACTCAGTCCAAAAGGAGACTAGTTACATGCGTCTTTTAATGCTTTACCAGCTTTGAAAGATGGAATCTTTGCAGCTGCAATTTGGATAGTAGCACCCGTTTGTGGGTTACGACCAGTACGAGCAGCACGGTCACGTACAGAGAAAGTACCAAAACCAACAAGAGCAACTTGCTCGCCATCTTTTAA
>MAAB01001330.1_pt1 | contig 30696 bp, 14 predicted proteins | sample 1115991 | NCBI WGS metagenome assembly MAAB01 (sample SAMN04961124, study PRJNA320927) | seawater metagenome | isolation source: sample BD02T18 sea water enriched with oil for 18 days | place: USA:Gulf of Mexico | collected 2013-07-27
TTTATTGACGAACAAAAAGTGCTTTCAGAAACCGTTGCAAGTTATGAGGTAAGAGAAAATGGTCTCGCTGTAATGAAACCAGACATATATTCTAGTCTTATTGCGAAAAAGCAAAGAGCTGTATATTTTAAATCATGGCAACTGGCGATGTTGCCAAACTATGATGACTTAGTTTTGGTCAATACTACTAACAAACAGTGGCATAACTTATCCAGTTATCAGGGAGTTGCGCCATGGAGAAAAATGCTGAGTTCATTATGCGATCATAATAGTGGTGATATTGGCTTTGACCCACTAGATAAATGTAATGAAGTTATTACATTTGTTGGAAACGATAACTAAGCATTGTATGTTATTGATTTCACCTTATTAACGATATTCCCCTAAAATAGCTGCTATTTAGATAATTTGCAGTTATATACTGATTATCAACGAACAATCGTTATTACACTTGCTTGTATTGAAATCAAAGTGTTGATTTCTCTTCATAGATCAATAATGTTAAATCAAGAGCAACACAAAGAATCTGCTTAATTATTTAGTTCAAAAAAGATAGTTCATTAATTAAGGTAAATCGAATGTTGAAAAATTCGCAAAACACTACTAAGTTGAATGGTGATGGCTTTAACCGGATATTCAAAGCAAGTCTTTGTTCCTTGAAAGGCTTCAGAGCAGCCTATAAACACGAAGCTGCATTTAGGCAAGAGTCATGGCTATGCCTTTTATTGTTCAGCATTAGTTTTGAAATAACCTCTTCACCTAAAGATTGGCTTTTTTTAATATGTACCTTAATGTTTTTATTATTTGCCGAAATTGTTAACTCAGCCATAGAAGTACTTTCAGATAAAATCACCACGGAACATGATGAGCTCATAGGGCGAGCTAAAGACCTCGGCTCTGCCGCTGTTTTTATTGCAATGACAATTGTCGTTTTAGTTTGGGGAGTTTACATTTTTCAATACATCACTAACATGTGAAATAGATATTCCGGCTGGTAGATATTAGCAAGGTTATGCGAAATTCCAAGGCTAGTTGCTGTGAAAACTGTGGATATAACCATGTCTTAACGAGCGATTAGACTTGTTAAAAAGTGCTTGGGCTAAATTATATTCAGGTAAAAACACTTTTAATGCCTGGCGTTTGTTGTGCAATTTCTTTGAACTCTTGCTGACTAACTTTCAACTGCCATAAGTGGTACGTTTAACAATGCTAATAAACGAGATGAAAAACAGGTTTAATGACTGTACCTCATTAATGCACATTACGACGTCGTTCTTTATTAACACGTCGCTCTTCATTAACTTGTTCAACCATAGTTGTTGGAAAGAAGTCCATTCTTAAGCTCTGATAATGTTGATAAATGATGCCGATATGTTCTTTAAAACTTCGACAAAAATGGGAAGGATTAGCAAAACCCAACTGATAGGAAATGTTGGTTATACCGTTATCTGTTTGCCTCAATAGATATTCACTTTCTTCAAGACGTCTGCATAAAATATACTGACAATAACCGATCCCACATAAATCCTTAAACATATGGCTTATTCTACTGGGGCTTAAAAACAGATCTTTGGCAATGTCTCTTAGAGATGGTCCTGTGGCAAAGTGTTTTTCAAGCAATATAAATAAATCACTAAGTGGATGGTTTAATATTTCTTCTGTTAACGTCATCACATCAGACAGTCTAAGATCTTGATGAAAACATTCTATATTTGTGGTAGTGCTTATTTCTGCAACTAATCGAGTGACCTTATTTTCATCAAAAGGGGTTTGAAAGACATCCTTAATACCTAAACGTAACGCAAAATGCAGCAAAGGAATAGAAGTATGTTGGGTGAATATATAGAGTGGTCGATGTAAAGATTGTTGACGAAGTTGTTCTAAATTGTAATTATTAAGTTTTGATTGACTGTCCATCACATAACCAATAGCACCAAATGATTTTTGCATCTGCGGTATTTTGTCAAATGACGTGATAATTTTTGTCTCAAAATGCTTTGATAAACACAGGGAAACTTTTTCTACATTACTTTTATGATTACCTATTAGGGCAAAGTATAGTTTCGGTCCTTGAACAATCATATAACATAACCCTCTATTATAAATAGTTTCCATAGTCTTTAAACGACGGAATTGGATAATATAAACTAAAACCTCTAATTATTTATACAACTATTGAACCAAAAATAAGATCTCACTAAATTACAACATCTTATGAACAGTCAATTTGTTTAACTTTTGAGTGTTGTAAAAAAAACTGACATATTAATCAACCTCAAGTCGGCTTAAGGTTAATCAATTAATATTTGTCATATGCCGGTTATAATTAAACGACTTTCGAGACTAATGTCTGTGGAGAGTCATTAACTCTGATGAGAATACACACAGTGCATTTCTGGATATTAGAGCCTAATATTTACTTAATCTTGAATACTGATACTTGATTGCGTTGTAAGGCCTGAAGGTGTGGTCACTTTTAATATCAGTGGGCCGCTATCTGAGACAATATCTTCATCGTCTTTTTTAATCACAACCTGACAACCTTCAAAACCCAAACTGCTCGAATTCAACACAATACATTCTGTTGGTCCAACAATAAGACCATTACTAGCAGAAAACTCAGCTTTTGTTCCTACCGGCATTCTGCCGTTATGCAAATCAGCAAAATATGCAATGACAGTTTTTGCGCCACTACTAACATCAACCACATTAAAATAATTCGTGATATCTTCACGGTCTAAACCGGCTTCGATAATACTAATGTAAGCGCCGGATCCTGATTGTAAAATGGTGATGTTTTTCCAGATAGGTAACAATTTTTTGGTGCAGCCATCGCCCTCGGTTTGACACAATACATTGTTCAGCAGGTTATTGCCTTGCCAGTCATAACGGCCATTGTTATTAAAATCAACGTACTCTTCATTATCACCACCGTCTTGTAAACAAACTACTCCGCTGGTTTGTTTACAATTATTAATTGCTGCTTCTGCATCTGGCTCTAAACTACCGTCACTATAGCGACTGCCATAAACGCCGTCTTCGTTATCATCACGAAAACCTTCAGCGGGAATGTCGGTATAGGCTTCATTGCTATCAAACAGTCCGTTGCCATTAGTATCAGTAAAGCTTTCTTCACCGATCATATGAGCAAGAATAGTTACTCGATTACCATAAACTTGACCTAAGCCGCCCATCATTATAGGGGTAGTGCCAGTTGCCGCTTTATGATTTGTGTAAAAACAAGGATAACCGACGCTATTTAACGACGATTCCGTACCATTAGCTTTTAAACAGACGCTACCATCACCTAATCTATGGGTTTTAGTATTTACATCTCTAAAATCGGGAATTGGTGTGCGTGGTGCTGAACTGGTCCAATTAACCGAGCAATCACCATTGCTGGTTAGGCATGATGGCTCTATCTGGCCAAACTCAGTATTAAAAAGAATTGCGGTGCCATCGGGAACGGGGTTATTAAAATGATCGGCGACATGAGCTGTAATGGTAACTTTTATGCCATCGATGTTCCATGCTTCAACATTTAATTCACTAGCCGCAAGGCTAAAACTATTATAATCAGCAACACCTGTTGATATCACCAATAAATCTGAAACGGTTGATATTGCATTATTGCTATTTAGAGTGGCAATAACTCTTACACTACTGGGAACATTGCCTGATTGCACAATTACATCAACAAAACCATTAGCATCAGTAGTTGCATTAATATGATTTAAACTCAAGCCACCAACTTCACTGGATAAAGAGAATGCTACACTTTCAAAACTCGCTGGACTGCCAGTGAGATCATGCACCTGGAAAGTCAACGTTGAATTCTCGATCCGGGAAATACTACCACCACTGCCTCCTGTGCCATGTAACGCGATAAAGTTATTAGAGGCCTTGATGAAGACAATGCTACCGACAGCAGCATTTTGAACTGATAGTTGAGTGGTTTGTGAAAGAATGGTTTGTCCTATCTGGGTGGAAATGTTTATGGTATCCGTTTGACCACAGGAAATGTCTTTATACGTTGCCTTTGCAATGCCATTAATTGTATTAACAGGGGACTCAATCGTTGCCAATCCTAATGTTACGCAAGTAGAGCTAAATTCAATGGCAACAGATTTCTCATAGGGTTGTAATTGGTCATTATTATTTTCATTTACTGCAACAGCAATGGTGGCAATGCCACGTGCACCTATTTGATTAGGAATTACAGATGGAATGCTCATTGATAGTTCATTGGATAGTGCACTGACCGAAAAATCTAACGATGAACTTATGCCACCATCTATGCTCGCGGTGATTTTATCAGCACCGCTAAAATCCGTCGCATTGATGATGATTGAGGCTATGCCAGCTTGATTGGTTAACGCCGTACCACTAATGGGGTCAAGCATTGCTAATCCATAAGCTAAATTAAATGAGACTAATACACCTGCTACCGGTTTATTGCTGTTTAATAATGTAGCGCTGATTAGACCAGGGGAATTATTGCTAATATTTAAAGTATCTCCACCTGTTTCATCAGTTAACGACATAGCTAAGGCAAAGGTAGTAGCATTGGGCGTTGTAACACCCTCTGTCGGACCGTTGAAATGTTCGGCGACACTTTGCTGATTTACTTCTTCGCCACCACAACCGATTAATAACATTAAAATTACTATATTTATTAACTGGATTGTTTTTTTCATAAAAAGCATCCTTATTATTCTTTCTGCCATTTAATAGCCGGACAATAGCGAGTACTTTATCGCCGCATAAACGTGTAGAAATTTGTCGAGCACTTAACAAGCTTATTTAAAGCAGTAGATGACCTTTCAAAGCCCCAACAGTAATTTATTATTAGTTTTACAATGGTTAAAAATGTCGATTATTGTCGAATTTACATTTTAGGATAGAAGAGGTTTTAGCTAACAACTAACACAATATTGCCAATTGTTGCATCAGATTGCGATGATACAAGCTGCTTGTTCGATAGCTAACATCATTTTCACACCTTAATTTAATGGGTTAATTTCCACTTATTAAAGTGTGCGGTGCCATTAGCGCAGAATACCATCGTCTAAATGGATAATACTCCGACTACGTTTAGCGAATCTTGAATCGTGCGTAACCATGCAAATTGTTCTCCCTTCCTCATTAAGCTCATCAAATAGGTCCATAATGGCATTGGCATTTTTTGAGTCTAGGTTGCCCGTGGGTTCATCGGCCAATAAGATTGAAGGATCTACAACCAAGCTCCTTGCGACGGCAACACGCTGTTGTTGGCCACCAGAAAGTTGTGCGGGATAAAATTTGGCCCTATCGGCCATGTTGACTTTAGTTAGAGAGTTCATGGCGATTTCTATTCTTTCTTGTTTTTTCATCTTGCGATAAGTTAGCGGCAGGGCAACATTTTCCAATACGGTTAAATCACCAATCAAATTAAACGCCTGAAATACGAAACCAATTTCCTTATTACGTATTTCAGCTCGTTGATAAACATCCAAGTCGTGAGCCTGATGACCATTCAATAAATATTGGCCACTGGTTGAAGTATCAAGTAAACCTAAAATAGACATCAAGGTCGATTTCCCGCAGCCGGAAGGACCGGCAATGCTTAAATAGTCTCCGGCGTTAATCGTCAAATTAACCTCTTTGATAGCACTGATTATCCCTGCTTCAGTAGTGAAATTCTTAGTCAGTGACTCTAGTTGAATAAGTGGTTTTTCGTTCATTATCGTGTTTCCTTTTATACTTGTTTTTTATCAAAGAGAATAACGTTTATTTTTCAAATTTATTGTTATTGCTCGCGTAAAGCTTCGTTTGGCTCAATGGTCGTTGCCTGACTGATTGGCAGTAATATTGCTATTGTCGAAACAAGCATCACTACGCCAGCGGTTGCAAAATACATGATCAGATTTAGTGGGTCGGTTTGATAAAGTACGCTACCTAGCAGTGGTGAAATAAAGGCCATGATAAAAGCCCCTAGCGCTACTCCTCCTGCACATAAAGATAAGCCCTGAATGGCAAATAAGGCACGAATTCGTTTAGGGTTGGCGCCCAATGCCACTCGTATGCCAATCTCTTTTCTACGTTGACTAACATTGTAAGCAACTACGCCCATTACGCCGCTGAGAGTAATTAAAAAAGCTAATAAGGCAAACATGGAGACCAACATCCCAACCAATGTAGAAGAAGCCATTGAATTGTCTTTGATGAATTCAAAACTGGTTACGCTTTCCAACGGTTGTAAAGGGTTCACTTCATGGACAATATCAGCCACTAGTGAAGTAATCGTCGATGATGGAACGTTAGTATTTATCAGCAATTGCAGATCATAATGCCAACCTATAATCCAATGAGCATAAATTGTCGGTACCGGTTCTATGTTAACGCCTACTTCACGAATATCTCCGACAACACCGCGTATAGTTTGCCATGTTTTTCCATCATTAAAGGAGAGACGTTTTCCGAGAGGCTCATCATTGATAAAATATTTATCCGCAAATGTCTGATTAATTAAAATAACGCGAGGGCTATTTTCATCATCTGACTCGTTAAAGTAACGCCCTTGTAATAAAGGAATACTTAGCATTTGATGGAAATTGGCCGATACCTCATTTTGTATGGCGTCTGGTCGTTCATCACGATCAACGGGTGGCTGCCCCTCTATTTGAAAGAATCGTCGTTTATCTCGGCCTTTAACCAAAGGAATTTCTGAAGCAAAGCCCACACTGGTTATTTCTGGAATGGCTTCTAGTTTACGTACTGTCTCAAGTACAAAAGGCACACGGTTTTCAGGACTTGATGATAAGTTCACAGCGATAACATTAGCGGTTTCAAAGCCAGTCGTTTGATGACTCAAACGATACAAGCTTAAACTGACCAAAGAAGCACTGGTTAAAATAATAAATGCCATACTAAATTGGGTAACCAACAGGGTTTGGCGTAGCTTGATGCTGCTGCCACTGGCGGTAATATTGCCACTGCCTTCTTTTAAAGCATCGTTAATGTTTCGCTTTTGAAAGGCAGCGGTTGCGCCACTGATAATACCGGTGAACAATGAGATCAATAAACAAAAAGTGAGTACACTACCATTAATTTTCACTTCGCTGGCAAGGGGAGTATAAAGCGCTGCAAAATCAGAAAGTAAGCCAACACTCATAAACGCAAGTCCTAGTCCCAATAGTCCGCCTATCAAGGACAAAATGATACTCTCTGTTAATACTTGTCGGGCAATACGTCTGGGATTTGCACCTAAAGCTTCTCTTATCGCCAACTCCTGTTTACGACTCGCCGTACGGGCTAAGTTAAGATTAGCGACATTGGCACAGGCAATGAGTAATACCAGTGCAGTGATCCCCATAAGCAAATAAAAGGTCGGACCGGCGTCTCCTGTCATGTCGATGCGCATTGGTGTTAAGGTGTTGCTTAATCCCTGACTCTGCGGATAGTCGTCAGGGTATGATGAAGCCAACTGGTTGGCGATAGCATCAAATTCAAGACTCGCATTTTGTAAACTAACCCCTGACTTTAATTTGCCATACATCATAGAAATTGGCATTGAGCGTTGACCGATAAACATATCACTGCCCCTACCACCACATGAAGATGAACCCATCCAGATGTCATTCTCAAAAGGGTACGCAGGTAAAGGTGGTAATACACCAATCACTTGAATTGCAGCGTCATTCATTTGCAAAACGGTGCCAACGACGTTGGGATCGCTGCCAAATTTTTCTCGCCAGTAATGGTGAGATAAAACAATCAAAGGTTTGGCGCCAGGTAAATCTTCTCCGGGTAAAAATGTCCGGCCTAAAATAGGGCGTACACCTAACATTTCAAAAAAATCCCAGCTTACTACACCACCTTCAACATTGGCTGCATCACCATATCCGTGTAGCGTAAATGGCATTTGATGATATTCAACTAAATGGTCGAGGCTTTCATTTTTAGCAATATAATCCAAAGCGGTCGGTACAGAAACGGGCACATCAAAACGGTTTATTTTAGGGTTATTTGTTTTCAGTTTAATAAGCTGCTCGCCATCAGCAAAAGGCAAAGGGGCTAATAGTACGTTGTGCACCATGCTATATATGGCAGCATTCGCACCTATGCCTAATGCCAGAGTTATAACAATAAGTGCACAGATGGCGGGCGTTTTTAAAAAATTTCGACAAGCAAATTGTATGTCTTCAATGAGAGTTTGCATTTAAGTCTTGTCCTTATAATTATTCATCTGATTTTTCCTATCTATATTTGTCTAGCGTTTTGTGTTTAACACTACGGTTTAAAGTAAGGTTAGTTTATTTAGCTTATCGTATTTATTGGTCGATGATATGATCACGTAATCGCCTTCCTTTAACGGGGACAAAATTTCTATAACGTCAACAGAGGTGCGACCAAATTTAATCTGTTTTCGTTGTGCTAACTGTTGAGATTCATTGAGTACAAATAGACTACTGGATGAATTCTCCTGACTATACACAGGGCGCTTTAGCTTTAATACATTCTTTATTTGCTCTAAAGCGATTACGCCGTCGATGCGTAAATCTGGACGGGCACCCATTAAAACATTTGAGGTAAAATAAACATCAACAATAACAACGCCTTCTTTTACTGCTGGATTGATACGTTTTACAATGCCTGAGGCAAGCTTACCGCCCGCTGATATTACAACTGCTTGACCTTTCTTAACGTCTTTAACTTGACTTTCCTGTACGCGTAATTCCGCTTTTAAATTATCTTGTTCGGCAATACGAGCTAGCACAGTGCCTACTTTAAAAGGCTCACCAACTTGCAAAGTCACTTCTTGCAAGATGCCTTTGGTGGTAGCTTTAACATAAAGGTCGTCGGCAAATTTTTCTTGTAGCAACAATTGACGTGTTGCCTGATTGATTTTGGCTTGTGCCGCAGCTAATTCAGCTTGCTTCATTTTGGGTAGGCTTTCTAATAACTCGATTTCCAATTTGTGTTGAAATCCCAGCTGTTTCTCAAGCAATATCGATTCATTGTAATCAATACTTGATACCGCCCCCGTTTTTAATAATCGCTGATTAGCTTCTCGGCGCAATTTGGTCATTTCATATCGAGCACTAAAGTCAGCCACTACAATACGCTGTTTTAGTACGGTTTGCTGCCAACGTTGTTGTAATGAATGAAAAGCTGATTGCAATACCTCTACTTCCAGTTTAGCTTCATCAACAGCTTGCGTTAGCTCAGGGTTTTCCAGCACCATAATAACACTGCCAATCTCAACGTTATCACTGGCTTCAAGTCGTATTTCTTTAACTTGTCCGTTTGATGTAGCAGATAAAAAGTTCGATGCTATTGGCACTAAAGTACCTGATGAGCGTATTTCTCGTACCAAGTCACCTTTTTCTACCTGAGCAATTATCACTGCTTCACGAGGCACTTGTGTTTCACTGCCGATGACATTGATGCGATCCCACATCATAATCAGTAAAATAATAATGGCGCTAACAAACGAAAGTTTCTTAAAGAGCGGCGTACGTGTTGTCTGTTTTTGAGGTATTTTCATAAAGATTTTCTAATTAATCACTTCAACATTAATAAAATGTGGCTAAGCCTTTGAATAAAACCAAAGCCACTCTTTTTTGAAAATCTTAAAGGTTCGGAAGCCAAAATATATGGGCAGCAGAGTAGATCCCTATAGCCATAGCGCCGGTCAACAGTAGGATAATGCCTGCCATAGCGTATTGTCCTGCTGGTTGCCCTTTATCCCTAAGTCGGAAATAACATTCAAGTATTAGTAGCGGCACCAAATAACCAGCAAAATTTAGCACTAAGTCAAAGGGGCCGGTAAGATTGCCATTTGTTCCAGGGGAAGTGCCATCATTAACAAATATCCAAAAACCTCGAATAACCCGAAAAAACCATACACCACTGACCACGATAAATAACCGTAAAGCCCAACGGCGATGGACAACAATTTTACGAGCCATCGCAAAACGTATGGTCATGATTGCACAAATGATAACGAGTACCCCATCTAAGGATGTACCAATTTGCCCCATAACACCGCCAATTATTGCTTCCCTACTCCAGATCATATATATGGCAGCAACACTGATCACTAATGAAGTCATTATGTATAAACGGCCATTGAACCGATGAAAGCTAGGATAATTTTGACGAACTTGAGGAATGAACTGGAGGGGCCCACAAAAAGAAATGACAAATGCCAATAAAATGTGAATCAATACGGCAATATTGCCAATAATATCGCCTTCAATAATGCCATGTATCATACGACTTGACCATGCTGACCAATTACCTTGTACGGCATTACCACCGTAAAAAACCATAATGTAATAGGCAAAAAACCATTGACCGAAAACAGCCGTTAAGAACCAAGTAGCGGCACTGGCGTTTAGCATTTTGCGGGCAATATTAGTATTGTCCTTTAATTCATATAGTTCATAGACACTGCTCATCGTCATTTTATTCTCTCCATTTATCTCTATTTTTGATGAATCTCACTTAAACCTACCAGACACTTATCTATTGACTAGGCTAAGTGATTAAGCGAGTAACTCGATTCAATTTAGAGGTAATGTATAGGTTTAACGTCAGGCAAAAAACGCCCAATGTGTGTCAATTTTTGACTTAACATACCTTGTGAAAGCAGAAAAATATAAAAGTTTGGAGAATAAATGGCCTGTAAATGTCAATTATGTGTCAATCTATGCGCTTATTTGGCGGTTTATTGTACATATTTACTCAATAAAGCATGATGGTGTTATAAATGAGGATTAAAATAATTTTTAGACATTATTAGGATAAAACTAAAAAATTAGCCTTTTTTACTTCACCAGTTATTTCAATGCCGCTTCGATTTGAGCATTTAACGTAGAGATTTCGGCCAAAATTTTAGGCTCAGGATTACCAGATGAGGTCAAAATATTGTTGGCTATTTTAAAGTAATGTTGTGCGCCAAGGTAATTTAATTGACGTAATTCACTCTTTCCTAGCTCGATGTTAAGGCTTACTTTATCATTTAGCCTACGTTTATCTAATTGCTGGGAAAGAAACAAAAGGTAGTTTTGTGAAGCGCTATATTCACTCGAGGATATTTGTGGTGATTGTGATTTCAGGTGTGATTGGTTTTTTGCTTTTAGTTGGCTTATGGCTTGATGAAATAGTTTGCCATAATGACAAGGATCGGCCTTATCTTCCTGCTCAAAATCTCCTAAAGACGATGAAAATCCCGCCCAGCATTTCGTTTTTGTAACACTGTATTCGACCTTTGAAGGCACAGCTTGTTCAAACAAGTTACTTTTCCCACTTATAAAGTACCAAGCTATAGCTGAAATTATCAATACTATAAAGAATGCAAGGGGGTATGCCCGATTGTAGGGAGTAGAATATTTTTCTATAGTGAGTTTGCGCTGGACCGCTTTTTTTTCTCTTAAATCATTTTGCCCTTTTTTATATTGCAAAGACAACTCAAAACAATGATGTCGAAACTCTTCTTCACTCAAACTCAAGGATTGGGGTGATAAGCTAAAAAGTGCCAGAATTTTTGTGACATGCCTGTCGGGTACTACTGGATATCTAGGGTTACCTAACCTATCCCGAGTCGCAAACCAACGCGTGAGTGATGTTGGGTCTAAGCCTAATTGAGCAGCAAGCTGTTTGCGGGTTTTAATCTCTGGATTCAACCCACTACGCAATAGCGTATTGAGTTTGTTTTTATCAATTTTCACAAAAACTGCCAAGTGCTATAACTACACTAGAGGAGTGCAGTACAAATTAGTAGGCTAAAAAGTATATAGTTAATTAATGTTAGGTGGAAGTGTATATATGAATAAACTCAAATTACTGAAGTCTCTTTGCCTAATTGTTATTTTGATTGTCGAGGGGGTCATTCCCTTTAACCAGCTCACTTCTCCCTCGCTAATTTTAATTGAGTTTACATAGCCTAGCGCCGGAGTTTGTTAGAAAATTTTTAAATACAGTTACGCCGATGTAAGTTGTTAATCCAAAAAAACATGTAGTACACATTTCAGAATCAGCAAATGATACTTAACTGGATAAAATTAATATTAAGCAAAGCAAAAACTTTTATTTTGCTGAAAATAAGCTAAGTTTACAAAGAGCCTTTTGAACTTTCAGGTTTAAATTTTGTTCGAATTAACTGCTTCTTTGAAGTCGTTAAAGGAACCTGAAGGACAGGGTTTATTTGCCATTTCTACTACGTTTTGCATCGTAAAGTAACGCAACATGGAGAGAGCTTATTAGATAATGCAGGAGCATATTGTCCTGAATAGCTAATTAACTTAGGCGAAACAATCAGTAAAGAACAGCACACCCGTGTATTAATCTGTGTTTTTAGGGGATCTATGCTATTTATAATTGATGATGATTTGGCTTTTTCTAGATTGCTAGCAGACATATCTGAGAGTGTGTTTTCTGATATTGAAGTATTTACTGACCCTTTACTTTTCATAGAAAAAACATTTTCTGTTTCAGATATTATTATTCTTGATATAAAAATGCCTAAAATGGACGGCGTTGAGATATTACGTCAATTAGCGCTGAAAAAATGTCAGGCAAAAGTAATTTTAATTAGTGGCTTTGACACTGGCGTTTTGCACTCCACTGCAATGTTAGCGAATGAATTGGGCCTAAATATAGTAGCCCAAATAAGTAAACCCGCTCAGCCTCAACAAATTCAAAGCATCTTAAGAAACATTAAAGCTGAACAAGATAATGTTTTAAAGTCACTTAAAACTGATATGTCAAAAGTTAATAAGTTTTGTTTTTCCAAAGCAGAGATTCAAGATGCACTAAATAAGAATCAATTGGTTTTATTTTATCAACCTCAAATTAGCTTAAAAAGTAAAAAATTAATTGGCCTTGAAGCATTGGCAAGGTGGAAGCACCCTAAATATGGCATTATTTATCCAAACGATTTTATTCCGCTCATTCAAAAGTATCAACTACTTGAAGTGTTAACCGATAAGGTGATCAGGCTAGCGATTGAACAGGAAAAATTGTTTAAAAGTTATGGTTATAACTTCATTGTTTCTATTAATATTTCTGCCAGTAACGTGACCTCGTTAACCCTGCCAGAAACAATGGAAGACTTAATCAACAATACAGGTTTGCAACCATCAATGATTTGCTTTGAGGTAACAGAGTCTGAGTTAATGGGGGAATTGATTTCATCAATGGATACCTTAACAAGAATGAGAATTAAAGGTTTTAAGTTATCTATTGACGACTTTGGAACTGGCTATTCCTCATTATTACAACTTTATCGTATCCCCTTTAATGAACTCAAAATAGATCAATCTTTTATCAAGAACTTAATGGTCAGCCCTGAGTCAAAAATTATTGTCGATACCTGCATAACCCTTGCTCATAAATTAGGCATGAGTGTCGTAGCTGAAGGAATAGAAGACCGTGAAACATTAGCTGAATTAACTAAAATGGGCTGTGATGTAGGCCAGGGGTATCATTTATGTAGACCAATACCTATTTCAGACCTCCTCTATTGGATACATGAACATACAAAAACCGTGAATGCTTAGTCGACCATAATTATACATACCTTAAAAAAACCTATGAAAATAAAAAAATTACTCATCATTATTTTAATTTTACTGTCAACCGTTCCGATAGTACTTAGCCACTTATTAATCTATTCAAAAGAAAAAGCAAGGCTCGAGAACAATATAATCATAAAACTTAATGAAATAGCAACGGTGCAGCACAAACGCATACTGCAACTGTTGATGAGTAAAAAAGAATCAGTAAGCTTAATTGCCAGTCGAACAGAACTTAGCGTATTAACAAAGCAGTTCCAAAAGAATAATTCAGCAAAAGCGTTCAATAACATTTTAAAAATACTCGATGAAGCTGAAAGCTCAGCAAGTAGCATAAAAAGCTTATCGGTTTTCTCAATTCAACAAAAAATTATAGCTTCGACTGACTTAACAGCGCAAATGAGACCGCATGTTTTTAATAAAATAAGCGAGGGAAAGCAGCATTCATCAAATATCCAAATATTTCGAAACAAAAATGACCAATTGATCATCGATTTTATCGAACAACTTTATATCAATGATCAGCATATTGGTTATATATCCGTTGAATTTTTCAATGCAGAATTTATAAAAATTCTTTCTGATTATAGTGGGTTAGGTAACACAGGTGAAATGATGCTTGCGGGTAAAGATAACAAGGGAAACATCCAGCTTTTAACATCAATTCGACATAATAAAGATGTTGATTTTAATATTCCCCTCCCCAAAAATAAATTAGATATTATTACCTCTGCCATTAAGGGTGAATCAGCTATTTTGCAAAATCACTTTGATTATCGCTCAATGCAGGTACTAGCCATATCTCGCAATATCCCAGAGGTTGATTGGGGCATGATAGTTAAAATTGATCATCAAGAAGCCTTTAAACAATTGGGTGATTTACAAAATCTTATTATAGCGTTGGTTGTCGTTTTTATGGCTTTAGCTGTTGTGGTCTCTCTTTTAGTTGGTAAAAAATTATCTGAGCCATTAGTAACATTAGAGCAAGCTGTACTTGGCATTATGAAAGGGGATACAAGTTTAAGAGCTGAAACCTCAAAATTAACTGAAGTAAACCGGCTCGGAAGTTCAATAAATGAAATGGTTTCAGCTCAACTTAGTACTGAAGTAATTTTGCATGACGCGATAAAAAAATTAACGGATATAAATAAACAAATTAATTCTGAAGCTGAACGGTTCAAGCGATGGAAAGAGTCAAATTTTATTGGCATCCTTCACTCTGATATAAAGGGCAATATCATTGATGCCAATAGTACGTTATTGAACATGATTGGTTATAAAGAAGCTGACCTACTTAATGGTGCGATTGATTGGATAAAATTAACACCACAAGAATTTAACCATCTAGACATAGCCGCAATAGCAGAAGCAGAAGAAAAAGGTTTTTGGACCCCTTTCGAAAAAGAATATTTTCATAAAAATGGGCGTCGAGTACCCATATTGATTGGCGGTTCAATGTTTAAATACGATACAAAAGAGTTTATTGTTTTTATTATTGATTTGACCGATAGAAATCAGCAATTAGATGCACTGAGTAAGTATAAACGCATCATCGAAAATTCAAATGACTTAATCGCGTATGTTGATCATAATTACCAATATAAAATGATTAACCATACTTACTTTGAATATCATGGATTAACAAGAGAACAGATAGAAAACCATAATATTACAGAAATACTCGGCAACGAATATTTTATTAAAATAGCTAAACCATTAATTGATCAAGCCTTAGCAGGTAGCATTATTAAGTTTACTGCAACATTTGATTTTAAAGGGGTAGGGGAGAAGTTACTTAATATAACATATACCCCTTATAAAAGTGACGACGGAAAAGTGGTTGGTTTTATTTTTTGGGGTGAGGATATTACCGAATTAGAAGAGCAAAGGCGGTTAACTCAATCCACGAAAGCCGAACAAGAACAAATTATTAACAGTATGCTTGAAGGTGTATTAACGACTGATAATAGAGGTGTTATTTTAACATTCAACCCTGAAGCTGAAAACATTTTTGGTTTTTCTCAAAGTGAAATGATTGGAAAAAATGTTTCACGACTTATACCGTCAAAACATGGTTTTGTACATGATGCTTACTTGTTAGATTTTTTAAACGGAAAAAGCTCTAAAATGGTTGGTAATCGCCAAGGTCGTAACGTAACTGCCCTACATAATGATAACCATGAATTTCCCATAAGAATTTCTATCGCACAATTACCAAAAAATCAATTCACCAAAGCAAAATTCATTGCAAATTTCCAAGACTTAACCGAGATTGAACGTCAAAAAGATTTGATCAATCGTAGCTTAAGAATGGAGTCATTGGGTAAAGTTGCCGGTGGTGTAGCTCACGATTTTAATAATATATTAGGCATTATTACTGGTTATTGTAGCTTGCTTCTCGCTAAAGCGAATTCTGCAGACGATAATCGATACCTATCGGCAATAGATGCAGCCAGTAATAGAGGGGCTAAATTAACTAAGAGTTTACTCGCTTTTAGTAAAAATCAATCAACGGCTATTACCTTGCTATCTATCAATGACATTATCTTAACAAATGAAGAAATGTTAGAAACTCTACTCACCAGTAAAATTTCATTACAGTTAGTATTAGCGCCAGAGCTTTTATTAACGTGCATCGATAAAAATTTATTTGAAGATTTACTGTTAAATATGTCAATAAATGCCATGCAAGCGATGCCTAATGGCGGTAAATTGAAGATCAAAACGGAAAATACAATACTTAGCGACGATGACAAGTTCGATATGCCTTTTCAAGTTGGCCAATATGTCAAAATATCTATCAAAGACAACGGTTGCGGCATGAACAAAGAAGTGTGCTCTCATATATTTGAACCTTTTTACACCACCAAAGAAAATATTGGTAATGGTCTTGGGTTGTCGCAATGCTACGGCTTTGTAAAATCAAGTAAAGGGGTGCTCACCGTTGATTCTTTAATCAATAAAGGCTCACACTTTTCAATTTATCTTCCTGCATCGATAGCAAAACAACCAGAGAAACAATTACCTGTCATCACATCAACAGATAACGATACCTTTGAAGCAAAAAACTATACGGTCTTAGTTGTTGATGATGAAGAACAAATTCTCGAGCTAAATAGTGAAGTGCTCAATGATGTCGGTTTTAACGTTTTTAGTTTTGATAATGCAGAAGAGGCATTAGCGCTCTTAAGCAGGAAGCACATAGATATAATCGTCACTGATGTGGTCATGCCTAAAATGGGCGGGGTAGAGTTTATTCGTCATGCTAAAGTAATAGTTCCAGCAGTAAAGTATCTTTTTGTTAGTGGTTATGTTGATGAAAAAAACACCGCACAAGCTCAAGATATAACTCCCTTATTACATAAGCCTTATACAAGGAATGAATTTATTGCCGCCATAAAAACGCAATGCTGCAATGGTGATAATTAAACACATATTATAGCAATCCGTATACTATCTACTAAACAGCAATACCTTGGCAAGCCATGACCTGACCTCCAAGGTTTTGATGAAATAAAATGTTTAGCTTCTTTAACTTAGATTTGGCAACTAAAAACATTGAGTTATGTTGATTTTAACTAGGAATGTAACGACTAAGTTCAGCACTTAAACGAACACCTTGAAGTTTCAACTGATTCACACGCTCTAGATAAGCCGCTCCCTTCAATAAATGCATGGCCACATCAACAGCATTACGTTTAGTGTAATCTGAAAGGTAAGTATCCTTGACCCAGCTGTTAAAAGCGCCCATGGAAGGACCTGCCCAAATTTGATAATCCATCTCTCGGCCTTGTTCTCCGATATTTGACCAGCGAGAAGAGAGGCCAAGGTACCAGCGGAAAATTAAGGCCATTTTACGCTTTGGACTTTCCATAGCGCGAGCCAACATGTCAGGATCACGCTCTTGGAAAAAGCTCTTGGTACCAGCCCAGATATCATCCAAATTTTGACGGAAAATCTGCTTTTCGATCTTTTCACGTTCTGCAAGAGGGATATCTTCAATTGAATCGTAAGATGTATAAAGGTCATACAATTTGTTCGCTCGCATGGCGAACATAGAACCACGTTTTAGCACTTGAAGCTTAACGCCCATTTCAAACATATCAGCAGCTGGCGCCATGATCACATCAGCCATTTCAATGGTTGAGAGTAGTTTGCGAGTATGCTGGGAAGCTCCAGCTTCTACACAAGACTGATTGACCGAACCCAGTACAAGATAAGCAGCGCCCATGTTAAAACCCGCTAGCGCAGACTCGGGAGTTCCTATACCACCACCAGCACCAACTCTAAGAACTTGGCTATAGTTGTACTTATCTTGGATCTCATCCCGTAAGGTGATGATTGAAGGAAGTAAGGTTAGAAATGGACGGTTATCCGTATGTCCGCCTGAATCGGCTTCAGCAGTAATATCATCGGCCATGGGGACAGTCTTAGATAACTCAGCTTGTTCTTGAGTGATTTTACCTTGGGCTAAAAGCTTATTGATTAGCTTAACTGGTGCTGGCTCCATAAAGCGACGTGCGACTTCAGTTCGAGATATTTTAGCGATAACTTTATGCCCGATATGGGTTGTGCCATCAGCATTTCGGGTTAAACCTGCCAGACGGTACCAGACAATATGTTCGGTGAGTGCCAAATAAGCTGATGCTTCAACTGTCTTAACACCGAGTTTTAAAAAACGTTCAACTGCACCTCTCTCTAGCGCTTCTTCAGCTGGTGCGTGGATTAGATTTACTGCATAAGGACCATCAGGCAGTTCAGCTTGAATTCGTTTTATCGCGTCTTCCACAGCATCAGGTACCAAACCTGCAGCGCCGAAAGAGCATAATAAACCGGCTTTACCTAAGGCAATGACCAATTCCACCGAAGCGATACCATTGGCCATGGCACCACCATGATAGGCGTACTTTACACCGTGATGTTTCTTATACTCATCATCACCTAAATCTTCTGGTGTTAGCGATTGTGCGAAGGCCAAAACCTTTTCAGAGCCATTCGTAGACAGCTTATTACAAACCCCTAGAACATTTGTATTTGCCAGATAAACAGGCTGTTCTAAATCCATCAATGCACTTTTGATAGCAGAGTCATCAGTGACTACGTTGCTAGCCTCTACTTGCCATGGCCAATCGATAGCTTTTTTGTTATTGAATTCAATGCTCGACATATTTTTTCCTTAACTGTTCTTTTAATTCTTATTACTTAGGCTTCTACTATGCTCAGCACAATATCTTTAATGTGATAAATTCTTAAGCCATCTTTTGATAAGTTTGCATTACCAATAATTCTAATTTCATTAGTCTCTTTGATGATTTCAGTGATATGTACATCTAAAGACATCTGTTTATTAACGGGTGTGATCTGTCCACGATATTTCCATACGACTTGTGTTGTCGGAGCGATGAATCGTGGATTGGTAAAGTCCTTAGCCAGATTATTTTTAACTGCGTAGGTTTGAAGCAGCTCAATAATGGCTTCAACACCAAGTGAACCGGGCATGACTGGGTCTTGATGGAAATGGTAACGGAAGAACCAGTCTGTTGGGTCGATGCTGCGTTCACCATAAATATAGGCAACACCGGCTTCACCGCCACCTTCAACAATGGAGACAGTGTCAATAAAGTTCATCTGACCACCAGCAAGTCGATAATGAGGTTTGCCTTCGGGTGCTTTAAATAAAGCCAAGTCTTTATTGGTTAAGTCAAAAACTTCGATATCTTTTTTCGGTGTTTTATTGTCAACAAACCAAGCATGGGTGATTTTACCATTATCAATGCCTAATTGGTTGGTCAGTGACTCGCCACTGAAATATCCAAAGACGGCTTTGCCGGTGTAGAATATGTCTCCATCAACGGATAAGTCAAAGGTGAAGCTCTGGATGATGGCTCCACCGGCAATACTCGTGCTAACAAGAACTGACTTATTAACAATAGTTTTTCCACGTAAATCGATTTGTTTTACCAGATCACCTGTTCCATCAAGGTTTCTGAAGAAGAGATCTTTTTCAGGGTACTTTAACGTTGTGCCCATATAGCCTGAAATAAAGCCATTGGGTTGCAGCGCTATTTCCATAATTAAGGAATAGGGCATCCAAGACTCGTGGCTATTTTTGGTAAAATACCAAGCGTCTTCAGGAACATAATATTCGGCGATACAACTTGAAGGTTTTTTCAAATCAAGTCGTGTACCTTGTACTTCAACTACTTGGGTGACAACTTGTAACTCTCCACAAGGTGTACGTGGTGGAATACGCCCTTCATAGACATCAAAATCAGCACCGAAACAATTTGAGATATTGCCTGTGGCAAATTCGAACATATGCCAAGGTGTAAAAGGCGCTGTGTTTGGCTTTCTATTGGCTCCTTCGACAGAAGGTGCTGCAAAATGCTTAATCGGTGTTACCCCTTTAATTGTCGGAGCATTTAAGTCTGATTCAACCCGCATTAAAGGGTGAGTTGGATTAACAAAAGGATATTTACCCGTTTCATCCAAGGTTTCTACCCTTGTGTTAGGTGCTACTGGGGCAGATTCTACGATTGTTGTAGAAGGTAACGTTGAAGCAATATTATCTAAAACGTAACTAGGTAACTGCACAGGATAAGGTGAATTTTCTGTTTGTTCATCAATCATGATACAAAGATTTTTGAAATCTACCACCACTTTGCCATCGAGAATAATATCAATATTCGCTTTTAAGAACGGTTGAGGCTGCATGCCCATCTCGGTAACTTCCATGCGGTACGTTAGCGTGTTTGATTGAGGTATAACCTGACCACGACATCTTACTGTCTGAGATTCGCCTTTCAAGGGTTGGAAGCGGGCGTTGTTTACCTTGGAGCTCATACCAAGCCACAACATAAAGAACATTGCCATTTGACCACAACCTTCGGACATGAGTGACCCTGCCATTACTTCATCACCCTTAAAGTGACAAGGAAAGTACCAGTGATCAGGTTCGAGATCTTTTTGACCTTCAAGTAAACCTAGACCCCAATGTCCACCCTGGGGATCAATTTTTGTAATGCGCTCAATCATCAAGAATTTTTCTGATGAAAATTTTAGCGATGGATTACGACCACCCTGATCATACTCACGGCCAAAGCAACCAGCGATATCACCATTAACCAACTTCATCATATCTTGATAGCAATATTCAGTTTTCTTGTTTTCAATCAGCGGTTTGAAATAGCTTTTCTTCGCTTGTGCTAGCTGGGCTTTGTCGGTGTCATTATGAATAACGCCTTTACCGTCAGCTAATTCTTCATCGGTAAAGAAGCCCGCACAACCGTTACGCATTTCAAGCACTACCTTGTTGTTTACATAACAGTCGTAGTGGAAGAAGAATAACAACTGATCGCCATTTTTAGCATAGGAGTCGATGTATATTTCATAGCGCAGCGTCTCACCACCAAAAGCCATGTCTTCCTTGAAGGTTAACTGGCAATCGAGTAGTCGATAAATTCGCTCACTCTTGGCTTGGAAATCAATACCAATATAGGAAATCAACATCAAGTCACACTGACCTGATTCTACCGCCACTGACCAAGGAATTTGTCCATCGATTAAAAAGGGGGCGTCAGTGGGAATATCATATTCCGTCGCCATATAAGATTTTTTGTATTCATTGATTTTTGCATCAAGATCGGTAACTCTGGTGACCAATAAATAATCGGTAGTGGGTAGTCTTACGCGACGAGCGTAGTTATCGATAATGGCATATTCTTCACCAAATACTTTTGATATATCACCTTCTGCAAATTCTACTAAATCAGCTTGGTTGTAGATGATATTAGTGGGTTGATTGTATCGCTCAACTAAATTCAAAGCAGGGTAATTATGACCAACAGGCCCTTTAATTTCAAATCTTGAAGTCGACTTTTCAATAACAGGTTCGTCAACAGCAGTATCTTCAATAAGTGCTTCATTGCTCACCACGCTCAATTCAGGGGGTGTTGATTGCGGTAATACCATAGGTGAACCGGTATGCAGATTAGCTTGCATGCTGATCATTCTTGATATTTGCTGTTGGGCAACTTGCCGAGATTTTAAAAAGGCTTGATGCGTTGCTGATTGTTGATGAATTTCTTTACTGACTGAATTTTTCACGGATGTTCCTACTGCGGTACGAGTGAGGATAATGGGTTTGTTTTGGGCTTCAACTTGAGACAAATCTGTTGGTATTACGATTGATTTTCTAGGGTGTAAATTGCTTAGTTCAATAGGTCGAAGCACAGAATTTAAAGGCTTAGCAAGAACTTGTTGCTTGATTTGAGCAAAAGATGCAACCGCTGCGCCATCAACAATTGAAGATGAGATTGACGGGCCACCTAAGGTGATATTTTTAATTAGCTCAGGACGTTTTTTAACATTAGTTTGTACTGGTGCCGCCTGATGTTTTGACGTGGTTGAGGAAAGTATCAAATGACAAGCATTGTCATCTTTTCCTAATCCGCTTATGGCCATATGGGTATTGTGTTTATCATCTAGATAAAGTGCTGTTTTAATAATACTCGCGATTCCCGAGGCATTAAAGGTATGACCAATATTGGATTTAACCGAACTGATTTTCTTGGCTGGATAAAGTTTAGCTAAGGCTATTTTTTCAGCCTTATTTTCTGCAGAAAAACCACTGGCATGCGCTTCAATCTGTTGAATATCATTGGATGTGATTTTAGCAAGATTTAGCGCTTTTTGAGCGGCTTTTTCTATACTCGTAGCATCGCTTCCTTGCACAAAACTTAAGCTATCAATTTTTGCATAGACTCTGTCGACAGCAACATGAGATTGCGGTTTAACAACAATGGCAGCAGCACCTTCGCCTACTAGCCATTGCTTTCTTTCTAAGACATCAGCTTCTAAGACATCAGTTGATTGACAGGCATCTGATGGCTCTGCATTTAAAGAAACGGCACCAAAGTGCTGTCGTAGAGTTATATTTTCTATAGAACCGGCCAGATCAACACTGGCAATAATCACCGCATCCACATCGGAGGTTCTAAATAAGTTATCCGCTAATTCCACACAGCGATAAACTGAATTTTCTTCAGCAGAAACCGTTATGGCCGGCCCTGAGAAATCCCAAAGAGCAGATATTCTTGAAGCCATAATGTTACCAATAAAACTGGTATATTGGTTTAGCTGAGCAGCTGAAGCGACACCGTCTTTGGCAATAGCGATAAGTTGATTTTGCTGCGCATCAGTTAAGCTAATCCCTTGCTGATTTAGACTTTCTTCTATCTGGGTAGTTAGGTTTACTCTACCACGATATTGATGTAATTCTAATTCAATCCCCATGGCTACTAGAACGGCTACGTTAGATCCTTCGACAAGACCTGCATCCTTGGCAGCGTTATCCGCAACACTCATCATCATGAGTTGCTGTGGGATTAAACAATCTTGTTTATTCGGTGGCACTTTAAAACGTAAGAAATCAATGTCAAAATTCTCAACATACCCTCCCTTTGGTGCTGTCGATAACTGTAAAGCCGTCATAACACTGGTATCGTTTTCCATGCCTTTCCAACGGTTAGTTGGCAGTTCACGGAAAGTGTTTTTATTGTTATTAAGTAGAGATTTAAATTCGCTTAAATTCTTTGTACTACCAAAGTGAGCGTCCATACCAATAATCGCTAGAGGCTCTGATTGCTTAGCTTTAGAAAACGTTGATTGTAGATCTTGAGTCGGCTCTTGCAATACCATATGGGCGTTACTGCCACCAAAACCAAAGACACTAACGCCTGCCGTTTTTGCTTGACCCTTTGTATCAGGCCAAGGCACAGTTTCTGTGGGCATTTGCTCGGCAGAAAAGTATCCTGTTGGAGAGCTCATGGCTTGGTTAAGATTAATGGTTGCTGGAATTTTACTATGATTCAAGGACAAAATTGCTTTTGTCATACCCGGCATACCTGCTGCGGTGAGTAAGTGTCCCAAGTTAGATTTTACTGAGCCAAGTAGAGGTTTGTTGCCATGCTCTTTGAAAAAGGTTTCCATGGAGGTTAATTCAACCTTGTCACCTTTAGGGGTACCAGTCGCATGACACTCAACATATTGAACATTGGCAGGATTTACATCGGCATCTGTATAGGCTCTTTGATAAGCCAACACCTGTCCTTTGGTATTAGGGCTTAGTACAAATTCACCCTTGCCATCATTGGTCAGGGCGCCACCCTTAATAATAGCGTGAATGGTATCGCCATCACGTACCGCATCACTGTGCCGTTTTAATACCATCATGCCCGCACCTTCTCCGGCGAATAGGCCTTGAGAGGTTTTATCAAAGGGTGCGTGGATATTATTACTTGGATAGGCTTGGAAAATTGAGAAGCCCATATTTACAAACATGGGGTCAGAGCCTGATACCGCTCCCGCTAACATCATCTTTGCTTTTCCGGTGTGTAAATAATCACAGGCCAGTTTTACACAATAACAAGATGAGGCACAGGCGGCGTCAAGGGAGAAATTAGTGCCACCTAACTTTGCTGCTTTAGCCAGTAATGCAGAGGGATAACCGGCAACGAGGGCATTATCAGGATGTACTGTTTTGTGTTCAATAAAATGGTTTAATTGAAAGTCATTGCTTAATACTTGCTTTAAACTGTTATCCACTACTTTATGGTAGAGCGGCATAAATAGATGGTTAGAGGACTTGGTTGGGAAGGATAAGTTTCCTAAAATCACACCACAGTCTTCAAGAGCATCACTGTTCCAGTAACCAGCATCTTTTAGCGCGTCCCGGGTAACGGTGAGTGACCACTGGTTTAGATCATCCATCTGCTCTAAATAACCGCTTTCCACAGCAAAGCCCGATGAATCAAATTGTGCATCACGGATGTAGCCACCATGAATACAATAAAATTTATCGTCCTCGCCTTTATTACCATAAAATTTATCAGGGTCAACACCCATTTGATCTGCTGTGGCTTTTGAGCGACAGTCTTCTTTGTTAAGCATTTTTTGCCAAAATTCTTCCGGGGCACTTGAGCCGGGGAATAAATTTGCTATGCCTACGACGGCGATGTCTTCCATACTTTTTGTCATGGTTATTATTTCTACTCTTTTTTAATTCGCTTTTGAGACGACTATTGAGCCGTTAAATACGGTATCTACGTTTGCTTCTACACCGTGGCTAATTAGTTTTGCTAGGGCTCGGATATAGGTTAATTCGTCACTGGTACCTTTGGCATTTACTGGCACGGCTGCATAAGGTTTTGGTTCGTCGTGTTTTAAAATTTTATCTGCCCAGCTGCATAGTGATCTTCCAGGCCCCATTTCTACAAAGATTCTTGCGCCCCCATCGTGGAGACTATTGACTAATCTCGGGAAGTCCACTTGATCGCAGAGGCATTTGGCAATGCTGTTTGCTATGGCTTTCGAGCGGTGAGGTATGGGTAAGTAACATGAGCTTGAGAACATTTTTGTTTTGATGCGCTCAGTTACGTCCATGGTAAATAGGGTTGTCATGTCGGCGTAATCTGCATGGGCTGGTGAGCTATGGATAGCGTTTGGCATATCCATAGCCATTGCCCGCACTCCAAGGTTTTTTATTACTCTTTCACAGGCTTCTGGGTAGCCGCCTATCAATAAGTTGTCGGGAGTATTGATTATGGTGCAGTAAACACGATCTTCGTTTTTAGTCGCTTTTGAGACTTCATCTAGCGTTGCTCTTATGCTATACGTCTCCCAAATTTTTTCACCGTACTGCTTTTCCTTCTGCTGCGGCTCATCCTGTTGATTATCAAAGGTGGCATCTAATTTTAAATCCCATAGAGTTCTTAGGGTGGTTAGATCACCTGAAAGTCTATTATTGAAGGTTTCTGAGTTGGCAAGTCTTACGCTCATTTGTCCTGGATTTTTCCAGCAACCAAGGGCTGCGTACATGCTCACTTCACCCATGCTATAACCGGCTGAGTAGTCGGCATAGATATTAAAGACGTCTTCAAAAATTTTGGTGAACACACAGGCAAAGGCAACTCCGCATTCCGCTATATGGGCAAGACTGTTTCTTAAATCACTATCTAATTGCTTTAATTGTTTGAAGTCTAGCGCGGAAATACTTCGTGGATTAAGCAGGGTATCTTTTAGGGTGGCGCCAATATCATCAGCGAGCGCGGCTACAGGTTGATAAATTTCAGGGAAGAGATGAAAGAGATCTCGACCAAGTCCAACATAGGTTGCTCCTATGCCAGGATAGAAAAAGGCTACCTTGTTATTTTCTCCACTTTCAGTCGCATTTTTTATATCACTTTTTACACTAACAGGGGTGGCAGTGAAAAAACTTCCCTTGGGTGTTTTCCATTCTTTTTGTTCACTAAGAGTGTTAATAACTCCTTTAGTGGCTAGGGTTATTTCTTTCAATAATTCTTCGGGCGTTTCCGCGATTAAACTTAACCGATAAGCAGAATCTTTAGTTGATTTAAACGTTTCATAACAATCATGGGCAATGGAACTTATTGTTATTGAAGCATCACCCTCAATAATTTTTTGAGTAACTTTTGCTAACTCATCAAGTTTACTGAGTAATATTTGTTGATCGTTAAAGGTCAGTAAAATTAATGATAGGTCACTACAGGCCATATAGCCGTTAGTGCGTACATCCAGTGCAATATCTTCTGGCTGATCTTCCTGTAAAACCAGATGACAATAACTATCATCAGTCATACAACTGAAGGCTGCAGTATGAACATCACCATTTGAATTTGGATACCAAGGACGAGCCTCAGTAGGAAAATAAAATGGCGATGATAACCAGTTGTCTACGTTATCTTCACAAGGTCTCTGCCAATCATTTAAACCCGGAATATACTGTTGCTGAAGCGAGATAACCGTTTTTAGTAGACCGGCAACTTGAGAGAAGCCATAACCTTCACCGGTAACACTTCTGGTGCAGCTAATTGCCGTGTGAAGTTTCAGTGAATCTTCTGAACTGTTTACACCGGTAGTCGTATGAGAATAGGCACTTAGCAATGCCTCTAGTTCTGCTGAGCTATTTGTATTATCTGCTAAAGCTGATACTTCTAACAACGTAACTTGCTCAGACGATATCTTTGCTTTTGCAAATGCATTGCTAACACTGTTTGCAATGTCAGCGCTAGTAATTTTCTTATTAGCAAACTCACAACCATTAAAAGATTTAATCCAACTATAAACATAACAAGCGTTCTTTTTAGCCGCTTGAGGGGATGAAATTAATACCCCAGCAAGACCTTCAATTTCTTGGTACTTTTCAAAACGCTGATCATAGGAAATAGTTGCTTGTGTTGGCCTGTCATCAGTTGTTCCGGTCAGAAGGTTGACACCCAAAATAGCAACGGCTTTAGTTAAGTCATCCTCTATGATTTTTGCAGCATTAATAAGTGCCGTAGAAAGATTAGCAACGACTTCTAGGGAGGAAAAATCTTCCTTAAAAGTCATATCAAGTTGATGTGCCTGATGACTAATAATGATGACACTAAGCTCTGCTGTTTCAAATTGATTAGCCTTAGCTAAACGAGCAAGAGAGGCAGCACAAAGCACAGTCATATCCTGTTGCTTTGCTAAGCGAGAACTCGCCGTTGGCTTGCCTTGGTAGAAGGCACGCTCAACACGATCAATGTTGAACTCAGCGCCAAACAAAGCATCAATACCAATAACAGCTAATTCATTCAGTGTTGTTAATTTATTCATATTAACCGTTACAACCCTGCTACTTTTTCTAGTAAATTTCCTGAGCGAGGTTTAAATAAATCTTTTAAATTTTCACTCACAGTGACTTGTGCTGATTTAATTTCAGCCAGTAATTGTTTATCTTCACTTATGAGTGAAATATCAGCAATTACGTTTGTTGAACCCTGCTCTACAACCTTAAGTTGTAAATAAAACAGTTCATTAGGCTTAACTTGTTGATAGCTAATCCAGCGTTTAGTTGATGAAGGAAGAGAGCCCAGTGATAATCGCTTTCTTACCCAAACAAGCATGGCTTGGTAAACCAAATCATTAGCAAAGACATTGTGCAGCTCAAGAGGGAAGTCACCCTGCTTAGTCATCGCAACTGCGGGTACTTGGCATTTGAGCAACAACCCAGTTTCATCACAGTGAATGACTTCTTGGATGCCTTGCAAACTTTCACCATGGAACAAGGTTCCATTGGTATAAAGTTGGCGTGCTTCCTCAGCGCCTTTATCATTGCCGTTCTTAGTTGTTGCTAGACCCACATATTCTAAAGACACTTTTTCAGTAGTGGGTTTTAATAACAACTCTCCACCATAATGAAACACAGGCATACCCTTAGCATTTAAGCTTGATATTTTTGCATCAAGGATTAAATTAGGATTACTTTGTTTTAAGTTATGCTCAACAACATTCACATCTATCTGATAATCACTCGCCTCAGTTCCATCAAAAACAACGCCTTTAAAAAGCTTGTAGTTTTCAATCCCATGAAACGTATAACCGCTATAAGTCGATTCAGCCGCATCCGCCATCCATGCAATAGCACAGACGGTTGGTAGTACTGCATTATCACCAATCATATGATCGTTAAGAAAGTCGTTATCAACCGCTTGTAATGTTTTTATCAAACGGCTTTTTGTAACTTTTTTTCGACGCTGTCCTCACCTGCTGATTGCTTACCGGATTGATCTCCGGATTGATCGCTTGATAGGTCATTTCCTACCAATATTTGTGGACAACGATTGCCATCAGCTGCAAGTTCGTTAATCATCAAGTCAGCACCGGCATCCAGAGGAATAATATAAACACCACGCTCGTTAAACATGCGCTTTAATTCTTCTGTCACCATACCGCCATCCCAAGGACCCCAGTTAAAACTCAACACTTGAGCTTTAGGGTGCAAAGCTTTAAATCTGAAAGCCGTCTTGTTTAGAATTTCATTAGCAATAGAGTAGTCAGATTGACCGGGATTACCATAAAATCCTGCTGCTGAAGAAAACAAGACTAAATGCTTGATGTTATCTTCTTTTGCACAAGCAAGGAGTGAAATTAAACCATCGATTTTAGTGCGATAAACAGCATTAAATTCCTCAAGCGTTTTCTGCTCAATAAATTTATCTGCTAGGACACCTGCTCCGTGAATTATGCCAGTGACCTCACCAAACTTTGCAATTACTGATTTAGTTGCAGTCTTCACTGCTTTGCTGTCAGTCACATCAGCTGAAATATATTCAACCTGTCCGCCAACAGCAGCGATGGCATCAAGGGTTTGAGTAATCTCACGATTTGCAATGATAGGTTTAATTGCTTGGGTGATTTTTGCAGGGGTAGGTTTATCGCCTGCATTTAGCATTGATTGCATAGCAGCTTTCTTAAGAGCAGCTTGTTCAACAATGCCATTTGCCCAACTAGGCTCAGACTTTTCATAGACTGAACGACCCAGTAAAATAAACTTTGCTTGATACTGCATCGCCAAACGGATAACACAATGAGCCGTGACACCTTTAGCGCCACCACTAACTAGAAAGACCGAATCATTATTAATACTATTGCCCGCGGTTAACGCGTAGCTGTCAGTTACTTCACCAATGAGTGTTAGCCTGCCTTGATCATCATGAGCAACCTCAACTAGATCAGTATCAACATCAAGAAATTCGTCAGCGACTAAACTGGCTACTTTATCGATATCAAACTTAGCTGATACATCTACAGAACGACAGAATACTTCTGGCCACTCATGGGAGAGAGTTTTAACCAGACCGTTTAAACCACTTTGTACTAGATCGGTATTAAGCTCATCTGATTCAACCCCTAGACGACCTTGACGTGTCACAACGATAAAGCTTGAACGGCTTGCGTTTGACGTTTTATTAACATGACAATGTTTGGCTAATAGGAAAGCTAACATCAAACCTTGTTTTGAACTATCAGGATATTCAACACCTTCAATGGTAGTTTCAGGTTGCATATAAATTACAGCTGATAAGTCGCCAGCTTCACTGATGATAGCTTGAATTTCTTTATCTTCAACAGTGTTTAATTCCACAATATTTACTGTTTTAGGGAATGCTTTGTTAGCACTTACCCAGCTTGGTTTGATGACGGTAACGGTATATCCGTCATTAATAAAGTTAGCGGCAAGCTTTTGAGTGCTGCCGGTACCATCATCAACCAAGACTAGGTTTTCACCCTTAGCAGGTAGTTCAATCTTATTTACCGAAGCAAGGCGTTTGATAGTAACAATTGCACTTGGCGCTGTTTGTACTGGGCTTTCTATTGAAACTACGGTCTGCTTTGTAGATACAGCAGTGGTAGTTGTAGCTGTTGTAGAAAGAGACGTTGTGCTACTAAATATATTAACAATTTCGCCCAGAGTGCGCATTTCGGCTAATGTTTCAGGTTCTACTTCGGGTAGACCTTCCATTGTATCTTGAACCGCGCCGAGTATTTCAACGCGCTTGATAGAGTCAATTCCTAGGTCGGCTTCCATATCCATATCAAGTTCTAACATTTCTGCAGGATAGCCTGTTTTATCTGCTACCACAGTCAATAGATTCTGAGTGAATAACTCAGGGTTAACCGTTGCTTCAGAACTTGCTGCTACTGAGGTAGCTACTTCTAAATTACTAACGTCACCTTGAGGTGCCGCTTTAGACTTCATGTAATCAACGATTTCACCCAAGGTTCTTAGCTCAGCTAAATCTTCAGGGTTAAGCTCTGGTAGATCGGGAATTAATTCTTGAACTCCGCCGAGAATTTCAACACGTTTGATAGAGTCGATACCTAGATCAGCTTCCATGTCCATTTCAAGCTCAAGCATTTCAGCAGGGTAACCTGTTTTCTCTGAGACAACTTCCATCATAATATTTTGGATCATATCTAAATCAATAACCGGCGCTGATGAGGTTTCCACAACGCTTTGCACAACAGAGAGTTCAGCAGAAGGAAGCTCAGCTATGGCTGCCGCTTTAGACTTCATGTAATCAACGATTTCGCCTAACGTTCTTAGCTCAGCTAAATCTTCAGGGTTAAGCTCTGGTAAATCAGGGATGAGTTCCTGCACTGCTCCTAGAATTTCAACCCGCTTAATGGAGTCGATACCAAGATCGGCTTCCATGTCCATTTCAAGTTCTAACATCTCTGATGGGTAGCCCGTTTTGTCTGCAACCACATCCATCATGATGGACTGAATCTTATCTAAATCAAT